>Ga0315281_10001253_pt1 | contig 37295 bp, 28 predicted proteins | sample YL17G07_0_MG_FD_204540 | JGI IMG/M metagenome (GOLD analysis project Ga0315281, IMG submission 204540) | Sediment microbial communities from Yellowstone Lake, YNP, Wyoming, USA - YL17G07_0 | ecosystem: Environmental > Aquatic > Freshwater > Lake > Sediment | place: USA: Wyoming | collected...
TCGTTTCTTCCGCGGTTACCAGTTACCAGTTACCAGTTACCAGTTACCAGTTACCAGTTACCAGTTACCAGTTACCAGTTACCAGTTACCAGTTACCAGTTACCAGTTACCAGTCACCAGTCACCAGTCACCAGTCACAGCAACCCCTTACGGCTTCTTGTTGTTCATCTCCGCCGTCCCACGATAGTAGTCCCCGAGCAGGTGCTCGGCGAAATATTCCAGCAGTCGGTCGTTGAAGTAGTTCTGCATTGGCCCGTATCCATGCGCCTGGCCCGGCAACATGACGAAGTCGAAGCGCTTGTTTGCCCTGATGAGGGCATCCATCAGGCGGATCGTTCCTGACGGCGTGACATTGTTGTCCTGGTCGCCGTGTGCGAGCAGCAATTTGCCCTTGAGGTTCGCTGCGAGTTCCGCGTTTGTCGGAATGCGAATTTCATAACGCGTCGTGTCGTCGATCTTGACGACGCGAGGCGCAGTGGGGTTGACGGCGGCAATGCCGCGACCGGTGCCGGCCGCGTTGCCCTGCTGGCCGCCACCGTTACCTCCGCCATTGTTGCCGCCCCGTCCACCACCGGCAGCGCCGCGCCCGCCGGCCGCATCAGCTGTCGCAGCAGCCGTGACGATTTCGGCGAGCCCGTGATACTGCTCGCTCCAGTTCTGATTGTAGATGTTGTTGTCGTGATTGCCGGACGATGACACGCCGACCTTGAAGAATTCGTTGTACGGCGGAAGCAGCAACGCCGCCGCTGTCATGAAGCCGCCGCCCGAGTGGCCAAAGAGGCCGACCTTGTCGATGTCGATCCACTTGTGACGCGCCGCGAGCTGCTCGATGCCGGATTTCTTGTCGGCGAGTCCGTAGTCGCGCATGTTGAAGTAGCTGAAACTCTGGTACGCATTCGACCGATCCGGGCTACCGCCGCGGTTGCCGAGCTGGACGACGATGAATCCAAGGTTCGCGAGCCGCTGCGGTACGCTGCTCGTCGTGAAGGTGTAGGTCACTCCCTCGGTCTGCGGACCGGGATACACGTGGGCGATGATCGGGTAGTGCTTGGTCGAATCGAAATCGAAGGGCTTGTACATGTTGCCCCAGATGTCAGTGACCCCATCGGCGGCCTTCACCATAAACGGCTCGGACGCTTTCCACCCCATCTCTTTCAGGCTCGACATATCGGTCGTCTCGAGATCCATCGCGACCTTTCCGAACTCGTCGCGAACGACCGCCTTGGGCGTCATGTCGGTCCGGTTGGAGTTGTCGACGTAGTAGGTCTTCTTTGGCGACAGCGCCCCGGTCGCGTTGGTCGCGGTGGCCGCACTTGGCGAGTGCATCGCGTTGCCCGGATCCATCAGCGCCAGAGCGGAGCCGTCGAGGTTCACCCGGTACATGTGTCGGTAGTACGGGTTCTCTCCCTCTTCGCGGCCTTCACCGTTCACAAAGAGCACGCGCTTTACTGAATCGAGTGCGACGATCTGGGCGGCTCTCCATTGTCCAGACGTGATCGGTCCCTTGAGCTTGCCGTTGTGGTCGTAGAGGTAGAAGTGTCCCCAACCGGAGCGTTCCGACCACCAGACAATGTCCCCATCCTTTGTGACGTAGCGTGACTGCATTCCCTCGAGATTCGCGCTCTCGATCGATTCGGTAATCAGCGGGGTGATGGCGCCCGTGGTGATATCGTATTCGATGTACTCGATGTGACGCTGCAGGCGGTCGCGGCGGGCGAGACGCAGTTTGGTAGGTGAGTCCCACCGGAAGGTCGCGCCGCCCCCGCCGCCACCACCACCGCCTACCGCGCCGGCGGCGGGAACGACGTCGCCGAAATACTGCTGATCTCTCCACTTGCCGAGGGGGGCCGCCGCGAGCTGCTTGTCGCCCATCCGCCAGACCCACACCTCCTGCTGCGGAACGTCTTCGTCACCCGGCATCGCGTACGTCTGACAGATCGGTTCCGGACGCCCAAATTTTCCCGTCAGCGAATTGATGTAGCAGATCTCGTGCACCTTTCGCGTGTCCGTGCGTCGGATATAGAAGGCCTTTGAGTCGGGCGACCAATCGGCAGCGACGCGGACCGGAGTGTTGTTGGCGCGAGCGGTGTCGGCCTGGGTCTGGGTGTTCTGATCCTGCTGCGTCGTGTCCTGCTGCTGCCCGCCAAACCCGCCGCCGCCCGCGAAGCTGTGTTTCGCTTCGCCATCTTTCGAAAGCTGGAGGGTGTCGTTCTTCGCGACCGTCACGAGATAAACGTTGTGCGCCCGCCCGAAGACGAACATCGAACTGTCGGTCGAGTAGTTCCGGTAGTTCGCGTTCGCACCGGCACCACCCTGGCGTCCGCCGCCGCCCCCACCCGCGGCCCCGCCACGTCCGCCTCCGGCTTCACCGCAGTACTGGATACGCGGCGTCACCGGAGCGGCGGCGCCACGTCCACCCCGACCTGCTGCCGGTACCGCCGGCACCACGGCCGTCGAATCGACGGCTTTCCCCAGCGACTTGAGGTCCTGTGAAGCGAGAGTCCACTCGTACCGAAGCCCCTCGAGGTTGAACGTGACGCTCTTCGCGTCCTTCGCGAACGTCACCGCGTTGAACGGAAGCCGCGTCGGGTCGAATGGCTTCTTGTGCAGGGTGGAGAGCTGTGACGCCAGCTTTGAATGATCGAACATCGGCGTCTTCGCCTTCGTCTTCGGATACGCGACGAGAAAGCTGCAGCCGACGTGATCGCGCCATGAATACCAGAGCGAATCGCCGCCGTTGATCCAGTTCGGCGTCACACTCGTGCTGTACGTCACGCGGCGCATCGTCGCGGTGTCGGCGAACATGTTCGACAACGTCCAATTTGCGACGTTGACCCTCGGTTGCTGGGCGGAGGCCGCACCAGCCACCGTAAGCAGACCGAAAATGAGCGCCCGATTTCCGGCGCAAGCAACAATGAGTCGACGAGTGGTGGACATGAATGCACTCCGTTTGAAGCGTGGGCCGAGCACTGTGCCTGTCTTGGCGGCGTCAAAGAATACGTTCCAGACGCTCGCCCAGCGAGAGGGGGCAAGCATGCCGCGAGCGCTGTCGGGGGTGACAATTCGCTGGGTTGGGGGGCTCCCGTCCACCCACCAACCCAGCGACCACCCTTTAGGATGCGATCGCTGGCTTCGGGGGGCGCGGCTTGCCACTCGTCGACGCTTCCATCTGCTCCATCAAGGTCGGGTCTGCTGGTGGAGCGGTCGGTACAGGCGCCGGCATCAACGCGATCGAAAACACTTCGTCGAGTGTGCTGACCGGATGAAACGTGAGCAGGTTCCTCACTTCCTCCGGAATGTCATCGATGTCGGCCTCGTTGTCCTTCGGCAGGATGATGTGCTTGATCCCCGCGCGATGTGCGCCAAGCACTTTCTCCTTCAGGCCGCCGATCGGGAGTACTCGGCCACGCAGCGTGATCTCGCCGGTCATCGCAACGTCTCGTCGGACCGGTCGCCCGCTCATCGCGCTGACCAGCGCCGTTGACATTGTTGTCCCCGCAGACGGACCATCTTTCGGGATCGCGCCGGCGGGAACATGAACATGGACCTCGATTGAGCCGAGTCGGTCTTCCGGAATCTGCAGCGTTGAAGCATGCGTCGCAGCGTAGGTCATCGCGGCGCGGGCAGATTCCTTCATGACGTCACCGAGCTGGCCGGTGAGGATGAGCGAGACATTGCCCCATCCACTGACCTGGGTCGTCTCGGTTGCGGTCGTGGGCAAGCCGCCGCCGCCGGGGCTGTACAGGCGCCGAATTGCGGCTTCGACGAACATGATATCGCCGCCCGCGGGTGTGTAGTACATCCCTGTGGCGACACCGATTTCGTTTTCTTCGGCGGCATGCTCCGGATGAACCCTCGGCCGCCCGAGAAGCTGCCTGACTTCTGCGGCGTCCAGCTTGCCATCGGCGATCATCGACTCGTCGCCAGACGCAAGTTTGCGTGCGACCTTGCGCGCCACAGCGCCGATCTGCCGCTCGAGTTGACGCACCCCGCTCTCGCGGGTGTACTGGCTGATGACGGCGAGCACCGCCTCGTCAGTGAAGTCAACGTTCCGATTGCCGAGCCCGGAATCCTCGAGTTGACGCGGAATCAGGTACTTCTTCGCGATCTGAGCTTTTTCCTGTTCGGTGTAGCCCGCGAACTCGACGACTTCCATGCGATCAAGCAGCGGCCCAGGAATGTTCTGAATGAAGTTTGCGGTTGCGACAAACAGCACCTCGCTGAGGTCGAACGGCACGCCGAGATAGTGATCGGTGAAGCTGTCGTTTTGTGCGGGATCGAGCACCTCGAGTAACGCGCTCGACGGATCGCCCTGGAACGACACCCCGAGTTTGTCAACCTCGTCGAGCAGGAAGACCGGGTTCTTGGTGCCGGCTTGTTTCATCCCCTGAATGATTCGTCCGGGCATTGCCCCGACGTACGTGCGGCGATGCCCACGGATGTCTGCTTCGTCGCGTGCGCCACCCAGCGCCACCCGGACGTATTCACGACCGAGCGCACGCGCGACGGATTTTGCGATTGAGGTCTTGCCGACGCCCGGAGGTCCGACAAACAGAGTGATCGGCCCTTTTGCCATCGCCCGCGCCTTCGCCTCCTTCGCGTCGGTGATCGGCCGGTCGTCCGGTGCCTGCCGCAACTGCGGGGTGGCGTCGTCCTGATTGGCCTTGAGCCTCGTGATCGACATCTCGCCCGTCTGGGTGAGTTCGTCTGCCATCTGCTGCGCGCGCAACTGGCGGACCGCGAGGAACTCCAGGACTCGATCCTTGACGTCCGGAAGTCCGTAGTGGTCCTCGTCGAGCACCTGGCTGGCGCGCGCCAGATCGAGGCTGTCGTCAGATCGCTTGTTCCACGGCAGTTCGGCGATCCACTCGAGATACGTGCGGATCACTTGCGCTTCCATCGATTCGCGGCCCGAGCGTTCGAGGCGCGCAAGTTCGCGATCGACTTCCGTGCGCGCGTCCTTTGGGAGCTCGAGCTTCTCGAGCTTCTCGCGGAGTTCGGTGACTTCCTTTGACTGGTCGTCATCGCCGAGCTCCTTCTGGATCGCCTTCATCTGTTCGCGGAGATACATCTCGCGCTGACGATCGCCCAACTCCTCCTGGACCTGCGACTTGATCTCCTCTTGCATCTCGAGCATGCCGATCTGTCGCTGCACGTGGACGAGCACGCGCCGCAGTCGTTCCTCCACGCTGAGCGTCTCGAGCAGACCCTGCTTTTCCGCGGGAGTCAGCTCGATGTGTCCGGCGACGAGGTCGGCGAATTTTCCGGCTTCGGTGACTGAGTCGAGCACCTGGTGAACGACGTCCTCGGGCAGTCCGCGGCGCTCGCCAAGCTCGGTGGCGCGGTCGCGCAATTCCTTGTGGAGGGCGATGAACGCCGGATCGTGCTCGTTGAGCGGGTTCATCTCCTCCACCGACATCACGACCGCGCTCAGGTAACCGTCGGCGGTCGAGTAGTGAAGCGCCGTGGCACGCTGTTCGCCCTGGAGCAGCAGCTGCACGCCGCCAAGTCCGCGCTGGATCTGGCTAATGCGGGCGATGACGCCCATCGAGTAGAGAATGTCCGGCGTCGGCTCATCCGTGTTGTCGCGTTGTGCGACAGCAAAGACGAGGCGGTCACCTTTGAGGGCGGCCTCGATCGCTCGGAGGGTTCCGGGCCGCCCAGCGGCGATTGGGGCGGTGAGGCCTGGGAAGATGACCGTTCCGCGCAGCGGCAGAACGGGAAGAGTCTGACGAGTGGCCATCGTAGTGAACCGAAGTGAGTGAACTACGCTTTTCGGTGGTTCTGGAGTCGAGTACGGCGTACCTGCTGCACTCGCCCTGGAGCCGCCGGCCCAACCGACGTTCTCTTTGCGCGCCAGAACTTACCTCTGGCGGCCGTGGTTGGCGACTCGACGGGACAGCGCAGTTTTCTGTCCCGGCGGAACAGTCAGGCTGGCAGATTTTGGAGGGGAGCGTCCCGCACGGTTGGCTTGAGCCCTGCCGCTACGGCGCGTGCGCTTTCACTATACGGTGCCGACCGCTAGAATTGCGCAATCCTCGCCCTTGACCGAGCCAACCTCACGTGACTGACCCAGCCAACCAGGCTGCGGACTCCGAGTTACGCGCTCATGTCGAGCGTGCGCTTGGCGCGTACTACGAGTTGGACTGCGAGATCGGCCGCGGCGGGATGGGCATCGTTTACAGGGCCAAGGATCGTCGCCTGAAACGGGTCGTGGCCATCAAGGTTTTGCCGCCCGAGCTTGCCTTCCGCAGCGACATCAAGACGCGGTTTCTGCGCGAGGCCGAAACCGCGGCACAGCTCAACCACCCCAATATCGTCGACATCTACAGCGTCGACGAACTGTCGCAGCTCGTGTTTTTTGTGATGGCGTACATCCCGGGTGACAATCTCGCCAAGCGGTTGCACGACAGCGGAGCGATGTCGATCGCCGACACCCGGCGGATCATGCGCGACGTCGGTGATGCGCTGGCGTATGCGCACGCTCGCGGCGTCGTCCATCGCGACATCAAGCCGGACAACATTCTCATCGATGAAGGATCCGGCCGTCCGATGGTGACCGATTTCGGCATCGCCCGCGCCATCACCGATGGCGATGCGCGTCTGACGGCAACAGGCATGGCGATCGGAACGCCGACGTACATGTCGCCGGAACAGGCGGCCGGCGATCGAGCGATTGATGGACGGACCGATCTCTACGCGCTCGGCGTCGTGGCCTATCAGATGCTGACCGGGCAACCGCCGTTCTCGGCGGCCAGCACGCCGGCGATTTTGGTGAAACACCTCTCGGAGCGGCCGATTCCGGTCGAACAGCGCCGCGCCGACGTCCCGCGTGAACTGTCGCGGATCGTGATGCTGCTGCTCGAGAAGGATCCGGCGGCGCGCTTTCCGACCGCCGAAGCGATGGTCATGGCACTCGACGGCGCTCCGGTCCCAGCGCCTCGCCCGTCGTCGGAAGCGCAATTTCCGGATGCTCCCTACGGAGGCGGGGCGGCCCGCCAATCCTCCGGCTTTGCGGCGCCCGCAGTCCTGCCTGTGCCGGCGATGCCTATGCAAGCGTTCGGGATGCAGGTTTTTCCTGGCGCCGATGAATTCGGCGATCGCGGCTCGTTCTCGGATTTGCCAACGCCGGTAAGCCTCGAGGAGCAACGTCGCTGGGACGCGCCGGCGGTGCGTGACTTCCGGCGCAAATTGGCGCCGTTCCTCTATATCAACGCCGTCATCGTCCTCGCGGACATCTTCGCGCGAAAGGACATGACGTCGCTGACGGTTCTCTATTCCATCTACATGGCGTACAAGTACGCCAAGCTCTGGTCTAACGGATACGATTGGCACGACGTGTTTCGGCAGCCACGCGAGCGGGAAATTATTGACGTCATCGAGGATTCTGTCGGCTACGTCAAGGCAATGTTCAATCGGGAGGAGCGTACGCGCCGTCGCAGCGTGCGGCAGTCGCGGGCGATCGCAGCCCGTGCGAGCGGCAGCTTGCAAATGCCGGCGGAGGCGCTGGCGCCGCGGAGCTCTCAGGCCCGACCCATGGACGCGACCATGGAGCAGATTCGGCACGCGCAAATGGACCGGGACGAAATCTTGCGGATCATTGCGCAAATGCGCCCCGCCGACCGGGCGCTGGTCCCAGAAGTCGGTCGGTCCGCGTCGCTACTTGCTGACCGAGTCCAGGCGCTCGCGGTTTCACTCGCCGACCTCGATCGCGGGGCCGGCCCGCTGACGCTGACGTCGCTCGAGTCGGAGATTTCAAAGCACGAGGGTGACGCCAACCCCCTTGATTTGGCCGCAAGCGAAACACGGGTCAAGCGTCTCGCGTTCCTTAAGAGGCAGCGCCGGAGTCTGTCTGAACTCGCTGGCCGACGGAGCCAGATAGCCGGCAAGCTTGAGACATGCGTATCAGCCCTTGAAAACATGAAGTTGGACCTCCTCCGGCTTTCCGCCGGCTCCCAGACACACCAGCACATCACATCGCTCGCGAACGAGGCGTTGTCGCTCGCCGACAGCGTGGATCGTGCGCTCGCCGCGGCCGACGAGGTCGGGCGACTGACGTCCGACCGCTCGCCGCCGCGTCCGTCGTCCTAGGTCGTGCCCGACAATCTCTTTGACCGCGTGGTCGTCGCCATCGGGACGCAGTACCTGGTTGACGGCGAGATCGGACGCGGCGGGTCGGCGGTTGTCTATCGCGGCACCGATCTCAAGCTCGGCCGGCAAGTCGCGATCAAGGTCCTCCCGCCCGAGCTCGCGTTCAACGAATCGGTCAAGACGCGATTCATCCGCGAGGCGCAGACCGCCGCCGGGCTGACCCATCCAAACATCGTCCCGATCTATTCGGTGGATGAACAGGATGGAATCGTCTATTTCGTCATGGCGCTTGTCGTCGGGCAAAGCGTCGCATCGCATCTTGCGACGGATCACCAATGGCCGGCAGATCGGACCGAACGCGTACTTCGAGAAGTTGCCGACGCGCTCGCCTACGCCCACTCGCGAGGCGTTGTCCATCGCGATGTGAAGCCCGACAACATACTCATCGAGCGCGCCTCGGGCCGGGCCCTCGTGAGCGACTTCGGCATTGCGCGCGCGTCTGAGGGCGAATCGCGATTGACACTCACGGGCGTTGCCGTCGGGACACCGGCGTACATGTCGCCCGAGCAGGCGCTTGGCGAACGCGAGCTCGATGGACGCAGTGACATCTACTCGCTGGGCGTTGTTGGATATCATATGCTCGTCGGGGAGCAGCCGTTCCGGGCGACGAGCGCGGCAGCGATGCTGGTGAAGCACGTGTCCGAGACGCCCGCGCGCGTACGGCAGAAGCGGCCTGACGTGCCGCCGCACCTCGCGGTCGCGATCGACCGCGCGCTCGCCAAACGGCCTGAAGAACGTTGGGCTGACGCGAGCGAATTTCGCGATGCGCTCGCCGGCGCTGTTGTCCTGCCGCCGCAGGGCTACTTCGTCGCCGAGCGGCCCCCGCTAGAGAGCCAGCCGCCAGCCCCGCTGGAGGAGCTGTCCCGTCGCGAGCTTCGACGCTGGAATTCGGAACAGAAACAGAGCCGATCCCAGACGCAGAGTGAAGTTGATCAGGACCATCGCCGTCTCATCGGCGCGGCGTTGAATCTCCGGGTTCGGCGAAGGAATCGCGGACGGAAGTACGATGACCAGCCGCTGATCGACCGGGTACTGGCGTTTCGCGGGGCCGTGTTTCGCTTCTTGACGCTCACTCCGATGTTCCTGTTCATCAACGCGACGATGGGGGGCCATTTTCCATGGTTCTTCTTTCCGTCCGGCGCGCTCCTCTTCGACGCCCTGAAGAAGGCCGGCTCAATCTGGTCAGACGGTATCGGCCCGATCGACGCCTTCAAGAAGGGTATCCGGCAGAAACTTCTCGAGGCCGAGAGCGACGATCCCGATGGGCGCGAAGATGTTGCCGCCATGCTGCCAGCTTCGGCACCGGGCCGCCAAGCGCCGGCAAAGCGCCCTGATCGTACTGCCGCAGCGACGTCAGATCGGGCACTCTCCACTGTCGCCCCCGATGTTGTCGCCGGCGCATACGGAGCGGCGGTCCGCCGGGCGCTTGATGACAGTGCGGTCGTCCGTGAGGCGCTGAATCGCCTCGGTCCGCTTGAACGGGACATGTTGCCTGAGGTGGGTCCAACGGTCGACGCGCTGACCGACCGCGTGGCCAGCCTCGCGACAACACTGCACCGGCTGGACATGGACGTATCGGGCGCGACCCTGGGCACCCTCGATCAACGCATCGAAGGCGTGAAGGGTGATGCGGACTCGCCAGATCGGGCGAGGCGATTGGTGCTCCTCGAGCGGCAGCGCACGTCCCTGAACGATCTCCTATCGCGCCGCCAGGCGCTGGTGACGCAGCTCGAGAGTGCGTGCCTGGCGCTTCAGAACCTCAAGCTCGACCTGCTCAAGCTCCGTTCGGCTGGCGTCAGCGCGGCAATTGATAACGTGACCAGCCCCACGCAGGAGGCGCGGTCGGTGTCGCGCGACATCGGCCGGATCATCGAAGTTGCCGACGATCTTCGCAACATCTGACCTCGTTGGCGCCCAGTTGGTACCGGCGGTCGACACAAACGCATCACGCCCAGGCCTGGTTCAACGCGCGACCAACTCGGATATGGCGGCTGCGACTTCGCTCGGCGCCTCCTCGGGGAGGAAGTGGCGCTGCGAGTCGAACACGCGAAGCGTGGCCCCCGCGATTGATTTCTGGAGCGCCCGAACGGCATCGACGCCGACGAACGGATCATCGCGCCCGGCAAGAATCGCCGTTGGTACTGATATCTGCCCAGGCTCGGATCCGACCATGAATTCCCGTCCGCGAAGTTCGAAGAAGTGCTGGGCAAAAAGCCTGCCCCCGTCCCGTGCCGAGAACGGACGTAGAAAGACTTCGGCCGACCGACGTCCTCGATCATGGTCCACGTATCCAGCCGCGATTTCGCTGCCGGCAAGCTTTTGCCAGAGCATGGTTGGAGCGTAGCGAGCCGCTCGGGCAATCACCGAGAGCATGCTGTTTGCGGGCGGAAAGGGCGCGCGTCCGCAGGCAATGATCCCGAGTCCCGAGACTTTGCCGGGGATCAAGGCCATCAACTGAGCAATCGCGCCGCCCGCGCCGTGTCCGATCACACAGGCCCGTTCGACCTGCAGCAGGTGAAGCAGGAGCGCGACCCGAATTGCATGCGAGGACAGCTGACCGGCGCTGTCGGGTGGTGGGTCGCTCCGCCCGAACCCCGGAAGGTCGACGACGATGACGCGGTGTCCCTGCGGGAGCTTGGGAACGACGTCGAACCAGATGTGGCTCGATGTTGGAAAGCCGTGGATGAGAACGATTGGATCGCCAGCCCCCCGCGTTCCCGCCGCGTAGTAGTAGATCCGCTCGCCATTGAGGTCGATGAATTCGCCGCGCATCCGAAGAAAATGGCGCCCAACCAGCTCAATGAGCGATCCCGTCTTCGAGTTTGCGCAGTTACGCCATCCGCGCTCCACAAGTAGTTGCACAATAACGACTTAGCCACGATCCGCTGGTACATGGGTTATATTGGCTATCGTTACGCGCCTTCTAAATCGGTATTTCTCCGACGCCGTCACCGTGGCGTCATGTCCTTCTGCGAGCGCCTTTTGTGACGTTGCCGTCTGCTCTGACTGCTCCCCTTCCGGTCCAACCGCCACTCGCTCCAACTCCGCCGCCCGCGCCGTCGCCCGTACGGTTTCCGCTGGGCTGGCTGCTTGATCACGCTGCCGGACCGATCCAGTACCGCTCGCTGGTCGAAGTCGCGAGAGCGCCTGGGCTGGACGCGAACGCGGTCTCGTCGCTCCCACTGACGCACCGGCCCGCGCTCACACTCGCGGCGCAGCAGGCCACAGACGGGACCTGGAACCAGTCGATGCTCACGTTGCCCTCGGGTCGGGCCGAGAACTTCGAGGGTGTTGGCACGATCATGGCCGTGCGACGTCTGCTCGAGTACGGATGGGACAAGGATTCGCCGCCCCTCGTTCGCGCTCGTCGCGTCCTCTTTCGGATTCTCGCTGAGGACAACGACCCCGATTACCTGTTTGAGATGGCGGGAAAGACGTCGAAGGGTGAAGACCTCGCCAAGCGCTCGCGGGGGATTCTGCGCGAGGCCGCGGCAGCGACGCTCGCGCACGCCGGATACGAGGGCGACCCGCGACTCCGCGGCGCTGCGAACCGGATCGTCGACCGGATCGCCAATTACCTGCGTTCGCCACTGGCTGAAAAGCCATTTACCCGGATCGGCAACCAGCATGTCCTGCCCGCTGAAGCCGCCCCGCCGTCGATATACGCCCTGACCATGCTCGCCTACATGCCGCTGTTTCGCAGCGAGCGGCACGAGGCGATGGAACTGCTCTACGCGCATTTGACGCAGGCCCAGCCGCGGCAGGAAACTGTGCAGCTCTGCGGCGAGAAGATCATCGCGCAGCCGCATCTCGTCATGGGCGACCTGTTGCCGCATCGGAACGCGGCGGACGACGATGTTATCTTCGCCATGGAATGGTTGGAGCTGATGGCCCGGCTTGGCTTTCTCAAACGCAATGAGAACTGGGGCAAGTTGTTCGAGCGCTTTCTCGACGAACGTGACCGTGACGGCGTCTGGCACCCCCGGAAGGGTGGTGCCGCCGTTCGCAGCAACAGCCCGTTTGTCTGGCCGATGTACCCACTCGAAGTTTCCGCTGCCGGCGACGAACGCTGGACCGACCTCACGTTCCGACTGGGCCTGATCGCCCGGCTCTCAGGGCGCACCATCGAAGCGGTTTGAGCAGTCCCGGGGCGCGTGTTGATGGTCGCGCCCCCTTCAACACCACAGGATGAGCTCAACCGAACAACAAGGCTTTGCCGCTCTCGGGCTGTCGCAGTCGGTACTCGCAGCGATAGCTGACGCCGGGTACACCGTTCCGACGCCGATACAAAACCAGGCTATTCCGCTCATCGTCGAGGGGCGCGACGTGATGGGCCTGGCCCAAACCGGAACCGGCAAGACGGCGGCGTTCACGCTGCCGATCGTCAATCGGCTGATCGACGGCCCGAGACGCACCCGGGTTCTCGTGCTCACGCCGACCCGCGAGCTCTGCATTCAGGTCGAGGAGAGTGTCCGGAAGTACGCCAAGCACGCCCCTCTCGGCGTTGCCGCGATCTACGGTGGAGTTCCGCTTGAGCCGCAACAAAAAAAACTGCGGGAGGGCGTCGACATCGTCGTCGCGACTCCTGGTCGGCTGATCGACCACCTCGACCGGCAGAACGTCGTCTTTGATGATCTCGAGGTCCTCGTGCTCGACGAAGCCGATCGAATGCTCGACATGGGCTTCGCGCCGCAGATCAATCGGATCGTGGACCAGATCCCTTCGTACCGTCAAACATTGCTCTTCAGCGCGACGATGCCTCCCGAAGTCGAGGCGTTGGCGCGCAAGTATCTCCGCAAGCCGGTCGTCGTACAGATCGGTCGCCGTTCGGGGGTCGTGGATACTGTGACGCACGCTGTGTACCCGGTACCGAAAGACAAGAAGAATGCGCTGCTTGCGTCTCTGCTCGTCAAGGAATCGATGGATTCGGTGCTCGTCTTTGTGCGCACCAAACACGGCGCCGACAAGGTCGTGCACCATCTCGAAAAAGCAGGGATCAGCTCGACGGCGATGCACGCCGACAAGACGCAGCCACAGCGCGTCCGCGCGCTCGAGGACTTCAAAGCGGGCAAGGTCCGCGTTCTTGTCGCGACAGACATCGCGCAGCGCGGGCTCGACATCAGCGGCATCTCGCACGTTATCAACTATGACGTGCCGCAGCAGGCCGAGGACTACGTGCACCGCATCGGCCGAACCGGGCGGGCCCTGAAAGAAGGAGACGCCTTCACCTTCATGGCGCCGGACGAGATCTCAATGGTGCGCACGATTGAGCGCGTGATCGGCCAGCCGATTCCGCGAATCTCCGTGCCGGGGTTCGACTTTGGAAATCCGGCGGCGGAAGAACTCGTCGGCTAGTTCGCCGGGCACCTCACAGGTCAACCAGTCAGCAGGCTAGCGCGTAGATCATAGGCACAATTCCACACGGAGGTCCACTGTGAAAACCACGATTTCACGCGTCGCTGTAGTGGCTGCGCTCACCGCGTTCGCCGCTCCGCGTGTCGCCCCCGCCCAACAGGTTGAGTCGATCGATCTTGCCGCGATCGGGCGGATTCGCGACGAAGGGTTCAACCGATCGAAAATCATGGAGACGGCGAGCTGGCTGACCGATGTCCATGGCCCGCGTCTCACCGGATCCCCGACCGCGAAGGCCGCCGGAGACTGGACGATCCAGGCGCTGAAGTCGTGGGGCATCTCAAACCCACGCTACGAGTCGTGGGGTCCGTTCGGCCGTGGATGGATCGCTGACCGCTTTTCCATGCAGGTGCTATCGCCCGTTGCCTGGCCAGTGATCGCATATCCAGGCGCGTGGTCCGACGGCACAAACGGCGTTCAGGCCGGGGACGTCATGTACGTGCGTCTCGACTCAACCGCCGACACGGCAAGATTTCGTGGCAAACTCAAGGGCAAATGGATTATCTCCGCGAGTCCGCGTGTCGTAAGCCCGCGTTGCACGCCGGATGCGGCGCGGCAGACCGATGCCGCGCTCGCTGCAATGGAGAATCCCCCGGCGGCCGGAGGTGGTCGGGCTGGCGGCGGACGAGGGAACAACGTTGCCGCGCTGATGGCCGCGGCGGCGTGCCGAGGTGAGTCGTTCGATTCTGCGGCGTTCGTCGCGGCCCAGGCGGCCGCGCAGCTGAACGCTGCGGGGCGCGGAGCGGCCGGTGGTGGACGTGGAGCAGGGGGTGGCGGGCGTGGTGCGGGTGGTGGGCGCGGTGGTCCGGCGCCGTTCGTTCTCAACAATTTCCTTCTCGCGCAGGGCGCACTCGGTATCCTCGCGCCGGGCACGGGCGACGACGGCACGGTATTCCCGGGCGGCAACGGCAATCGGGCCGGTGATGCGCCGAAGGGCCTGCCCTCATTCTCACTCGCGGCCGAGCACTACGGGCGCATCTTCCGGATGGTGCAGAAAAACATCCCGGTGAAGATCGAGGCCGAGATCAAAGCGCGGTTCATCAGCGGCGACCTGAACAGCTTCAACATTGTCGCGGAGATTCCCGGCACCGATCCGGTGCTCAAGGACGACGTGGTGATGCTCGGCGCGCACTTCGATTCCTGGCAGTCGGGAACGGGCGCGACCGACAATGCAGCGGGGTCGGCCGTTATGCTCGAGGCGATGCGCATTCTCAAGGCGCTCAACCTGCCGATGAAACGGACGGTACGAATCGGTCTCTGGACCGGTGAGGAACAAGGCCTGCTCGGCTCACGGGCGTACGTTCGCCAACACTTCGGCTACGTGGACAGCACCGGACAGCACTTCACGCCGGAGCGCGAGAAGATCACCGGCTATTTCAACGTCGATAACGGAACGGGAGCCATTCGCGGTGTTTACACGCAGGGCAACGATTCGATCGCGCCCGTCTTCAAGCAGTGGTTAGCGCCATTCAAGGATCTTGGTGCGATCAGCGTCACGACGCAGAACACCGGCGGTACGGATCACCAGTCTTTCGACGCGGTCGGGATTCCGGGGTTCCAGTTCATTCAGGATCCCCTTGACTACGGTTCGCGTACGCATCACTCGAACATGGATCTTTATGAGCGGCTGATGCCGCACGACATGATGCAGAACGCGGTGATCGTTGCCGCGTTCGTGTACACCGCCGCCAATCGTGACGGGATGCTTCCGCGAAAGCCAGCGCCAACCGGCATCGGTGGTGGGCGCGGTCGGGGCGGGTCGTAAGGCGCCGCACTCGGAAACAAGAAAGGCCCGGCATCCTCTGGATGCCGGGCCTTTCGCTTTGCTTTCGCGAATCAGAACCTGATGATCAGTACCCCGACCTCGCCGTTGAACATGTCCTTCATCGACGGGAGACCAGGCGGCGCAACCCATCTTCCGCCATCGGTCCGAATGTTGACCTGATGAACGCCGCTGGAGATAGGCACTGACAGCTCCCACAGGTCGCGGCCGCGCCGGACCATCGTCAGCGCGCCCCAGTCGCTGAAATCACCAGCAACCTCGACCGACTCCACGCCGCCGACGCGGACGGTGAATTTCTGCATCCCATCGCCGGCCGGGCTGGCCGAGAACGCGCGCACCATCGCGGTCACCGACGTCACCGGGACGCTGCTGCGAGTCGGCGTGAGGTACGAGATCACCATCCCCAGGGTTCCAAAGGTGCGCGACGGAATCCCGCGGGCCGGACTCGATGGCTGGCGACCACCACCGGCGACGATTGCCGCCCGAGGCGCGACCCACATTGTGACTGTCCCCGACGCCCAGTTCCTTGAATCATGCATCACATCATCGGCTCGTCCCATCCGATGGCCTGCTTCACCGGCCAGCTCGAAGCGGTCCAGATTCCAGCGGCCCGCGACGGTGGCGTCGGTGACAGTGGAGCGGTGCATGCAGTTGCCAGCAGAGACCAATGGTGCGGTTTCTGCCATCGGGCTTGCGGCCGCCCCGATGCCGATCGAGCCGATCGAGCCAATGGAGCCGAGCGATGCGGTCGTTGGGCAGAGACCGACGCCCCCGTTGTCGCTCTCGGCGATTTTCGTGAATCCGAAACTCGTCACGTTCGTCGTGATCGTCGCCGTGCCGACGTCGACCCACGCGCCGCCGCTGAGTAGATCGACCGCCGAGACGACCATGACGCGCCACGGGCGCGCAACTCCGCCCCCGAGCCACGCGCCCGACTTCTTGTTGAATTGAACGTTGATCCGAGTCTGGACATCCAACTGATCGCTTCCGAGGGATCGATCATCGAAAGCTCGGCTGGCGTTGCCAATCAACTCGGCGCGAACGCCGTAGACCGTTGGGGCGACCAGAGTGCCGCCGATGTTGCCGTCAACGAGCTGCCAATTCTGATTCTGCAGCCAGGCGGAACCCGAGGCTGACACTGAGCCATGCGATCCGCGGAAACCAGCGGCGGGAGCGACTCGCCAGATGCTGACTGGAACCGCGGCCTGACCTGAGGCATCGGTGATGAACGCACCAGCTTCGAGACGCGACGCGACTTGCGCGACCGCGAACTGCGGAGTCAGCAGTACCGCTGAGATCGCAAGAAGCCTTGCCTTCGGCACGCTCATCCGGTCTTAGGAGTGCAGGTTCTCCACGTCCGTCGGCGGTCGCATTGACCGCACAGGCAGGCTCCGCACCCGGTTCTGGAGCGCAGCCTTGGGATTCACCCCGGAAAGTATGTCCTGATCGATGCCGCGCCACAACCCGTCGAAGTCTGAGTCACCCGCTCCGTCCTTCCAGAGCTTGGCGAAGGCGGCGACGGCGTCATCGCGGGGAACCCCGTGTTTGGCGGAGATGAGGTCGGCCAGATACACGAGGGCTCGGGTCGGTGAACGGCCCGCGGTTGTCGGGCGAAAGAGCGCGAGATCCTCGGGGCGGACACCCGCCGTGAGCACGGACGCACCGGTTTCGATTTCTCCCGGTCCGACGTTACCGAGGGCTTCCCTCGATTTCATGAGATTTGCGTAATACTGACGGACGACAGCGACGATCCTGGCGCCGTCAACCTTCTTGTTGACGCCTTCGAGGGCCTTGGACCGCACCGCGGCCCACGGAAGTCCGGCCTGCCGTGCCGAGTCGATCAGGGACTCGATCTGGACACGAAACCGCTGTTCGAGGCTGGAGAGCGGCTCAGCTTGCGAATCCTGCGCCGCGGCGGCTTGAACGAGCGTGCCGACGAGGAGCGTAGCCGATCCGAAGAGGCGCCACTTCATAGGGCCGAGCCTCTACCCACGAGGACGACCGAGTTCTCGCGGCCGAAGCCGTCATCCGGTGCGGCTGGAGCGAAAGGATCGGCGCTCCATTTCTCGCCATCGCTTCCCACTGCGAAAAACGAGTACGTGTGGCGCCCCACCGACATCGGAACCGTGACGCTCCAGAAGGCGCTGTTTCCAACGCGTGTCATCGGCGTCGCGCCGGCATTCCACTGATTGAAGTCGCCGACCACCGAGACTCGCGCCGCCGCCGGCGCGACGAAGACGAAGGTGACGACGGTGTCAGAGGCCGGGAGCTGTGGCGCAGCAACAACCTGTGGCTGTCCAGTCATTCGACTGTCCCGGCCAAGCTTGGTACCCATTCCCACAAGCACCCCGATGCCGACCAGCCCTGCTGCGAGAGCAGTGAGGTACGATGGCGTGACGACGACCGTGCGCGGCTCCACCAGCGATCCCCACCCGCGACGCGGGCGGGCGGGCACCGGTTCGGCGCGGACAGCCATTAGCAACCGGTCTCTCGCGTCACGATCCATTGTCACAGGGCGCCGCGCCTCATGCGCGATCTGCTCGATGATGGGGTCCATTTCGAAGTCAGTCATCCTTGATGTTATCCCAACGTTCTCGAAGTCGTTCACAGGCCCGTTTTACGCGCATCTTCAGTGCTGAGACTCCAGCCCCGGTCAACTCGGACATCTCTTCGTAGCTCAGCTCTTCGACGTACTTGAGCAGAAACGCTTCACGTAGCAAAGGGTCGAGCTCATTCAGGACACGCTGCACGAACTCTTCTTGTTCGCCAGACCAGTTCGGCGTGGCGTCCGGCGCATTCAACAACAACGCTTCTTCATGCACGAACATGCGGTCGCGATGCGCGCGCCGCACAGCAAAACTACGGCATTGGTTCGTCAGGATCTGATACAGCCAGGCGCTGAATTTATCCTGCTCCTGATACTTCCCGAGCGCGCGATACGCACGGAGGAAGGTCGCCTGGAGTGCATCTTCCGCGTCATCACGGTTTCCAAGCATACGGATCGCGAACCGCGCACAGCGGTCGTAATACCGGTCAACCAACTTCGTGTACGCATCGACGTCACCCGCCAGCACACGCCGAACGTCGGCGGCATCGTCGCTCATGTCCTTTGAGATAACTCACCCCCCAACTGGCAAGGTCACATTGGTGACACCGGCATAATCCACCAGCCCCCAAGTCTTGTGACTGGCGTCACTTGGCGATAGAGGCTGATCAATGACGCGTGCGCCCGAGTCTCGATACGAACAACGTTTCGGCAGAGCGCCCTCGCCGGGCGACCACAGTCAAGTTTGCTGCACCGTATCCAAAACCGCGTGGGTCGTAGGACATCGAGTCGCGGGATGCGCTGATCCTTACCCCGTACGACGCCCGAAGTCCCCGGCTTGCGATCACCGTTGACCCGACCCGCACGGCAATCGACCCGACCGCCGTGTCGATTACGACTGCCACTCCTGCCCGGCGCGACATGGCGGCTCGCCGAGCCAATGAGAATAGCGAACCCCCCTCCTGAATTGCGCTGCGCGCAGCCGTACGGTCGGCCACCTCGCGGAGCCGCGGCAGGGCGATGGCGTACAACGCGGACATGACCGCCAGAACGACGCACAATTCGGTCAGGGTCGTTCCCGCGCGGCCCATTCTTGATTTCGATGAGCGGACGGCGGGATGATTGATGATCATTAAGAACGATGGGGAACGCCAACGCGTCCTCCGTCATCGAATTGACGCGACCAGCGCGGTTCTGACGCCAACCGACCCGGACCATGCCTCGACGACTCATCATGTGCTTCGCGGTCATCCTCGCCGCCGGAAGCTGCACCAATCCCCGTGTTCAGGCGAACCTCGCCCAAGCCCTCAACGACGTCGGCGACGAACTGACCGCGCAACGCCAGGACATGGCAACGTTGCAGGAGCAGGTCGACTCGCTCAAACAGGCAGTGGCACATCAGGACACGATCATCAAGCGACTCGTGGAGCGATCAGGCTTCAGCTCTTCGTCGCAAGGGACTATCCTGACTCATTAGCTGGAGCTGTGGAGTCTGTTCATTTTTCGAATGCCCCTTCCGCCAGAGATCCCGTATGAAAATCGAAATCGAGTACTGCACGGTTTGAAGCTACGAACCGCGGGCCGTCAGTTTGGCGGCCGAGCTTCGGACGGTCTTTCCCAGCGCCGATATCCAGCTCAAGCCTTCGGGCGGCGGCCGGTTCGAGGTGGTTCGTGACGGTCAGCCCATCTTCGAGAAGTCGAAGCTCGGGCGACATGCGAAACCGGGCGAGATCGTCGGCCTGCTGAACGCGACCGGCAACGAATCCGTGCGTTGACGCCTCTCGTCGCTCGGAGCAGGCCTGGTGGGGTCGCCCAGGCAATCGGCTAATGCGCATCGCGATCTCGACTGGCGGTGGCGATGCGCCAGGCCTCAACGCGGTCATCCGGGCCGCAGTCCTCTCGGCGCTAAACCGGGGATGGGAAGTCCTCGGCATCAAGCGCGGATTCGCGGGATTGCTGGGAGAGGACGAAGTCGTGCCCATGACACGGGACACTGTGCGCGGCATTGCCCACCTTGGCGGAACGATTCTGCGCACAACGAGTCGCGGCAATCCGTTCAGTTATCCGGTCAAACAGCCAGACGGATCGACGGTCTCCGTTGATCGGTCAGACGAGTTGATCGAAAACGCGAAGCGGCTCGGCATCGATGCACTGATCACCATCGGCGGCGATGGATCGCTGCTGATCGCCAAGATGCTCCACGACAAGGGAGTGAAGATCGTCGGTGTTCCGAAGACGATCGACAACGACGTCAGCGGAACGGTCACGTCGTTCGGATTCGACACGGCGGTGAACACGGCCCTCGAGGCGATCGACAAGCTGCACACGACTGCGGAAAGCCACGATCGCGTCATCGTTCTCGAAGTCATGGGCCGCGACGCCGGATTCATCGCACTCCACTCCGGGCTCGCTGGCACGGCCGACGTCATTTTGATTCCCGAGATTCCGTACCAGATGACCAAGGTGTGCGAGAAGATCATGTCTCGGGACAAAGCGGGACGACGCTTCTCGATCGTCGTCGTCGCCGAGGGCGCGTATCCGCGTGGCGGAGATGTGTCCCTCATGGGAGCGTCGCTGCCTGGTGAGGCGAAACGCCTCGGCGGAGTGTGTGACGTGATCGCGAAGGAGATCCAGAGGATCACCGGAAAGGAGTCCCGATCGCTCGTCCTGGGGCACCTCCAAAGAGGAGGCATGCCGACTGGGTACGACCGGCTGCTCGCAACGAGATTTGGTACGGCGGCGGTCAGAGCGATCGTAGAGGAGAAGTGGGGGCATATGGTTGCGCTCCAGTCTCCGCACATCGTGTCGATTCCGCTCGAAGATGCGCTGCGTGAGCGGAAGCGAGTCGACCCGCGCCATGACCTCGTGCTGACCGCGCGGGAAACCGGAATCAGCTTCGGGGATTGAGTTGGGCGTTTGCGTGGGGGCTGTCAGCGATCGTGGACAGCCCTTCGCTGCCGGTTCCCGTCGCGCGGACACTCTCCATTTCGGAGCGCCGTTCGGATTCAGCTAAGTTGTTGATAGTCAACTGCTTCTGCCGAGGCGAATGTATACAAATCATGGTCTCGTTTCTGCCTCATCTTCGTCTGCATATTCGGTTCTTTAACGCCGCGGTGAGACGATGAGGACACTGGCCTTCGCGGGTTTTCTACTTGCTGCAGCTGCGGCAACGGCAAAAGCGCAACAAGAGCAGAAATCGGCCGTGCCAGAGATTCCGGCCGATCAGCGGCCGCCCAAGGGGATGTGCCGGATTTGGCTTCTGGGAGTTCCAGCTGCTCAGCAGTCGGCACCGACGGACTGTACGGCCGCGGTGAAGAACTGCCCCCCGAACGGTCGAGTGATCTTCGGCGACACCGAGGAAGCAAAGGGCAAGCGCACGGCGGATACGACTGGATTCAGCGCCGCCAGAAAGTCGACACCGATGACGAAATCGTTCGCCGACCCGAAGAAGTCGAATCCCCTGACGAAGCCGCCGGTCGTGCCCCCCAAGCCGCCGGCGTGACCCTTCGCCACTGGCGATCTTCCGGGCAAGTTTAGAAACGGTTTCCGTCCCACACCACACCCCCTTGCCCTCGCGTGATCCGCCAAGTCCAGGACCGCTGGGTCCCCGAGCACGACGCGTTCGTCAAGTCTGATCCCCCGTCTGGTCGCGTCATAGTCATCGCTCCGACGCGGGCCGCCTGCGAGACGATCGAACTCGCGGTGCATCTCCACATCGAGACCTACCTCGAGGCGCAGTACGGAGGCCGCGTTCGCGAGCTCGCGCGATCGGGCATGGGATTCGGCATCGTCGCGGGAACGGGAACGGGAAAGACTCTGGCTATTCGCCCGATCGCCGAGGAAATCCTCGGGACGACTGATCTCAAGGTCGGCGTCGTGAATCGCGAGCGCGAAGCGACGCCCGAGACGCCGACGTGGACGGTGATCGTCGTGACCACCGGCATCGCGCGTCGCTGGTTCGAGGAAGGCGACATTCTCAAGAGCGACACGCTGATCGTTGACGAAATTCATCAGACCTCAGCAGAACTCGAGCTGTGCCTTGCGCTTGGCAAGCGGGTCGGATGTCGATTCGTCTGGCTGTCGGCGACCGTCAATCCGGCGTTTTACAAGAAGTACCTTGGCTCAGACGAGGTCTTGGAAGTCTTCGATTTCGATCCGGCGAAAGCCGCGCAGGTGCGCGTAGTGAACAAGGGTCCGAGCGAGTTTCTCGACGACAAGCTGCTCAAACAGTTCGCGACGGAGAAGCGCGGCGTCGCGCTGTTTGTGCCGACGCGGCGCGGAGTCGAGGAAGCCGCGGAGCATGTGAAGACGTACGCACCAAGGATCAACACGGCGTTCTATCATGGCGGAGAACCGATTCGCATTCTTCGTCCGTTCCTCGATGGCGGAGAGCAAAAACCGTATTTCCTGGCGATGACGGCCGCTGGTCAGAGCGCGCTCAACGTGCGCGGACTGGATACAGTGATCATCGACGATGTGAAGTTCTTCAATGTCATTGACCGAGGTCGCAACGTCCTGACCAAGGAGCATCTCGGCGCGAACGAGATTCTCCAGATGGCGGGTCGGGTCCACGGTCGGGTCGCCGGCGGACGTGTCTTCATTCTGTCCGATCGCGATATCCAGTTCGGCGCGCTGCGGCCGACCGAGCCCGAGTTCCAGCTTGCCGGCGATTCAGAGCGTGTCGCGATCACCTGCGCCGCGCTCGGCGTTCGCGCCGACGAATTGGAACTACCGGTGCCGCTCGATCGGGTCGCGTACCAGGGCGCTATGGCGCTCCTCGAGGCGCGTGGCATAGTCGAGGAAGGCAAGCTCACGCGGTATGGTCGTGCCGTGGAAGCGATGCCGGTCGATCGCCCGTGGGCCGAGTTGCTCGTCAACGCCGACGACGATCTCATTCCGTACATCGCCGTTATGAGCTCAGTGGATTCGCTCCATCGGATGACGCGCGAGGAGCGCGATCTCGATGGGCTCGTCGTTGCCGGCAGCGATCACCTCACGGCGTACAACCTCTACGCCGAGGCGTACGCGCTGTCCGGGTCGATGGGCGAAGTGTACGGACTTCCGCGCCATATGTTTGATGAAGACCGCATGCAGCGATGGGCGGACCGTCGCGGCGCGCTTGTGAAGTCGATCGAAGACGCGGCGCTGGGAATGGCGAGCGTGTACCGCGGCGTCGGACTGCCGTTGCCCGAGCGGATGGTGCGTGGTGGCGAGAAAGAGCTGCGGCGCTTCCAGGAACTGCTCGCCAGGTTCATGCCCTTCACGCTCGTCATCGACGAAGAGACGGCGACGGGCGATCAGGCGCGTGTCTCGAAGACGAGCGTCTGTGGTAGCTGGGGTCCAATCGCGGGTGAGCTTCGCTATTTCGCGGACAAGTTCGGCAATCCGCGGGCATCGATTGAGGGGACGCAGGTCGCGCCGGATCTCATTCGCAAGTACGCGCAGACAGGCGCGGCGCGACTGGCGTACGATCCGCAGCGCAAACACGCGTCGTTGTCGCTGCGCCGAACGGTCACCTATTTCGGATTCGAGCTCGAGCGCGAGATCGAGTCGATCGACGACTTTCCACTCGAGCTGGCGTCGCAGGCGAGGCACGTTCTCGCTGAGGCGCTCGCGAAAAGCGAGGCACGGCATCCAGGAGTGAATCGCAATCGCGTTGCGGTTGAGGAAATTCGCGAAGTCTACCGTCGGTCCGGGGGCAAAACCCCCAAACTCGGTCTCGCTGACTTGACGGCGATGTACGAGGTGCAGCTCGCGGGAGTGAACTCGATGCACGACTTTCGGCACACCAAAGTCGACATCGACCCGAATGCGATCGTACCGCGTGAGATTCGGGAGCGGTATGCCAGCCTGCCCTCGCTGATCGAAGTTCGCGGCAAGCAGGTCGAGATTCAGTACGACGTCGAGGAGTCCGAGCAGGGAACGGTTGGCGTGGCGCGACTTCGTCTTCCGGAAAAACTTGCGCGGAACATGGCGCGCGAGGAGCTGCCTGTGCTCGACCGCCCGCTGCGTTTCGTCGTCCCGCGCGGCGCGCGGGGCGCGGCCCGCGGAAACACGCTCGAGGAGTTACAGGACGAGCTCGAGCGCCCGTTCATGCGCGACGAAATCGAGCAGATAGAGCGCAAACACCATGCGAAGCGCGACGAGCGTCGCGACCAGCAGGGGGGACGTCAGAGTGGGCGCGGCGCGGTTGGCGCTGCCCAGGGCCGCGACGATCGCATGGGATCGGCCGAGTCTGTGGATGGCCGACGGCAGAAGGGCGGGTTCAAGAAGGAACGCGGTGGACCGCGCGGGCGTGGCGGGCCGAAGGGCCGGCGCCCCAGGTGAAGCCGCGCGCCATCAGTCAGGATCCGGGAGCTGCACGACGTACTGCTCGACGTGGCCGGTCTCTTTGAACCCCCTCGCCTTGTAGTTTGGGAGCGCGTGCGGCGAGTCGAGCGTGCAGGTGTGGAGCCAGACCCGCGATGCGCCGAGTGCAAACGCTTCGTCGACCGCCCGGGTGAGCATAGCGGCGCCGAATCCTCTGCCGATGAATTGTGAGGCGAGCCCGAAGTAGACGATCTCAACCGCGCCGACCTCGTCAATCTCGAGCTCGAAGTAGCCACCAACCGCATTGCCGACGCGGAGTTCCCAAACGGAGACGTTCGGTCGGGCGAGTTGCTCGGTCAGGCGCTCGTTGGACCATGCGAGCCGATCGCGCCAATGCCATCCTTCGCCGACGAGCCGATACAGCTCGCGGTATTGATGGACAGAACATGGCGAGCGGCGAACGACTTGGGAGTCCGCCGTCGGCAGGGGTCTTCGATCGAGTTGTGAGGGGTCGCGCATCTCGAGAAAGGTGCGCGTAACCTCGACGATCACCTCGGCTGCGCCATATCATCTGGCACCGGGAGTTCTCCGGTGCGGACCTTCTCACGATGGCGTGCCGCCTTCGCACGATTTCCACAGGTCGACATGTCGCACCAGCGGCGCCGCCCATTCTTGGTCGTATCGAAGAAAACGCGCACGCAGCGGGCGTCGGCGCAGCGGCGAACCCGATTCAGCTCCCCGGCGATAAGCGCGTCCGCCGCCGACTCAACGACGGGGATCACGAGGCCGGCGAATGCGTCGCCCACAGGGACGAACGAACGACCAAATGTACCGTCGGCCTTGAGGTCCACGCGGCGCGTGCCGGCACTGCGACCGAGGACACGATTTATCTCGGCCAGCGAATCCATTCGGATCCGGTCGCTGACGACGCCGCGTTCAGCGAGCGAGCGGAGCGCGGCGCGCACACGGCGGGCGTCGATCAGAGAGGCCGCAGCACCAGCGGGTTGTTGCATGGCGCGGCGGCGGATGCCTGCGCCCCGCTCGAGATCGAGAACGCCGGCGGCCTCGAGCCACTGCACGAGGGATTCGAAATCGTACAGGGCGTCACCATTGCGCGTGGTGAGCTCGCTGTTGACGAAATCGAGCCAGAGGCGCTCACCGACGAAGGTGAACGTCGCACGAGCAGTTGCCATCGGCGGCGTGTACTGCATCTGGGAATTCGGTGTGAACTCGAGCATTGCGCGGACAAGCATACGACGCGGCACAATGCACAGCAAGCGGAGACGAGAAATGCTTTCGCGGGGTGGTGCTTGCGCGAACGGTTCTTTGTTTGTAACGGGTTGGGGATGGATTCCATTGTGCTCGCGTCCGATCGTCTCCGGCTGGTTGCCGTCGGCTCGAAGAATCCGGTGAAGGTCGCCGCGGTGCGCTCGATACTGGCGCGAATCGCCCCGCGGGCGGTCGTCGACGCGGTCGCCGTGTCGTCCGGTGTTCCCGATCAGCCCTTTGGCGACGATGAAACCATTCGCGGGGCGCTTGCGCGCGCGCGTGCGGCTCGCGAGGCGGTCGGTGCCGAGCTGGGGTTCGGTATCGAGGGCGGCGTCGTCGACATGCCAGATGGATCGATGCGGACCTGCGCCTGGGCCGCCGTCGTGTCCGCGGATGGCCGCCACGGTGTTGGCGGATCGCTCGCGATGCCGCTGCCGAATTCGGTCGCCCGATTGATTCGCGAGCAGGGGATGGAGCTCGGGCACGCCATGGACGAGCTCACCGGCCAGCGAGAGACAAAGCACGGAGCCGGCGCGGTCGGAATTCTGACCGCGGGGCTGGTGGACCGCCAGCACGCCTACGAAGTGTTGATCGCGTATGCGATGGCGCCGTTCCTGGGCGTGCAGTATTGAAGCGCCCTGCGCGATGAAGGGTCCGCGCTACTGGCCACTCCGAACTTGCTTCAACCCCTCCTGCTTCCCATGCCGCCGCGCAATCGCCTGAAGCCCGTCGTACGCCGCGTACTTGTAGGCGTCGGCCAATGCCGGGTAGTTGAAAACACTCTGGATGAAGTAGTCCAGCGACCCATCGTTGGCGAGGCAGCCCATGCCGATATGAATGAGCTCGCACGCCCCTTCGCCGACGACAGAAACGCCGAGCAATCGCTGATCGTCCGGGCTGAAGAGGAGCTTTACAAAGCCCTCCGTGTCGCCGATGATCTGTCCGCGCGGGTTGGTGCGAAAGGACGATCGCCCGACCTCAAACTCGATGCCCCGCGTGCTGAGCTGCTCCGGGGTCTCGCCGACGGTCGCGATCTCGGGGATCGTCCACACGCCGTAGGGAAGGACGGTCGACACCCGCTGCTTGTACTTGAGGTCGAAGGCGTGACAGACGGCGACGCGAGCCTGTTCCATCGACGTCGAGGCGAGGGCCGGAAAGCCGATCACGTCGCCGGCCGCAAAAATGCTCGGCACGCTCGTCCGGTAGTGCTCGTCGACGACGATGTACTGCCGGCTGTTCGTCTTGACGCCGGCGGCGTCGAGACCGAGGCCTGAGATGCAGCCGAGTCGGCCGGCGCTGAACAGGATGCAGTCGGCGTTGAGGTGCGTGTCGGTGCCGATCGTCAACTGGCCGCGGGCGCCGTCGTTGACAATCGACGTGACGGTGGCGTCGAGGATGACCTGAATCCCGAGGCGCGAGGTCATCTGCTGGCGAAGGGCGTCGCTGACCTCCGGGTCGAGATGTGCCAGCAACCGCGAGCGCGAGTTGATGATCGTCACACGGACGCCCATGGCGGCAAAGGTACAGGCGTACTCGCAGCCTATCACACCACCGCCGATGACGATCATTTGCTGAGGGATTTTCTCGAGCGTCAGCAGCGTATCGCTGTCGACGATGATTTCTCCGTCAACTGCGACGTCGTCTGGTTGCTGGGGATGCGATCCCGTCGCCACGAGAATGAACTCGCCGGTGATGCGTTGGGCGTCCTTGCCGTAGCGTGTGACTTCGACGGTGTGGTCATCGATGATCTGTGCCGATCCCTGGATCTGCTCGATTCCGTGCCGTTTCAGGTTCTCGTCGATCAGCGCCCACTCAGCCTCGATCACCGTACGCTCGCGAAACATGAAGTCAGCGACGGTGATGTTCTCCTTTACGGTATAGTCGACACCATACAGGCCCCGCTGGCGCAGTCCGGAGAAATAGAGCGCAGTCTCCCGAAGCGCTTTCGATGGAATGGTGCCGGTGTTCACCGCGGCGCCACCGGGTCGCGGCGCCCGCTCAACGAGGCAGACTCGCTTGCCGAAATAGGCCGCCTGTGCCGCGCCCTTCTCTCCGGCAGGGCCGGATCCGATCACGATCAGGTCGTAATGATCCACGGCAGAGTATGGAGTTGGCGGTGTACGAGCGCGGGATAACGACGATGGTGTACTTCAGCAACCTACGCCGAAGCGGTTGGGAAAGTCCACCGGCCCCGCCGCCCCGGAAATGCACCAGCCGCTCATCGACGACCGACATCGGGTCACGCGTTTCTTCGATGAACAGGATCGCTCCCGCGGTGTCCACCTGGAAGTTGGTCCCGATCGTCTGCTGAACGAGCGGGAGAGCGTCGACCGTCGGGCCGTGGAACGCACGCAGGTCACGCGGTTTGATGAGCGAGAGGTGTAGCGCAGTGATGTCGGAGTCGGGGGAAGGTCATTCTGGACCACCAAGCTAGATTCATAACGCATGGGATCCACGGCTGATTCGGGGACGTATTTTCGGAAGGGATTCGGCCTCAAGGCGGATGTCGAGGGCGAGTTGTCGGCCGACTATAGCGGCCAGATCGTCGATTTCCTGCGGGCAAACGACTACACCCTCGTCGAATCGGGAACGACCATCCGCCTCGCCCGGGAGTTCGGGTTTTGCTACGGGGTTGAACGGGCCGTTGAATACGCCTACCAGACGCGACGGAAGTTTCCCGGACGCCCGCTCTACCTGGTCGGCGAGATCATCCATAACCCGCACGTCAACGACCGACTGCGCGAGATGGGGGTCACGATCCTCGAGGGCGGTGACGCGGGGTTCGACTTTTCCGGTCTCGGTCCGACGGACGTCGTGATCTTGCCGGCGTTTGGCGTAACGATCGACGACTTCGCCGCACTGCGCGAACTCGGGTGCGTGCTTGTGGACACAACCTGCGGATCGGTGCTCAACGTCTGGAAGCGCGTCGAAGTCTACGCGCGTGACGGGTTCACTGCCCTGATTCACGGCAAGCATTATCACGAGGAGACCCGGGCGACCGCGTCGCAGGTGCGGAAGCACGCGAACGGCCACTACCTCGTCGTGCGCAACATGGAAGAGGCGCAGGTCGTGTGTGGCTTCGTGGAGGGGCGCCTGTCGCGCCAGGCGCTCCTCGATCGGTTCTCTCCCCACGCCGTTTCGCCCGACTTCGATCCCGACATGCACCTGAAACGAATCGGCGTGGCCAATCAGACGACGATGCTGGCGAGCGAATCGCTGGCAATCGCGGCAGAGGTTGGCGATGTGATGGAACGGGTGCGTGGTCGCGAAGCGCGCGAACGTGACTTTCGCAGTTTCGACACGATCTGCAGCGCGACCCAGGAGCGTCAGGACGCCGTCCGCGAGCTCCTCGCCGAGCCGCTCGACGCGATGGTGGTGATCGGCGGATTCAATTCCTCGAACACCATTTCACTGACCGCGCTGTGCGCCGAGCGGGTGACGACCTATCACGTCGAATCGCCCGAGGGCATCGACCCGATCGCCGGAACGATCCATCATCGGCCCGCCGGCGTCGAACACCGCGAGGCGACGTCAGCCGACTGGCTTCCTCGGGGCGAAATCAGGATCGGCATCACGGCCGGTGCGAGCACCCCGAACAGCAAAATCGGTGAGGCGGTCCAACGGATCTTTGAGACGAGGGCCGGGAAGTGAGCTGGAGCACAGAGCACCCGGCTCGAGCGCGAGCTGGCTCCAGCTCGAGCCCAAGCTGGAGCTAGCTCGAGCGCACGCCAAGTGCTCGGTGCTCCAGCTGAATCATGTCATTCTCGCACTACCTTGCCCTGGGCGACTCGATGTCCATCGACCTCTATGCCGCGCTGGACGCGGGGCTGACCGACGTCAGCGTCGCGCTCGAGCGCATCGAGGCGTCCGGGCACGTTGCTCCGGTCGGCGCGGCGTCGCTGTTCTACAAGAACGACGAATCGGTGTGGCCTGACGAGATCGGCAACGATCTGTGGTCGCGCTTTCCGGGAATGACCTACCGTCGGCTGGCGGTCGACGGCGCCACCATCGGCGATGTGTTCGGCGAGCAACTGCCACTCGTCGTGGCCAGCGACGAGCCGACGCTGGTCACGCTGACGATCGGCACCGAGGATCTGTTCAGCGCATTTTCCGGCGCGCCGAAGCGGACCTTGCTTGACCAGATCGTCGGCGATCTCATCGAGGCGTACGACCTGCTGATCGGCGCCATTCAGGCGACGCTCCCGAATTCATTGCTCATCGTGACGACGGTCTGCGATCCATCCGATCGCACAGGGCGCATCAAGGGTGTGCTCGACGACGTCAGCCCGCTGCCGATCCGGGGGGGACTCGACCGCTTCAACGTGCATCTCCGTGAGGACGTGAGCGGCATGTCTGGCGTCGCCTTCGCCGACCCCTACGTCCACTTTCTCGGTCACGGCGCCACGGCGCCAGAGGAGGATCGCTGGTTCTGGCGGCGGTCGCCGATCGAGCTCAATGCCGTTGGCGCCAACGAATTGCGCAAAGTCTGGGTCGAGACGTTGCGCGGAGCGCTGGGCGGGTAGTCAATTCCGGGTGTGAAGAGCCCCCCGAAGCAGGTCGCCGAATTCCTCGAGAAGCACGACGCGGTCGCGATGGCGACGCTCGTCGGCGTGCGCGGGACATCGAGCGCGCGCATCGGCTCGCGGATGTGGATCGGCCCCGATGGCTCGGCGATCGGGGCCGTCACGATTGGCGGATGCGTCGACGTCCGTGCGATCGAGCTGAGCGGAGAGGTGCTCGCCAGCGGCGAGTCGCGCCTTGTGGAGCTCGCGCTCGGCGACGACGAAGCCCAGGCACTGGGAATGACCTGCGGCGGAACGGTTGAACTCCTCGTCGAGCGCATCGACCGCGACTCCGCGGCAGCGCGCGAGATCATCGACAAGTTGGCCGCCACCCGCACAGTGGTCATCGTTGGAGCGAGCGAGATCGCGGTGGCCCTCGTGCGCATCGCGAAGGCGCTCGACGTGCGCGTCGTTATTGTCGACGGGCGGGAACACCTCGCGACCTCGGAGCGCTTTCCGGACGCGGACCTGATTCGCGTCGGGATACCCTCAGAGATCGTCGCCGAGCTCGGGCTTTCGCCGCTGACGGCGCTCGTGCTCATCAGCCACGAGTACAAGTACGACATTCCGGTCCTTCGCGCTGCGCTCGTGAGCGAGGTCGGCTATGTCGGCATGCTCGGCGGGAAGAAGCGCCGCGAGGCGATCAAGGGCATGCTGCGGTCCGAGGGCGTCCCCGAGGCAGCGCTCACTCGCCTGCGAACGCCGATCGGTCTCGACATCGGCGCGGACACGCCGGCGGAGATCGCGCTGTCGATCGCCGCGCAACTCGTCGCGGAGTGGCAGCACGCGTGACGGATTTGTATTCGAGCCTCGTGCTCGAGCACTTTCGTCGTCCACTCAATCGCGGCCGGCTGGAGAACGCGAATGCGATTGCCGAAGGCTCGAACCCGCTCTGCGGCGACCGGATTCGAATCGAGTGCGAAGTGGCGGCCGGGCGCGTGGTCAACGCGGCGTTCACCGGCGATGCCTGCGCGATCTGTATCGCGGCGGCGTCGGTGCTCTCGGAACGCGTGAAAGGACTCACGGTGCAAAGCGCGATGATCCTCGACGATCGCCAGACTGTCGGGTGGCTGAATGGCCCCGTGCCGATCGCGCGACGTCGCTGTGCGACACTACCGATCGAGACATTGCACCGCGCGTTGCTCGCGCACGTTCCGACGACGGTCGTCCGCCCGATCATTCTCGCTGCAGGCGCGGGCAGGCGATTTGGCGGCGACAAGTTGACGGTGGTGGTCGATGGAGAGCCGATGCTCCGTGGGGTTGTCCGCGCCTATGCCGCGATTTGCGGCCGCGTCACAGTCGTGGCGCGTTCGGAAAAGCAGTTCGCTGCGGTCCTGGATGACCTGCCGGTGAGCGTTGTGGCAAACTCCGAGGCGGACGACGGCATCGGCAGCTCGATTCGCGCCGCGGTGTCGAGCTGCAGCGACCGGCCGGCGGTGATGATCGCCCTCGCTGATGAGCCGAGGGTCGATCGGGCGCTCATCGCGGCGGTGATGAAGCGGTGGGAGGACACGCCGGGGCCGGTCGTCGCTCCGAGGTTCGGCGGCGTCGTTGGGCATCCAGTCCTGTTCGATCGGAGTTGCTATGCCGATCTTCTCGCGCTCGACGGCGACGCCGGTGCGCGAAGCGTGATCCGTCAGATGCACGCTGACGTGCAATACATCGACGTCGACCAGGCACCGCCCGTCGATATTGACACGCCGGACGATCTGCGCCGATTGTAGGCGGACCACATTTCAGGGGGATCGATCGATGCGCATGCTCATCGTTGTTATTCTGTGCACTGCCGCTGCGTCGTCGAGCGAGGCCCAACGCCGCAGCGGAGAGCAGGGGATCGTTCTCCGCCCGCCGACGATGGCAGGCCGGTCACCGGTCTACGCGCCGAATGGCATAGCGGCGACGAGTCAGCCGATGGCAACATCGGCCGCAGTTGCGGTACTCCAGGCCGGTGGTAACGCGATCGATGCCGCCGTGACGGCCGCAGCGGTACTCACCGTTGTGGAACCGATGATGACCGGGATCGGCGGCGACATGTTCGCCATCGTCTGGTCGGCAAAGGACAAGCGGCTCTACGGCCTCAACGCCAGCGGGCGGGCCGGATCGCTGATGACTCGGGAAGAGTTGATCAAACGGCAGCGGACACGTGGACCCGCGCGTGGGCCCGAGGCGGTCACCGTCCCTGGTGCGCTTGCAGGATGGCAGGCGATGCTCAAGCGTTTTGGAACGCTTACTCTGGCGCAGACGGTCGAGCCGGCGATTCACTACGCCGAAGATGGCTTCCCGGTCACCCCGATCATCGCCGGCGACTGGGCGACCGGGGCCACGCTGCTGCAACGGGACTCCGGCGGTCGGGCAACGTTCCTCTTCGATGGCACGCGGATTCCAAAGGCGGGTGACTGGTTCAGGAATCCCGACTACGCGCGCACGCTGCGCGAGGTTGCGCGGGGAGGCACGGACGTGCTGTACAAGGGCGCCCTCGGGGAGAAGATCGTGAACTACCTCAAGGATCGTGGTGGTTTTCTCACGATGGACGATTTACGAAAGAACGAACCGACCTGGGTGACGCCGATCTCAGTGTTGTTTCACGGGTATCGCGTCTGGGAGTTGCCGCCCAACAATCAGGGTGTGGCGACGCTTGAGATGCTCCGCATTCTCGAGCCGTACGATCTGAAATCGATGGGGCAAAACTCGGCGGCCTACCTTCACCTGCTCATCGAGGCGAAGAAGCTCGCGTACGCCGACCTGACGAAGTACGTCGGCGACGCCGACCATCTCACCGTCTCGCCGGCGTATATGCTGTCGGATCCGTTCATCGCCGAACGGCGGAGTCACATCGATCTGAATCATGCGATGACGGCGACCGAGCCCGGCCCGGCCCGGACGTCGAGCGAAACGATCTATCTCACGGTCGCCGACCGGTACGGCAACATGGTCTCGTTCATCAACAGCAACTTCGATGAATGGGGCTCGGGGGTAGTCGTCCCCGGCACCGGGTTCGTGCTGCACGATCGGGGTCTCGGCTTTACGCTTGAGCCCGGCCTGCCCAATACAGTGGCACCCGGCAAGCGGCCGTTGCACACTCTAATTCCAGGGTTCGTGACGAAGCCCGGTGGATCATCGTCGCCTGACGGCGCGGGAGACGAACCATACATGAGCTTCGGCTTGATGGGCGGCTCGATGCAGGCGCAAGGGCACGCACAGTTCATCATCAACCACGTCGTATTCGGTATGGATGTTCAACAGGCGATGGATGCCGGTCGTTTTCGGCACAACAACGGCCTTTCCGTCGTCGTCGAGGCGGCGATCACCGATTCGGTGATGGCGCAGCTACGCGCACTCGGCCACGAGGTTCGGCTCTCGGGGATCGGGCCGTTCGGTGGATCTCAGGCGATCATCAAACTGACGAAGGGGTACGTTGCGGGATCCGATCCGAGAAAAGACGGACAGGCTGGCGGGCATTGACCGGCTTCCGGCTGGCTGGTTGTGTCGTCTTGATGATCACCGTCGGCGGCGAGATGGCCGCGGCGCAGTCTCTGCGCGGATCGCGATTGAGCGTCGATCGGATGTACAGCCTTGCCGTCAGCAACGACTTTGAATTCCTCAGCACGCCCCGGGGGGTATTCATGGCGGTGAAGGAGCGGGAACTGGTCCGAATCAGTGATACCAGAGATCTGCTCGTCGAGCGCGTCAAGTATCCGTTCGTTCTCCCGAAAACGCGGGATGTGGTCGCGGCGTTTGCCGCCCGTTACCACGCCGCGTGCGGCGAACGGGTGGTCGTCACCAGCGCCGCCCGTCCCCTGGACGAGCAGCCGCGGAACGCGTCGCCGTGGTCGGTGCACCCGACGGGAATGGCCGTGGACTTCCGGCGTCCCGCGGGAAAGTGCCTGACGTTCATGCGAAAGGATCTGCTCGGGTTGGAGAAGCAGGGCGCGATCGAGGCCACCGAAGAGCGTCGCCCGGCACATTTCCACGTCGTGGTGCTGCAACGGAACGAGGGGACGCTTCGGCCGGGCTCGAAGCGTCTCGCACCCTGACGGGTCGATCCGGCGCTGGGATCGAGCGGTCACGCGTCCGGTTGCGAGGGGGTTGAAGGGGGGGGCATTACTCGCCGGACGCTCTCGCCGGGGGTAGCTTCTCTCGTTCAACTCAACCCAAACCGCCCTCCAGGGCGGGGAGCCGAGCCATGAGAGCACGCACCCGGTCATTTCTTGTTGCGCTGATCGCGATCTCAACCGCGGCACAGGCGCAGCCGACCCAGCAAACGTCGAATCCGAAAGGTCGCGTGATCAGCGCGGCCGATATCAAGGCGTGGAACACAATCCGCAGCGCGACGTTGTCGAACGACGGCAAGTGGTTCGCGTACGTGATTGCCCCCAACGAAGGCGACGGAACGCTGGTGCTGAAGAGCACGACCGACGCGTCGAAAGAAACGAGATTTACCGCCGGCGGAACTGGCGGTGGCACGTTCACGATTTCTGGCGACTCGAAATGGATTGGCTTCATCGTTGCGCCGCCGCGTCCAGCGGGCGCTGCGGCACCGGGCGGCCGGGGCGGCCGCGGCGGCGGAGCAAACGCGCCTGGAGCGGCGGGCGCCAACGCGGCCGCGCCGCGGAACAAGTTCGTCCTGGTCAACATCGCCACGGGCGAGAAAAAGGAATTCGAACGCATTCGTAGCTTCCAGTTCAACGGTGAGTCGGCGACCTGGGTGGCGCTGCAGGGCTATGCGGCCGGAGCACCCGCGGTTGACGCGCCGCCGCCCGGCGGTGGCCGGGGCGCGGGGGGTGGCGCGCCCGGGGGCGGCCAGAACGGCGGCGGCGATCTCAATCTCTACCGTATGTCGAACGGTGAGATGGTAAACATCGGAAACGTCGGCGAGTTCGCTTTCAACGAGGATGGGTCGTACCTCGCGTGGACGACCGAAACGCCGGACATGGTCGGCAATGGCGTGCAGATCCGGAATCTCAAGACGGACGTCAGCCACTCGTACGATTCCGAACGGGCGCTCTATCGCCGCCTCGTGTGGGTCGACAGCGTTGACGCTGTTGGCGTGTTGCGCGGCAAGATCGATACCGTATCGCGCGATACGCTCTTTTCGATTGTGTCATTCACGGCGTTCGACGCGAGCGGTCCGACAAAGAAGACCGTCTTCGATCCGTCGCAGCACCCGGACTTTCCGGCGGCGATGAAGATTGCATCGACGCGCGCGCCGCGGTTCTCTGCGGATGTGCAGACGGTGTTCTTTGGCATTCGCGCCGTGAATAAACTCCCGGCCGGCCGCGGGGCGGTGGCGACCACCGGCAGTTCGGCGGTGATCCAGCCGGGCGCGCCGGGCGCGGGTGGCAGCCTCAATCAACCGCCGGTTGCGAGCGCGGACTCCAATCCATCGCTCGTGCTCTGGCATTGGAAGGACTCACGCCCGCAACCGCAGCAGATCGTCCAGGAAGCATCCGATCGGGCGTTCAACTATCTGACCGAATACCGCTATGGCGACAACAAGGTCATCCAACTGGTGACCGATGACCTGCGCAACGTCGTCGTGTCGACCAACGACAAATTTGCCTACGGCATTGATGCCCGCGAATACGAGCAGCCGGCGGTCACGACCGGCCGCACCTACAACGACATCTACAGCGTCGACCTCAAGACCGGCTCACGGAAGCTCGTACTGAAAAAGCAGCCCGGAAACAGCGTGTTGCGCTTGTCACCCGATGGAAATCGCGGACTCTACTGGGGCACCGACGCGAGCTGGTGGACGCTCGACATGGTCACCGGCGAGAAAAAGAATCTCACCAAGACCGTCGCCACGTCATTCAGCGATACTGAGGATGATCACAACAATCTGTATGCGCCCTCGGCCGGCTTTGTGGGCTGGGCAAAGGATGGATCGTCCGTGCTGCTCTCCGACCTCTGGGACGTATGGAAGGTGCCTGTGGACGGGAGCGCAGCCGTGAATCTCACCGGCGACGGCAGAAAGAATCAGGTTCGCTATCGCCAGATCTACAGTTTCGGTCAGGTGCCAGTTGGCGGCGGCCGTGGCGGCCGTGGCGGCGGGCCAGGCGGTGCGATCGATCTTGCCAAGCCGCTGTACATCTCGACCTATGGTGAATGGACGAAGAAGGAAGGCGTGTCGCGCATCGAGCCGGACAGGGCCGGTGCGGCGACGATCTTTTCGGAACCGGCGCGCTTCAACGTGCAGAAGGCACGCGACGCTGAGACGTACGTGATGACCCGCCAGACGTTCACCGAGTTCCCGAACTACTGGCTGTCCGGCAGCGACCTCAAGCCGACGCGTCAGCTTACCGACGCGAATCCGCAGATGAAGGATCTCGCCTGGTCGAGCGGATCGCGGCTCATCAATTACACGAGCGACAAGGGAGATAAGCTCCAGGGCGCGATGTATCTCCCGGCGAATTTCGATCCGAGCAAGAAGTATCCGATGCTCGTGATGATCTACGAGAAGGTGTCGCAGCACCTCAATTCGTTCGTCAGCCCGAGCGAGACGCGCGCGCCTGATGCGGCGCTGTTCACGAATGCCGGGTACGTCGTGTACGAGCCGGATATCGTGTACAAGGTGAACGATCCCGGGATGTCGGCGGTGTGGTGTGTCGTGCCGGCGGTGAAAGCGGCACTCGCAGCCGGGTTCGTGGATCCCAAGCGCGTTGGTCTCTGGGGCCATTCGTGGGGCGGCTACCAGACGTCGTTCCTCGTCACCCAAACGAACATCTTCTCGGCGGCAATCGCCGGCGCGCCGCTGACGAACATGGTGAGTATGTACGGCTCGATCTACTGGAACTCGGGCTCCACTGACGCGTCGATCTTCGAGTCGAGTCAGGGCCGGTTCAAGGGCAATTTCATCGAGAACTTCGACGCCTACATCCGCAACTCGCCGGTTTTCTTTGCCGACAAGGTGAAGACGCCGCTGATCATCCTCCAGAACGACAAGGACGGCGCCGTGGACTTCAACCAGGGCGTGACGTATTTCAACACGCTCGTGAACTTGAAGAAGGATGTCATCTTCCTCGAATACGTCGGCGAGAACCACGGGCTGGCAAAGCCGGCGAACCAGAAAGACTATGCCGCGCGGATGAAAGAGTACTTCGACTTCCATCTCAATGGCGCGCCGGAGTCGGACTGGATCAAGAACGGCGTGGCACGCCTGAAGATGGACGAACACCTCCAGGAGCGAAAAGCGGCGACCGACTCGGCGGGGCGGCGAGTCATCGTTCCGTAAGCAGAGTACCAGTCGGGAACGAGGGGCCGACCG
>Ga0315281_10001254_pt1 | contig 37275 bp, 32 predicted proteins | sample YL17G07_0_MG_FD_204540 | JGI IMG/M metagenome (GOLD analysis project Ga0315281, IMG submission 204540) | Sediment microbial communities from Yellowstone Lake, YNP, Wyoming, USA - YL17G07_0 | ecosystem: Environmental > Aquatic > Freshwater > Lake > Sediment | place: USA: Wyoming | collected...
CACCTTCCCGACGTTCCGCCTCCAACCACGCGGTGTACCCCGGCATCGCTTTACACGCCATTGTCAGCGTACCGGGCGAGTTTCGGACTTCGCCATGAATGAGCAGGCTCGTCGTCACACCACGCCGAATCGAGTTCGTTATCCTGCGGACCGCCAGTTCGCTTCCGGTTGCTCTCCACCCCGCCTCGCGACGACGCAGTTACCTTCTGCTACGGGGTCTTGGCTTACCCCGACACGGACTTACACCGTGCAGATGTAGCGCCTTCACGGGCGCACTCATCCCCGCAAAAGCGGGAATCCAGCAAGACAAAATGCCTTTTGTTTAAACCCACTGGATTCCCGCTTTCGCGGGAATGACGTGGCAATTTTATTTGATGGCGGGTATGGTTTTCGACACCCCTAAAAACAGATCGTAACTGCGTTTTTACACAGCCAGTGCCGTTAGCTGCCCTTCGTGAACGACTGTTTTCCGTCAGGCTCAAGGCGGATGCAGGAAGCGATGAAGGAGTCGAGATTGGGGCAAGGAGTTGGCTTGGAAGAGGCTGTGCGGCCCGGCAGGAGCCGGTCGAGCGCCGCAGAGCGCTCGGTTTTCGGTAAATTGGCAAGCGCGGCCACGCGCAGGTAGAAGCGTGGCAGGCTACCTCCTTCCTGTTCGAGCAGGGCACGGAATGCCGGAGCCCATTGCGTGTACAGGGTGACGGAACCCAAGGCGGCGTTATTCAGGGGCTGGTTGAACCACTGGTCGTAACCGCTATAGCCACCCCAACTCGCTTTCAGGTCGGCGTAGATGCGCTTCATTTCTGCGATCACTTCCGTCTTGGCACGCCGTTTTGCGTCGGGTGCCAGCGACGATGCGTAAATGGCGCGCAGTTTGTCGCGGCTGTCTGCCACCAGCCGATAAAACTGCGCCTTGCGTTCCTGTTGCGCCGCGAAATCCCGCAGCCGCTCCGGCGCCGCCAATTGTGTCAGCCAGCGGTGCATGCCTTCATTCTCGACGGTCGTGGCGAACGATTCGTTGAAGGCGGAATCGTCCTTGGCGTAAACGAGCTGGTGTGCAAGTTCATGGAAGATGATGCGGGCGACTTCCTGGTCGCCGAAGCGCATAAAAGTATTCAGCATCGGATCGTTGAAGTAACCGAGGGTGGAATAGGCGGTAACTCCGCCGACATAGGTGTCGGCCCCCGCCTGCATCAACTCGCCGGCGTAGAGGTCGGCGGCGTTCTTGTCATAGTAGCCGCGATAGTTGACGCAGCCGATGAATAACATGCACCACTGTTGTGTTTCCACGGAAAACTCTGGCGCCGCGAAGACGTTCCAGACGACGAAGGGGCGTCCGAGGTCGGAGTAGGAGCGATAGCTGCCGTTATTCGGCAGGGCGAGTTCGCGGCTGGCAAATTCCCGTATGGCGATTGCCCGCTCGAGTTGCTGGCGCAGCCCTGTATCTGTCGCGGCATCGTTGACCACTTTGGGAATGGGCCGCGCCGCCGCCATTAGCCGTATTTGCCCTTTAACCGCCTGGGCATAGTAAGCGATGTTTGTGCAGCCGACGATAAGCAGGCACAGGGTTACCGCAAGTATTAGCCTAAACATGAATGAAGCTCCCCGTCCTGAGAAAATGGGCGATTTGTCCGGCACAGGCGCGGGACACGAGCATGCCGGAATGGCTGACATTCAGCGCGATGCTGTCCCTGGCTGCGGCGATGCGTGTTTCGTCGACGGCAATGAGGCCATCGTTGGGGCGCGCCAGTCCGGGAATCAGGCGCCCGCAACTGACGGGACGGGTGCCGGCGATGACGCCAATCTCCACCGCAGGCGGCAGGGCGGGGCGCGGCAGGCTGAACCAGTCCTCAAACGTGTGCCCGACAAGCGTTGCCAGCACGGGATGCGCGGCGAGGGCGAAGCCGCAATGGCAACCTGCATACGGGGTTCCCAGCAGGACGGCGCGGCGTATGCGCGCATCAGGTTCCTGCGACAGCATCTTTAACGCAACCAGGCCGCCCAGGCTGTGTGCGACCAGATGCATGACGGGCCCGGAAGTTTCGTTGACGAAGCTGGACAGCAAACGGACATTGTCAGCCAAGCCGCCCCGCCAGGAAGGATAAGAAAATCTGCGTACGGCAAAACCCTCGGCGCGTAGCCAGCGCTGATGGGGTAGCAAAACAAAGCCGCTCATCCAGAGCCCGTGAACCAAAATAACAGTTTCCGCTTTGTCGGTCATCACCGTTCAAACTTTATTGATCTTTACATAATTCGCGACACACTTGCCGTCATTCCCGCGAAAGCGGGAATCCAGCAAGATAAAATGCCTTTTGTTTAAGCCCACTGGATTCCCGCTTTCGCGGGAATGACGTGGCAATTTTATTATTTCCCAGATTCCATTTTGGATGATGCGGCGCTGTCTTCAATTATGTGAACCTCAATAATCGACCGCGCCGCCGATACTTCCTGACATAGCGGATCCGGATACCAAGACTATGTCAAAGCAAGGACGAAATCAATGCGTTGGATCGAATAAAATTGGATCGAATAAAATAATATGCGGATTGACACAAGTGGTAATTTGACTTGTTTGATTTGTGATGGGTTGTGGGATGCTTTACCCATTATGCCAAATGACAATTGGCGCACTCAACGCTATTGCAACGGGTGATAAACTTGTCACTATGAGAAGCATCCATTTGGTCATCCCCGATTTATTCCTGCCGCAAGATGTGGCTGCCGAGGCTTGCGCCGGGCTGAAGTTGCCCGCGCTGGAGAAGCTGCTGGCGCGGGCACTATCTGCGCCTTTGCCGGCAGAATCGCTGGAAGCGTGGGTGTGCGGGGCGTTTGGCGTGGCGGATCAGGCCATTGCCGCAGTCACGCTACAGGCGGATGGAATGGAGCCAAGCGCGGCTTACTGGCTGCGCGCCGACCCGGTGCACCTGCGCATCCAGCGCGACCAGTTGATACTGCAATCCGATGTGCGCCTGGATGCGGGCGAGGCGGCGCAATTGTGCGCCAGCCTGAATGCGCATTTTGCCGGGGAGGGGCTGCGCTTTTTTGCGCCCCATCCGCAGCGCTGGTACCTGCAACTGGATGCCGCGCCGGGCATGACTACACATACTTTGGCGCAGGTGGCGGGCAGGAATGCCCATGCGTATTTGCCGCAGGGGCCGGATGCCTTGCGCTGGCATGGTATGTTCAACGAAATCCAGATGCTGTTGTTTGGACACAAGGTGAATCAGGCGCGTGAAACGCGCGGCGAGTTGCCTGTCAACAGCGTGTGGCTGTGGGGCGGTGGACGCGTGGCGGGTCAGTTGGCGCGGCCATACGCCAGGATGTATGGCGACAGCAGCCTGGCCGGGGCATTCGCGCAGGCGGCAGGCATTTCCTGCGAGTTATTGCCGGATAATGTGACACGCTGCGTTGAAGGTGATGATGGCGATGTGCTCATCGTCTGGGAAGGGCTGCGCCGCGCACTTCAGCATGGCGACTTGCATGCCTGGCGCGATGGGTTGCAGCGTCTGGAACAACGCTGTGCCGCGCCATTGCTGGATGCGTTGCGTGCCGGGCGCACCGCGCAACTCACGCTGGATATATTGCAAGCCGGTGCGTCGCGCCGCTTTATATTGACACGCAGTGCGGCGTGGAAACTGTGGCGGCGGCCAAAACCATTAGCGTGCTATTAGTGTAAAATATGCCTATCATTACGCGGAGCCTTTTATTCCTGATAGGCCAGAAGAAATATAACCCATGAAAATCACCTTCCTGGATTTTGAGCAACCCGTCTCCGAACTGGAAAGCAAGATCGAGCAGTTGCGTTATGTGCAGGATGATTCTGCGCTGGATATTTCCGAGGAGATCGACCGCCTGCAAAAGAAAAGCCAGTCGCTGACAAAGGATATTTATACCAAGCTGACGCCGTGGCAGATATCGCAAGTTTCACGCCACCCGCAGCGCCCTTACACACTGGACTATATCCAGCACCTGTTCACCGATTTCGAGGAGCTGCACGGCGACCGCGTGTATGCCGATGACCCCGCCATCGTCGGCGGCCTGGCGCGCTTCAACGGCCAGAGCGTGATGGTGATCGGGCACCAGAAAGGGCGCGATACCAAGGAGCGGCAGTACCGCAATTTCGGGATGCCGCGCCCGGAGGGTTATCGCAAGGCGATGCGCCTGATGCGGCTGGCGGAAAAGTTTGAAATTCCGATCATGACTTTCATTGATACGCCGGGCGCCTATCCCGGCGTGGGCGCGGAAGAGCGCGGCCAGTCCGAAGCCATCGGCAAAAATTTGTATGTGATGGCGGAGTTGCGTGTGCCGTTGATCTGCACGGTGATCGGCGAAGGCGGCTCCGGCGGCGCGCTGGCCATCGCGGTGGGCGATGCGACACTGATGCTGCAATACGCCACCTACTCGGTGATCTCGCCGGAAGGCTGCGCCTCCATCCTGTGGAAGAGCGCGGACAAGGCGGCTGACGCGGCGGAGACACTGGGCATCACCACCACCCGCTTGAAGGCGCTTGGGCTGATAGACAAGATTATCAGCGAGCCGCTGGGCGGGGCGCACCGCGATTACCCGGCGATGATGCAGACCATGAAAAAGGCCTTGCAGGATACGCTCAAGCAAGTGCAATCCCAACCCATAGGCAACCTGTTGCAGAGCCGCTTCAACCGCCTGATGAGCTATGGCAAGTTCAAGGAAACCTCGCTCTAGCGGATTGCCGGAGCGCGTCGCCGGCGTACTCTTGCCCGCACTTCCTGCGGGCAGTTCCATCCTGCTGGGATTGAGCGGCGGTGCCGATTCAGTCGTGCTGCTGCACCTGCTGCAGCAACTTTCCCCGCGTCATTCCTGGCGCTTGAGCGCACTGCACGTGCATCACGGCATCAGCCCAAAAGCCGATTCATGGGCGGCGTTCTGCGCCGATTTGTGCGCGCGCTGCGGTGTTCCCTTGCAAGTCGAACATGTGGACATCGCGCCGCTGCGCGCGCATGGCATCGAGGCGGCGGCACGCAAGCTGCGCCATGCGGCGTTTGCAAGGCAGCAGTGTGATTTTGTGGCACTGGCTCACCACGCCGACGATCAGGCGGAAACGCTGCTGCTGCAACTGCTGCGCGGAGCAGGGGTGCGCGGCGCGAGTGCCATGCCGCTGTTTGCAAATATGTCATTCCCGCGCAGGCGGGAATCCAGTGAATTATTTAAGCTGGACTCCCGCCTGCGCGGGAGCGACGATGCTGGATTTATACATGGCCTTCCTGAAAATATTTGTGCAGGGTCAGTCGTGCGCCCCTTGCTGCATTGTTCCCGCCAGGAAATTCTCGACTATGCCGCCGCTAATAACCTGCAATGGATAGAAGACGAGAGCAACACGGACGACAGCTATCCGCGCAACTTCCTGCGTCATCGCGTGCTGCCGTTGCTGGGCGAAAAATTCCCCGCCTATCGCGACACCTTGGCGCGCAGCACGCAACATTTTGCCGAGGCGAGCGAACTGCTCGATGATTTGGCGCGGCTGGATGCGCCTGATTTATTCCCCTCTCCCGCTTGCGGGAGAGGCGCAAGCGCACGCAATTCGCTATCCGCTAAAGAGGATGCGAAATTGTCAGGGGCTAGGGGAGAGGGTGGCGAGTCCAGCCTAGAAGTATCGCGCCTGCAATCCCTTTCCCAACCCCGCGCCAAAAACCTGCTGCGCTATTATTTGCACAGCCTTGGTGCGCCGATGCCGCAAGCCGTGCAACTGGATGACATGCTGCACCAACTGTGCAGCGCACGGGAAGATGCGGCGGTGTGCATCGCCTACAGCGGCTGGCAAGTGCGCCGCTATCAGGGCAAGGTGTGTGCACTGCGCGCGTTGGACGAATTTGACCGGAACATGGTATTGCCGTGGCACGGCGAAACCGAGCTGGATTGGCCAGCGCTGAATACGCGGCTGCAATTTACCCGCACACAAAATTCAGGCATCAGCTTGGCGAAATTGCAGTGCGCGCCGGTGACGCTACGCTTGCGGAGCGGCGGCGAAACACTGCGTCCCCAGCCGAATGCCGCGACGCGTACCCTGAAGAACCTGCTGCAAGAACACCACGTCCCGCCTTGGCAACGCGACCGCCTGCCGCTGCTGTATTGCGGCGATAAACTGGTATGCGTGTTCGGTGTGGCGATTGCGGCAGAGTATCAAGCAGTTGCGGATGAGGCGGGCATCTCGGTGGCTTTTTGCCTTGGGCAGGACGTTCCACGTGGCGAAAATAATTCGAGCCTGCCCCTTTGATTTCTCGCGAACAACGACGCTGTAGGAAAACTATTTGAGGGTTTGAGCTTATCGATTTTCTGGGGTCATCAATCCATCCCAACGTGATGATCGTCGAATACAGCGCGTTTTGAGAGGTCGATTTTTGTTCATTGTAATTTCGTTTTTTGAAATTGAGTTTTTCTACAGCATCAACGTAGAGCTAAGGGGCTGCGCGCTTTCGCCAAAGGTAGGCAATCCACAGCACTTGCTGCGCAAGCGCGTGGAATTGACACTGCGCAGTCCCGCTTGAGCGCAGGGTTATGCTGCACGCTCAAGTGGAACCTCCCAGCCGGGAAACACGATTACGGCGGGGTGGCACTGGAGGGCACGAGCAAAAACCTTTGCGCGCTCGACACCTAAATTCACTCTACCGTTTTCGATGGCTGAGATAGTGGCTTGAGGGATACCCGTAAGTTCGGAAAGCTGGCTTTGGCTCAATTCCTGGAGTTCGCGCAAAATGCGAACAGACTCTCCCACCGAGACTTCAACTCGTTTTTTTGCGGGACGAAACTCTTTCATATCATGGCCTCCTGTAATCGTGGGCGGTAACTTGAACAACTTGAATCAGCAACACATTGGCAACAACCCGGTAAATCACCCGCCACTGTAGCCCTAGCCTGGAAGAACGATGACCTTTCCATTCACCTGACAGAGCCTCATCGTGAAACCCCTTGATGGCTCGCAATCCAGATGGCCCAGAGACTCTAGCAATGTCTTTCCATTTTTCGTAACGCTTCAGAACCTCAATAGGGACGGAGCCGGAAAGCTGTTTGTCAACGCGACGGTGTTCTTCGATTTCCCACATGCCGCATTATGTATATATCAATAATGGTATGTCAAGAGCGCCGATTTTTGGGTGAGGCATACAACTCATCCGGACTCGGGAGATAGATAAGCGTGTAAGGAAATTTACGGAATAGCACTCGGCGGAACTCTTCTTCGATGCGCAAATGCCCAAAGGGATTACGAAGTGCAGACGCTACTGCCGCGTCAGCGGCACGGGCGAACTCAAAGCCAAGCCCCAATGCTTTGGACTCATACCATGCTTGAGCCTCCAGAAGCTCTTGCTCTGCCTCTGGTCGGAGCACGACCAACATCAGGGTTTACTCGGGAATAATTTGGATCGAACCTGTTCCCACGGGACGGCTGTGGAAGGGTCAGCACGGTGTGCAGCAACGCGACGATGTAACTCAGCCTTTTGGGCTTGTGACAACTCAACGGTATTTGGTGCCTCCGCAGCAATGCTATCCCAGATGTCCTCGACGAGCTGAATGCGCTCGGAAACGGACAGCTTCAAGTATTCAGTAGTGGCGGCAGGAGTAGGCATGGACGTAGTATAAATCAAGGCCGACGTGAAGCTAAGGGGGAAGGCCTAACGTGAAGCTAAGGGGCTGCGCGCTTTTGCGCAGTCCCGCTTGAGCGCATGGTTAGCAATTTTCTTGTCCAAAACGGCGCTGTTGGCGCCAGTTGACTAGTGATTAAAAAGGCACATTTGCGCCGATTGTAATTTGACCAGGCAATTCACTTACCCTGCTTAATTTTTAAGCCTGTTTTTACCCATGAGTGCTCTTTTTAATTTGATTTACTTGTTACTTGCCATGGAAATCGGCTTCTTGTTGCTGAACTATATGCACTGAGCAATATTTCTTTCAAGCCTCGAAGTTCGCCTTTGTATCCAAAGCCATACTTCACCAACTTCCGCTTCCGGATGACCTGAATAATTGACCTGATCACAAAATTCAACTGTCCGCTTTCTGGATGGCTATTACAATGGCCGAAGTTCGGCTGTGTGCCAACAGCTACTCAATGCTCAAAAAACTACCAGTTGAGGAGATAAAAAACTGCTTTTACAAGAGTATCTCCACAAATTCACAATGCGTGATCCACAAAGTTCGGGTATCGTGAAAACATGTTCAGCAAGATATTCAAGAAAAGCCAAGCTGCAGCCGAAGCGAGCCCAGGATCGCCGCATGGAATAGCTGCCGGGGCCGCATGGGAAAGCAGGCTGCAAGCGGCCATAGGCAATGACACGGAGTTGCTGGCGCTGGCCATCGATGCGCCATCCATCGATCACAAGCTCTCTTCCGTGCAGGCGCTGGCCAGTGAAGATGGATTGAGGGCCGCCGAGCGCGAGTTCCGCAAACGCGACCGGCGCGTCCATAGCCTTGCCAAGCAACGCTATGAAACACTGATCAAACAGCGCGAGACACGCGCCAGCGCCGCTGAACTGATCCAGGCCGCCGCCGCGCTGCTTGAAGCGCCGATGATCCCGGCCAACCGTCTGGTCGAACTCAACCAGGCATGGGAACTCCTGCCCCACGCTTTCATTGAAGACGAAGACAAATCCAGATTCGCCAAATTGCAGGCAGGACTGTCGGAACTCATGCGCGAGCGCGGTGAACGCAAGCGCGTCGTCAGCCGCTGGTCAGCCGCTGCAAATCAGGTACTGGCAGAATTGAGTTCGGCTTGCGCCAGTGTGGCTGCAGCCAACGCCGGGCTGCAAGAACTTGCCGCCATGCTTGCCACAGCCAGCGAAAAAGCCCGAGCCACACTGGCGGCGATGCCGGCAACCTCCTCCTCACCCATACCCGAAGATGACGCCATTGCAGCGCTCGGCGCAGCGATCCAGTCGGCGTTGCAGGATTCGGCGCTGATCGAAGCCAGGCTGGCGATTCTCGGCGAGTTGCAGGCATGCCAGGCGCCGCAGCATGAAGCTTCGAACGATGAGAAATCCAACCCGCCTGCCATTAAAGCAGCGGCTATCGAGCGATGGCAAGGGCTGCCGTCGATGGCCGACCAGCGCATCGAAAACGCGCTGAATGCCCGGTTCGACGAGTGCTTTCACCTTCAGGATGAAGCGCGCAAGAAACTGAAAAAGCAAAGCAGCCTCATCGCCAGCGAAAAGAACAAGGCGGCGCGGCAGGCAAACATTCAAGCATTGATGGCAGCGGCAGATGCGACCGAAGCCGCGCTCGCCGCCGGCCAACTGGCCGAGGCCGGGAAGCAGTTGGCGATTCTGCAAACGGCTTCCGGCAAAGGCGGCGCCAGCGCCGAGTTGCAGACGCGTATCGGCGCATTGCAGTCCGAATTTTCGCACCTCAAGGGCTGGCAGCACTGGGGGGGCGGACGGGTGCGTGACGACCTCGTAGTGGAAGCCGAGGCGCTCGCCGCTTCGACAGTCGTGCCGGAAGGATCGCGTCCGGTCAAATTGCCGATCAAGCAACTTGAGAACAGCATCGAGCAACTGCGTGCGCGCTGGAAAGAACTGGATCGATTGGGCGGAGCCACCAGCAAACCCCTCTGGCAACGTTTCGACGCGGCACTGAAAACCGCCTACCTTCCGATGGCGGCGCACCTGGCCCAATTGAACGAGGCGCGGCAGGAAAACCTGGCTGCACGAAAGAATCTGCTGGACGTCCTGGATGCGCTGAGCATAACTGTCGATGACCAGAAAGCACCGGGTTGGAAGGAAATACAACGGGCGCTGGCCCATTTCCAAACTGAATGGCGCAAGCTCGGGCCGATTGAACATACCGTGCCGCACAAGTCGCAACCCGCATTGCTGGATCGCATGAAGGCCAGTGTTGCCCGGCTGGAAGACCCCTTAAAGGAAGTGCAGGTCAGTGCGCAAGCTGCTCGCGAACAATTGATCGTTCGCGCCAAGGCGCTCGGCCAGGACGTGCAAGGCCGGGACATGCTGGCAAAGCTTCGCGAGTTGCAGTCCCAATGGCAAAGCCATGCCAAATCGCAACCGCTCCCCCGCAAGACCGAGAACCAGTTGTGGGCGGAGTTCAAGGCAGCAACCGATGCCCTCATGGGCCAGCGCGAAGCGGCATTCAGCGCCCGCGATGCCGAATTCAAAGCCAACCAGGCGGCGCGCGAAGCCTTGATCGCACAGCTTGAAGAACTCCATCAAGACACCCCGCCGGCAGACATCAAGCGCGTTCTAGCAAGCGTTGACACGGAATGGCGCAAGGCCGGCGAAGCGCCCAGAAATCAGGCGGACAGACTGGAGTCCAGATATCGGACGGCACGCGAGCAAGCCCAACAACATATCGCAGGCAGCGCCCAGCGATCCTGGCAGTTCACCTGCGAAACCCTGCTCGCCAAGCTGGCGCTATGCGAAGGGCTGGAACCGGCCGCGCCTTCCTCCCATTCGGCCGCCGACATCGAAGCACGCTGGAAAATCCTGCCAGCCTTGCCGACCCGCTGGGAACAGGCACTGCAAGCGCGTTACAAATCCGGCTGCGAAAACCCCCGCAGCGAAAACCCCGGTAGCGGCAACCCGGCGAATAGCGGCGAACCGCTCGACCAGCTGCTGTTGCAACTGGAATCCTCACTTGAAATCCCATCGCCGGCAGCATTTCAGAATGCCAGGCAAACGCTCAAGCTCATGGCAATGAAAAATGCAATGGAAGGGCGGAAGTCGGCAATTTCCGCCTGGCCGGACATTGAAAAAATGACTGCGGCTGCAATTGGCTACACGCCTCTCAGCCCGGATCAGCGCAGTCGGCTCCAGTCCATCATTGCAGCATTGCGCAAGTCAGGATCCGGGAGCTTGTAGGCTTATCCGCTTCCGGGTAATCCGCGTAACTGACCTGAACGCAAAGCTCCAATGACGGCTGGCTGGCAATAACGCAACGCCACGTTCGGTTGTGTGCCAATAGATTCTGAGCGAGGCCTCAGTGACTGTCCGGGGCTTGTCCATGCGCATCACTGTGCCTCGCTGATTTGGCGGACGGCAAATAACGCGCCAACTCATTCAATGCCAGGCGATAGACATCGCGCTTGAACTCGATCACGCTGTCCATTTCGATCCAATAATCATTCCAGCGCCAGGCATCAAACTCGGGGTGGCAGGAGGCACGCAGGCTGACATCGCAGTCGCGCCCGACCAGGCGCAGCAAGAACCATATCTGCTTCTGTCCCCGGTAACTGCCACGCCACTCACGCTTCACCCAGTGCTGCGGCACCTCGTAACGCATCCACTCGCGCGTGCGGCCAAGTATCCGGACATGGCAAGGCTGCAGCCCGACCTCTTCCTGCAATTCGCGGTACATCGCCTGCTCCGGCGTTTCACCTTGCTGGATGCCGCCTTGCGGGAACTGCCACGAATCCTGCCTGATGCGCTTGCCCCAGAACACCTGGTTTTTGGCGTTAGTGATAATGATGCCGACGTTGGGGCGGTAACCATCACGGTCAACCATCTTCGCCACCTGTTCGGTTAATTTCGATAGGGTGGATTTTTTCACATTTCACGGCATATTGAAAGCGAACTCATCACAACACATCTCAAGGTCAATCCTTGAAAAATGATCGCTGCGTAAATTCGGTATCGAAAAAAAACCTGCACCAGTATTTCTCCGGCAGCAAAAAAGTCGTATATTCCTGTTAGTCGGCATCGTCGGCGGCTTCGGTAATAATCCACTCGACACTGTGCTACTGATACATGAATAGATCAGGGCGCGATGGCATTGCATAGCCATGCATAGCTGGCAGACCACATCTCCTAAAAAAAGGCCCGGAACGGGGTTGCCGTAGCCGGGCCGAAGATACTTCGGGTGCCTAACCAAGGGGGGGGAGGGAATTAAGCACCCATGAGCATCATCCCCCTCTGCTCCGAAACACTCTGTTCGTTAACACACATAAGCCGAAAAAACTGCTATGCGCGCGGCTCCTGAAAATGGTGGCCGTAGATCGGCTGCCGTATGTACGCTAGCGCACATACGGTGCTTTGCGCTACCGCGCATACTCACTTAAGGACACCTCTAAAAATTCGTCATTCCGGCTGTACAACCGCGTACCGCCGAAATGACGAAATCTGAATTTATAGAGGTTCCCCTAAGCATATTGTGCTATAAGTACACACACGCCGTACCCCGGAAATTAGAGGTTTAGCCGCTGTTTTTTGACCCTAACGGTTGCATGCTCCAGAGACAAAAAATGGTCGCTATACTATCCGCAAGACATACCTCCAATCAAAACCATCTTCTCGCCGCCCTGCCTGCGGAAATATTCGAGCGACTCTCACCCCATCTGGAGCTGATCCCGATGCCGCTCGGCCAAGTCCTCTACGATTCCGGCGGCCAATTGCAACACGTCTATTTCCCGACAACCGCCATCGTGTCCCTGCACTACGTCATGGAAAATGGTGATTGGGAGAACGCCTGTTAGCGCAAAGGGCGGGGCTTATCACCATGATGAGGCCGATCTCAAGATTGCGTCCGAAGCATCTGTCTCGGACGCTGGTTCCGCAGCGGTCACGATCCGCACGGCCCATTATTTGGGCATGAATGTTGCGCTCGGCGTACTGGCGGTCATCGCGCTCGTCGCTGCACTGTATCTGGCACGTGCCTTCTTCGTGCCATTGCTGATCGGGATCCTCGCGAGCTACACGCTGAGTCCGGTGGTGGGCTGGCTGAATAAATATCACGTCCCGCGTCCTGCGGGGGCGGCACTGGTGCTGGTCGTGCTGGTCGGCGGCCTGTCCTGGATCGCGTTCTCGTTGAGCAATGATGCCGCGGCGATGATCTACAAGTTTCCCGAAGCCGCACGCAAGCTGCGGCAGAACTTGAGCGACGCACGCACCAGCGGTCCGACGGCACTACAAAATATGCAGGAAGCTGCCAAACAACTCGATGGAGCCGCCGCCGATGTGGGCGCAAAACCGGGAGCGCGCGTGGTGGTTGCCCCGGCGAGCGAGCCCACCGCTTGGTTGCGTGACTACGCGCTCGCGCAGTCCGCGCTATTATTCGCGGTTGTCGGCCAAGCGCCGATCATCTTGCTGCTCACCTATTTTCTGCTGGCCTCAGGCGCGCATTTCCGTCTCAAGCTGGTGCAGTTTGTCGGGCCGTCGCTGTCGCGCAAGAAAGACGCCGTACGGATACTCGAAGAGGTTGACGTGCAAATCCAGCGCTACCTGCTGACCATGCTCGTGTCGAATGTCCTGGTTGGCGTCGGCACCTGGCTTGCGTTCGAGGCGCTTGGAATCGAGCAGGCAGGCGTATGGGGTGTCGTCGCCGGCGTGCTGCACTTCGTCCCCTACCTGGGCCCGGCGTTGGTCGCGTTCGCCGGCGGCATGGCTGGTTTCTTGCAGTTCGGGTCGCTGCTCCATGCGCTCGCCGTAGCGGGCGTGTCGCTCCTGGTGGCTGGCGCTATTGGATTCGTGTTCATGCCTTGGCTGCAGAGCCGGTTTGCACGCGTGAACGCCGCAGTGCTGTTCATCGCCTTGCTGTTCTTCGGTTGGCTGTGGGGTGTCTGGGGCCTGCTGCTCGGTGCGCCGCTGGTCGCCATCGCCAAAGTTATCTGTGACCGGGTCGAATCGCTCAAGCAGGTCGGCGAGTTGCTTGGGCGTTAATAACCATAACCAGACACTTAGCAATCGTTGCTGGATTGCTTATAACCAGCCGCTTATTCACCGTCTTTTGATGGATAAGCGGAATGGCTAGTAGATCGTTCCAGCAAACCAGTTACCGTTCGCGGTGAGCCTGTCGAACCGCCAGTTCCGCGACAATACTGGCCTTCGACAAGCTCAGGCCGAACGGTTTATTTGTAATTGTTTTAGCGGAACGCACTACTAGTCGTTCCATCAGCGGAATGGCTAGCTGTTTCATCAGAGCGGCGACGGCGGCTAATAGTGTTCTCTATGTGCACTAACGCACAGAGAAAGTCTTGAGTAAGGGAGATGATCAGCTTCCCGGTGCAGTGCCCTCATGATTGGGTATTGCGCAACAGGGTTGTCCAGGAAACACAGGCAAAAAAGTTCTGCCTGCTGCCAGTGGCCGCAATTTTCAATCCACCATAAAGGAATTCAACATGAACTGGGATCGCATTGAAGGTAATTGGAAACAATTCAAGGGTAACGTCAAACAACAGTGGGGCAAGCTTACCGACGATCAGCTTGATGTGATTGCGGGCAAACGCGATCACCTGGCCGGGAAAATCCAGGAATCGTACGGCATCACCCAAGACGAAGCGGAGAAACAGCTTACCGCATGGCAAGAGCGTCAAAAAAGAGAAAGAAATGGAACACTAGCCCAAGTGGCATAGCGCGGGGGCGAGTGCCCCCGGCTATGTATCGCTGCTTAATTCACCGCATCCAAGGAAAACAACAATGAACAAATCGTACATTACCGCAATCCTGGCCGTAACCAGCCTCTCATTCAGCGCTGGCGCCATGGCACAAAACATGTCGAAGAGCGAATACAAGGCTGCCGAGAAAAACATTGAGGCCGAGTACAAGTCCGCCAAAAAGAATTGTGGTTCATTCGCCGCTAATGCCAGGGATATCTGCATGGCCGAAGCAAAACGCACAGAAAAGGTCGCGAAAGCCGAACTCGAAGCGCGCTACAAGCCTTCTAAAAAAGCGGGCTACGAAGTCAGTGTAGCCAAGGCGGATGCGGATTACGCGGTAGCCAAGGAAAAGTGCGATGACAAAGCGGGCAACGGCAAGGACGTCTGTGTGAAAGAAGCGAAAGCCGCCCAGGTGCGCGCCAAGTCCGACGCCAAGGCGCAGTTAAAAACATCGGGGGCAAACGCGACAGCCCACGAGGAGTCTTCTGAAGCGCACATGAAGGCGCAAGAAAAAGGCCACGAAGCGCGCCATGACGCAGCGGCTGACAAGCGTGACGCGGATTATGCGGTGGCGAAAGAAAAATGCAATGCCTTGGCGGGCGACGCCAAGGAACGTTGTATGAGCGAAGCAAAGATGCACTACGGCAAATGAACCGCCGGGCAGGAATTTCCCTGGCCTCGGATATTTAACACGGAGGTATTCCAAATGAACACGATACAAAAATTAGCAGTGCAGGCGGCAGCAGTAACCGTGCTGGTCGGTCTGATGGGTTGTGCCGGAATGTCGGCACAGGATAAAAGCACTGCGATCGGCGCCGGTGTCGGCGCTGTGGGCGGCTCCATCCTGACCGGTGGAAGCGCCGTCGGCACGGTGGGTGGCGCGGCGGTCGGCGGCATCATTGGCCATGAAATCAAAAAATAACATCACAGCCATCGATGCAACAGCTGCGCCAGCCCAATGGGTGCGGGCGCGGCTGCACGCATGAACCATGAAATAGAAAGGTCGATATCATGCTCTATACCGTTGCCGTCGTTATGCTCATCTTGTGGCTGTTGGGACTGATTACTTCTAACACCATGGGTGGTTTTATTCATATTTTGCTGGTGATTGCTATCGTGGTGGTCTTGTTGAGAGTGATTAACGGATGATGCTGCCTGTGACTATTTTGTTATTTTTAAAATTTTGAAATAGCTTGGCAGATTCAAAAATTATTTACATACACCTCATACGGTTGACAGCTAAAACTGCTTTCCGTGGCAGCCCTTTCAACAAGTTCTTCGATCAAGAACCACTAACCACAGGAGATTCAACATGAAACGTTTTCTGATCGCAGCGGCGGTAGCCGCTGCCACCATCACCACCCCGGCACTCGCTGCCGACGTTGGAGTCTCGCTCAGCATCGGCCAACCCGGCTTCTATGGCCGACTTGACATCGGCGGCTATCCCCAGCCACAAGTGATCTATCGTCAGCCGATAGCAATCGAACGGATACCGATGGATCGCCCGCCAGTCTATCTGCGCGTACCTCCGGGCCACGCCAAAAATTGGAGCAAGCACTGCCGCGAATACAATGCCTGCGGCGAACGTGTCTTCTTTGTGCAAGACAACTGGTATAACCGCAAGTATGTACCGCGTTACCAGGAACAGCATCGTGATCGCCGGGATGATGGTCGTGGAAACCAGAAGAACGACCGCCACGGCAACAACCAAGGCCGTGCTCACTAACGCGTAACAACTATCCCGGTTCATACATCCGCAATGTCGAGAGAGTATTTGTGCCACCCCCCCACCTCGCTAGCGGAGTGATTCCTTGCTATAAATCGCTTTCGGTATTCTTTGCTTTATTTGACACCTCCGTTTCAAGTTTAACAAACTTTTGTGTCCGTTTTTTCAGCTTACTTCAGGCTATGTACGACACCGCACAGACGCTCTCGCATTCGCGCCATATTATTGGCACTCCGAAGAATGGACGGCGGCCAACAAAAAGCCGATGGCAAACAAAGGGGGCTACACCTCCATTTTGTTTTGACTGCTGTTAGGAAAATTGGAAATCGTTGCAATCGCAATAAATATTCATTGCAATGATTATGTTCGACGTTTAACTCAATGGATTAAAAAAATGATGAAAAAACTTTACCACCTCAAATCGTATCCAATGCACAGGATCGGCGTAACTGTAGCTGTTGCAATCTTTATGGCGGGTTGCGCAAGCACTCCGACCATTCCGGCACCCACAGAACAGATGGCCGTTTCCAGGGCTGCGGTAAACAATGCAAGCAGTGCCGGAGGCAATGAGTTTGCCCCGCTACAGCTCAAATCTGCGATGGAGAAGATGGATGCTGCAGAGCGTGCCATGGGAGAAAAAAATTATGTGCGTGCACGGGAGCTGGCGGAACAAGCACAGGTTGATGCCAAACTAGCTGAAGCGGCAGCGCGTTCGGCCAAGGCCCAGAAAGCTGCGGACGCGTTGCAGGAAGACAATCGCGTGCTACGCAAAGAACTTGACCGTAAAGCCCAATAATCATCAATGGAGTTTATTATGAAAAAAAATAGATACTTTCCCATGAGTCTGATCGCCGTCGCAATTTTATCTGGCTGCAGTTCCACGCCCGGGCCGCAAAATGCATCTCTCACGGAAGCGCACAGCAGTTACAACAGCGCACGAAGCAACCCCGATGTCACCAATCTGGCCGCAGTTGAATTGAAAGAAGCCGGTGATACCCTGAGCAAGGCGGACAATGCATTTAGCAAAGGTCAAGGTGCTGCCACAGTCGATCATCTGGCCTACATAGCCAATCAACAAGTGGGCATCGCGCAAGAAACCGCCAAGCGTAAAACGGCTGAATTAGCGGTCACCGACGCCAGCGCCAAACGCACTGAAGTTCGTCTTGAAGCGCGAACGGCTGAAGCCGATGCGGCCAAGCGGCAGGTGGCGATCGTGCAAAAAACCGCCGACAAGCAAGCTGCCGATTTGGCGGCTGCCAGCGCCAACGCGGAGCATGACCAAATCCGTCTTGAGGCGATAACGGCTGAAGCCGATATGGCCGAACTGCAGGTTGCGATCGCGCAGGAAACCGCCGATAAGCAAGCTGCCGCATTGGCGGCTGCCAGCTCCAAAGCGGAGCGTGACCAAGCACTCATCGCTCAACAGGAAATGCAACTCAGGGAGCTGAATGCCAAGAAAACGGATCGCGGCTTGGTGATCACACTAGGCGACGTATTGTTCAGCACCAACAAGGCGCAGCTGGAATCGGGCGGTACGCGCAACGTGCGAAAGTTGGCCGATTTTCTAAAACAATACCCGCAACACAAGGTATTGGTTGAAGGCTACACCGACAGCACCGGCAGTAACAGCCTCAATCAGGAGCTCTCTGACCGACGCGCCTATGCCGTGCGGACGGCTTTGATCGACATGGGGATCAGCAGCGACCGTGTCACTACACGCGGTTACGGTGAGGAATTCCCGGTTGCCAGCAACGACACTGCCGCCAGTCGTCAACTGAATCGGCGCGTGGAAATCATCCTCTCCGACGACAACGGCAACATCGCTCCACGCTAGGAGTCTGCGGCAAAATTGGCTAGCGTCAATGCTGTTCACTTAAGAAAAACCCGCTCGCCTTGAGCTTGTCGAAGGGCTCTGGGTCGGGTGCGATTGTAAAAAGCGCTTTACGCGATCGACTATCCGCACACGGCTTGCCTTACGCGGTGGGTATACGACCGTCTACTGCGGTCTGGTGGTTCAAAGAGCTTTTGGCCGGGCACCCGGATGAGCATCAACCTGCGCCCGCACCGGTTAAAGAGGGTCGTGGCCGACCCCGCATACGGATACTGTGCGATGAAGCTCACCAACCGATCGGTGTGCGCGAACTCGCGCAGGCGCTACCAGCCCCCCGCAAACTTATCACAATCGGTGCAGCATGAGTGCTTGGTTCACGGTAAAATCAAAGCCATTAATTTTATTGCTGGCGAAATAACATCATGCGCGTCTCACAATTTTTCATTTCGACCCTGAAAGAAGCCCCGTCCGAAGCCGAGCTGGTCAGCCATCGCCTGATGCTGCGCGCCGGTTACATCAGGAAACTGGCGAGCGGCCTGTACACCTGGATGCCGCTTGGCCTGCGCGTGCTGCGTAAAGTGGAAAACATCGTGCGAGAGGAAATGGACAGGAGCGGCGGGATTGAATTGCTGATGCCAGCCGTGCAGCCCGCCGAGCTGTGGCAGGAAACCGGGCGCTGGGAAGTATTCGGCCCGCAGATGCTGAAGATCAGGGATCGCCACGACAATCTTTTTTGTTTCGGCCCCACCCATGAAGAAGTCATTACCGACATCGCGCGCCGCGAAATAAAAAGCTACCGCCAGCTGCCGCTGAATTTATACCAGATACAGACAAAATTCCGCGACGAGGTGCGCCCCCGTTTCGGCGTCATGCGCGCGCGCGAATTTGTGATGAAGGACGCCTACTCCTTCCACGCCAGTTATGAAAGCCTGGAGCAGACTTACCGCGTGATGCATGAAACCTACAGCCGCATCTTCACCCGCCTCGGCCTGCAATTCCGCGCCGTGGCGGCGGAAACCGGCGCCATCGGCGGTAGCGGCTCGCATGAATTCCACGTGTTGGCGGATTCCGGCGAAGATGCGCTGGCGTTTTGCCCCGCTTCCGATTACGCGGCGAATGTCGAACTGGCGGAGGCGGTTGCTCCCCAGGCTGCCTCGTCCGCGCATCTGGAAACAATGGTGAAAACCATCACGCCCGGGCAGAAATCCATCGAGGAAGTTGCTGCTTTTCTCGACGTTTCCCAACAACAGGTGTTAAAGGCCATCGCTCTGGTGGACGCAGATGGCAATTTCACCCTGCTGCTGCTGCGCGGCGACCACACACTGAACGAAATCAAGACCGGCAAAGCACTGGGCGAGTTCCGCTTCGCCAATGACGAGGAAATTCACCGCAACATGGGCTGCCGCGCCGGCTACATCGGCCCGGTAAATACGACCGTGCGCATCCTGGCCGACCGTGCCACCGCTGCGATGAGCAATTTCGTCTGTGGCGCAAACGATGACGGCTTTCACTACACCAGCGCCAATTTCGGGCGCGACATCCATCTGGATGAAACCAACGTGCATGACCTGCGCAACGTGGTCACTGGCGACCCCAGCCCGGACGGCATGGGCAAATTGGAGCTGTGCCGGGGCATTGAGGTCGGCCACATTTTCCAGTTGCGCACCAAGTATTCCGAGGCGCTCAAGGCCACCTACCTGGACGAAAACGGCCAGGCGCAGGCGATGGAAATGGGCTGCTACGGCATCGGCGTGTCGCGCATCGTGGCCGCCGCCATCGAGCAGAATTACGATGGGCGCGGCATCACCCTGCCCGTGGCGATGGCTCCATTCCAGGTTGCCATCGCGCCCATCGGCATCAAGAAAAGCGAAGCGGTGCGCAACGCCGCCGAACAACTCTATGCCGAACTTACTGCGGCAGGCAGCATCGAAGTATTGCTGGATGACCGCGATGAACGGCCCGGCGTGATGTTCGCCGATCTGGAACTGATCGGCATCCCGCACCGCATCGTGGTCGGCGAGCGCGGCCTGAAAGAGGGCATGGTTGAATACAAGGGACGGCGCGATGCGGAAGCGCAAAACGTCCCCTTGAAAGATATCGTCAAGCTCATACAATTAAAACTATGCGACTGACCCAGAAACATTATCCGCATTATTTTGCGCTGCCGCTGCTGGCGGCGGGATTGCTGATTGCGTCCGCAGCACAAGCCGGGGCGCAAATCTATATGCCGCTCTCCGCCAGTGTGCGTGCGGTGTTGCAACGTAGCGTGTCAGACCAGGCCGCACCCAATCCGGCGTTTGCCACGCAAGATGAAGCCGATGTTTGGCTGAATGAAATGTCGCGTCGTTTGCAAAAATGGATGCCGGATACCGCGTATCGCATGGGCTTTCTCAAGACCGTGCATTACGAGGCCAAGCGCGCCGGAGTGGATCCGCAAATGGTGCTGGGGTTGATAGAAGTGGAAAGCGGTTTCAAAAAATACGCCGTGTCCAGCGCGGGAGCGCGCGGCTATATGCAGGTAATGCCGTTCTGGGTAAGGGAAATCGGCACGCCGGATCACAACCTGTTTCACCTGCGCACCAACCTGCGCTACGGCTGCACCATCCTGCGCCATTACCTGGATATGGAAAATGGCAACCTCTACCGCGCCCTTGGGCGCTACAACGGCAGCCTGGGCAGGCCTGAATATCCCAATATGGTGCAGGCCGCCTGGCGCAAGTACTGGAACACCACACCAAAGGCCACGCAAGGAGCGAGAACCTCTGCGGGGTTTTTGGGGTAATCCACTACCTCTGCTGCAGTTCCACCAGAAGTGGTCATTCAAGCTTCCGAATCACAAAACCGGATCAAATTGCGCCCTGCCTCTTTGGCTTGATGCGTTGCCATATCCGCCCTCTTGAAAATGATGGCTCCTGGCACGTTGCTGCCGGTAGCGATGGCTAGGCGCATTGTCAGGTACAATCGCGCGCCATGACTTTTCCCGCTAATTCTCCCCAGGCGCGCCGTGCGGCGCGTATCGAAAGCCTCTTCCCGATCGAATATCCCGCCGACCTGCCGGTGGTGTTGCGCCGCGATGAATTGGCGCAGGCTATTCGTGAGCATCAGGTGATAATCGTGTGTGGCGAGACCGGCTCGGGCAAGACCACGCAGTTGCCAAAAATCTGTTTGAGCATAGGCCGTGGCGTGCAAGGCGTGATTGCGCATACCCAGCCGCGCCGTGTGGCGGCACGCTCGGTGTCCAACCGCATCGCGCATGAACTGAAAACCGACCTGGGCGGGGCGGTGGGCTACAAGATACGCTTCAACGACAAGGTGTCAGCCGACACCTGCATCAAGCTGATGACCGACGGCATCCTGCTGGCGGAAATCCATGGCGATCCGCAGCTAGGAAAATACGACACCATCATCATTGACGAGGCGCATGAGCGCTCGCTCAATATTGATTTCCTGCTGGGCTATTTCAAGCAGTTGCTGCCGCGCCGCGCCGACTTGAAGCTCATCATCACCTCTGCCACGCTGGATGCGGAGCGTTTTTCCAAACATTTCAGTGGCGCGCCTATCATGCAGGTGTCCGGCCGCAGCTATCCGGTGGAGGTGCGCTACCGCCTTCCACAGGAAAATGCCGGGGGTGCTGCGGAAGGGTCGCCGCGCGGCGGCGGGGCACCCACCGGCGTACCCCTTGCGGGTGAAATGGAAGACATCCCGCAGGCGGTGTGCAGTGCATTGGATGAACTTTCGATAGGCGGCTTGCGCGGCGATGTGCTGGTGTTCCTGCCGGGGGAGCGCGAAATACGCGACATGGCGGAAGCATTGCGCAAGCATCATCCAAAGGGGGTGGAAATATTGCCGCTGTTCTCGCGCCTGTCGGCTGCCGAGCAGGATCGCGTATTCAAGCCGACTTCCGGCATGCGCCGCGTAGTGCTGGCCACCAACGTGGCGGAGACTTCGCTCACCGTGCCCAACATCGGCTACGTGATCGATTCCGGCTTGGCGCGCATCAACCGTTACAGCATCCGTCAGAAAGTGGAGCAGTTGCACGTGGAGAAAATCTCACGCGCCGCCGCCAACCAGCGCGCCGGGCGTTGCGGGCGGGTGATGAGCGGGATTTGCGTGCGCCTGTACGATGAAGAAAGTTTCCAGGCACGCGCCGAATACACCGATGCGGAAATTTTCCGGGTGTCGCTGGCTACCGTCATCCTGCGCATGAGTGCGCTGAATCTGGGAGACGTGGAGCAATTCCCGTTCATCGAGCCACCAAGCTCACGTTCTATCACGGATGGTTACCAGTTGCTCGCCGAGCTGGGCGCCATAAGTGAAAATGATCCTCCTCCCGCGAAGGGGGAGGCACGCCAACTCACCCCACTAGGCTATGAGTTGGCCAAGCTGCCGCTCGACCCGAAGATCGCGCGCCTGTTGCTGGCCGGGCGGCAGTATCAGTGCCTGCAGGAAATCCTCATCATCGCCAGCGCGCTGTCGCTGCAAGACCCGCGTGACCGCCCGTCGGAGCGGCGCGAAGCGGCAGATATGGCGCACCAGCGTTTCAACGACGAGCGCTCTGATTTTCTGGCTTACCTGAAATTGTGGGGGTGGTTCCAGCAGGCGGTGAAACATAAAAAATCCAACCGCTTGTGGGCGAATGAATGCCGCGAAGGTTTCTTGTCGCCACTGCGCCTGCGCGAATGGCATGAGTTGCATCAGCAGTTGCATGCGCAAGTGGCGGAGATGGGCATGCAGCCGAATGAGCAACCCGCGAATTATGAGCAGGTACACAAAGCATTGCTCACCGGCCTGCTCGGCAACATCGGCATGAGAAGCGTGGAGGGTACACATTACCTCGGCGCGCGCGAGATAAAATTTTTCATCGCATCGAATTCGGTGCTGGTGAAGAAGGGCGCAAAGTGGGTGGTAGCCGCCGAGCTGACCGAAACCACCAGGCTGTATGCGCGCTGTGTGGCGCGCATCGAACCTGAGTGGCTGGAAGAAGTGGGCGCACACCTGATCAAGCGCCACTATTTCGATCCGCACTGGGAGAAGAAAGCGGCACAGGTGGCGGCGTGGGAGCGCAGCACCCTGTATGGCCTGATAATCAACCCCAAGAAGCGTGTGCATTACGGGCCGATGAATGTGGCCGAATCGCGCGCGGTATTCATCCGTCAAGCCCTGATGGCGGGCGAATTCAACACGCTGGCGCCGTTCTTTGCGCACAACCAGAAGCTGATCCACGACATCGAGGCGCTGGAGCATAAGGCGCGCCGCCCCGATGTGCTTGTGGATGAGGAATTGATTTTCGCTTTTTACGACGCGCGCATCCCGCCGCACATTCACAACGGCGCAGCATTCGAGGCATGGCGCAAGGAAGCGGAGCATGACCAGCCCAGGCTGCTGTTTCTGCAACGCGACGACCTGATGCGCCACGAGGCGGCAGGCGTCACCACCGGCCAGTTTCCGCCGCAGCTGCTGATGAACAATATCAGCTATGCGCTGGCTTACCATTTCGCGCCGGGAAAGAGCGATGACGGGGTAACACTCACCGTGCCGCTGGCTTTGATCAACCAGGTATCCGCGCCGCGCTGCGAATATCTGGTGCCCGGCCTGCTGGCGGAAAAAGTGGCGCAACTGCTGAAAACCCTGCCGCAGAAATTGCGCCGCCACCTGGTGCCGGTGCCGGAATTTGCCGCCGCATTCTGCCGCGATGTGCCGCCCTCCGATCTGCCGCTGGTTCAGGCATTGGCGCGCTATGTCCGTACACAAAAACAATTTGAAGTGCCGCTGGATGCATTCCGCCTGGAGCAATTGCCACTCCATCTGCTGATGAATTTTTATGTGGTGGATGAACACGGCAGGCAGTTAGGCGTGTCGCGCAATTTCACGCAATTGCGCGCCGAGCTTGCCCCCAGGCAGGAGCCGTTGCCTGCCAAAATTAAAGGTGAAGAGCAAGCTTATACGCGTTTCACCGACTGGAGCTTCGGCGACTTCAAGGACACCTCGGAATTGCACCGCGCCGGGCAGACGGTGACGCTGTTCAATGCGCTGGCGGACGAGGGCGATGCCGTCTCGCTGCGCGCCTTTGACACGCGCGAGGAAGCGCAGGCCGCGCATCGCAAGGGGCTTGTGCGCCTGTTCATGTTTGCACTGAAAGAGCAGGTTAAATATCTGGAAAAAAACCTGCCCGGCCTGCAAGCGATGGCGATGCAGTTTTTACCCTTCGGCAGCCAGCAGGATTTGCAGCGCCAGATTTTGTCGGTGACTTTCGACCGATGCTGTTTGATGGAGCCGTGGCCGGGCAACGAGAAAGAATTTGCCGTGCGCTGCAAGGAAGCCAAAAGCCGCCTGACCCTGGTGGCGCAGGAAATCGCGCGGCTGATCGGTGCAGTGTTGACGGAATACCATGCATTGCAAAAATCTTTGCCCGGATTTAGGGCGCGGCCACGAGACGGTGCGGCGGAGCCGAAGGGTGCGGGAGTGGCCGCGTCGCGCCTTCTCCCGCAAACGGCTGGCTTCGCCAGTAACGTGTCGAAGGCGCACGGACAGGTGCAACAGGACATTCGCGCGCAGTGCGAATGGTTGCTGGGCAAGGAGTGGATTGCGCGGGTCCCTTACGAGCGCTTGCAGCATGTGCCGCGCTATCTCAAGGCGGTCAATGTGCGGCTGGAAAAACTGCGCGCCGATCCGTCGCGTGATGCGCGGCAACTGGCGCAAATGCTGCCTTTGCAACAGGCCTGGCAGCGCAAGCTGGCGGGACAACAGGGCGAACATGATGCGCGGCTGGACGAGTTTGGCTGGCTGTTGCAGGAATTGCGCGTGTCGCTGTTTGCGCAGGAACTGAAAACGCCGGTGATCGTGTCGGCGAAACGGCTGGAAAAACTATGGGGCAATATCGACCGTTGAAGCGCCGGGTTTGTTTTGCACCTTATGTTGCAGGCCACCCTGCCCGCCTACGGTATAATCTGCCACAGATTCTTAAAGGATACGATATGCCAGACAAATTAAACAAGCAGGAAATCTCCATGCTGCGCGAGGAGCTGGAAATGCTGATGGGGGAGCGCACGGGTTTGCTCAAGATAGTGGGCGCCGCTGCCGTGCTGGTGGCTAACACCGATGGCCGCCATTTGCCCGCGGAAGCCGCCGAAGCCGCGGAAATGCTATCAACGTTGGTGAACGAACTGCCCGAAGAAACCTTGCGCGACGCACTCGAAAGTGTGCATGCCGAGGCCGGGCCGGGTGATCTGGGAAATCCTTGATGGCTGCAATTCAGGTATGGAACGCAAGATCGGCCTGATCCTGACCGGAGGCGGCGCACGCGCCGCTTATCAAGTCGGCGTGCTGAAGGCGATTGCCGAGATTTTGCCGCGCCACGCGCACAACCCCTTCTCGATCATTTGCGGCACCTCGGCAGGCGCGCTGAATGCCGTCACGCTGGCGGTGAACGCGCTGCATTTTCGCAAGGGAGTGCAATACCTGCTCAATATCTGGAAGAACTCCCATGTTGAGGATATTTACCGGTCTGACCCGCTTGGCGTAGCCAACAACAGCATACGCTGGATCGCCGGGCTGTTGTTAAACAGCATGGGCATCAATAAATTGAACCGGGTATCGCTGCTGGACAATTCGCCGCTGGTGACTTTTCTGGCAGAAACTTTGCCGTGCGAGAAAATTCAGGAGAGTATAGATGCCGGGGTGCTGTACGCATTGAGCATTACCGCTTCGGGTTATGGGTCGGGGCACTCGGTGACTTTCTATCAGGGCGTGAGAGGCATCCGGCCCTGGAAGCGGGCGCGCCGCCTGGGTATCCCTACCATGATCGAGACCAAGCATTTGCTGGCGTCTGCAGCCATCCCGTTTATCTTCCCGGCCGTGCGCATCAACCGCGAGTATTTCGGCGACGGCTCGATGCGCCAGATTGCGCCCATCAGTTCCGCGCTGCACCTGGGGGCAAACCGGGTGCTGGTCATCGGCGTGGGTCAGAGTGGGGCGGAGTCCCCCAAGCGCAGTCGCATCGGTGACTACCCCTCGCTGGCGCAGATTGCCGGACACGCCCTGAACAGCATTTTTTTAGACAGCATGGAGGTGGATCTGGAACGTTTGCAGCGCATCAACCGCACCATAAGCACGATGCCGGAGGAAATCCGGCAGAAAACCAATTTGCGCCATGTTGACGTACTGGTGATTGCGCCCAGCCAGTCCATCGAGAAAATCGCCGAACGTTATGCGGCGAACCTGCCGTGGACTATCCGTTACCTGTTGCGTTGGGTGGGCGCGATGCGGCGCAGCGGGGCAAACCTGGTGAGCTATTTGCTGTTTGAAAAAGGTTTTTGCCGGGCGCTGGTTGACCTCGGTTATCAGGATGCGATAAGGCGCAAGGAAGAAATTATGGCTTTCTTCGACCAGCAGATTGAAGCCCAGGAAAACCTGCCGCAATAGGATGAGCTCCTGTGGATAGTATTCATCCATCGGGTGCCCGGCCAAAAGTTTTTCGGCTCCGGCAACAGCACGCACCCAAACCGCTGACCTTTACCTTGTTACGCCTGCTGGCGGACGGCGAATTTCATTCCGGAGAGGTGTTGGCGCAGCAATTGGGAATATCGCGCGCCAGCGTGAGCAATGCCTTGCGCGGAATGGAGAGTTACGGACTGACCTTGCACAGTGTACACGGCCGCGGCTATCGCCTGGCCAATCCGCCGCAATGGCTGGATGCTGCACGTATTGTCAGCCATTTGGGCGAGCATGGCAGGCACTTCAGGATTGAGGTTCTCGACAGCGCACCCTCCAGCAATACCCTGTTGTTGCAGCGCGCCGGGTTGGATGCTGCAAACGGGGGCGCGCCCGGCGGCAGCGTGCTGGCGGTGGAATGGCAAAGCGGCGGGCGCGGCAGGTTGGGGCGTAGCTGGCATTCCGGTCTGGGCAACGCATTGACTTTTTCGCTGTTGTGGCGCTTCGAGTGCGGCCTGTCTGACCTGTCCGGGTTGAGCCTGGCGACAGGCGTGGCGTTGGTGCGGGCGCTACGCGATCTTGGCGTGGAAGGCGTAGGGCTGAAATGGCCGAACGATGTGCTGGGTACGCATGACCATAAAGGAAACACAAAGCTGGCCGGTATCCTGATCGAGGCGCGGGGCGATATGCTGGGGCCAAGCGCGGTGGTGATCGGCATCGGCCTGAATCTATTCTTGCCGCAGCCGGTATTGCGCCAGGTCGTCCAGCCCGTGACCAGCCTGGCGGACATGATGGTCAATGCGCCGGAACGCAACCATTTGCTTGCGGTATTATTGCGCGAGTTGCACGGGGTGTTGCGCGAGTTCGCCGCACACGGCTTTGCCGCGCTACGCACGGAATGGGAAGGCCATCATGCCTTGCAGAACCTGCCGGTGCGCCTGTTGCTGCCGGACGGCAGCAGCGTGGCCGGCATCGCGCGCGGCGTGACCGAAGATGGCGCGCTGAAACTGGAAACCATATCTCCAGAAACCGGGGCGCAGGGCATGCAAATTTTTAATGCGGGCGAAGTCAGCCTGAGAAGCGGGGCGGAACATGTTGCTGCTTGATGCCGGCAACAGCCGCATCAAATGGGCGTTGGCGGAGGGCGGCGTGCGGCTGTGGCAGGGTGTGGCAGGCATTGCCGAATGGGCGGCCTTGCAGCAGGCCTTTGCATCCTTGCCGCCGCCGCATAAAATTCTCGTGTCCAATGTTGCGGGAAAGCAAGTCGCGCAACACGTGCGCGCGGCCTGTGCCGCGTGGCCTTGTCCGGTCGAGTTCGTTACGGCCAGGGATGAGCAGTGCGGCGTGCGCAACGCTTACCAGCAGCCCGCGCAACTGGGCAGCGACCGTTGGGCGGCGCTCATCGCGGCGTGGCATCAAGTACGCGCAGCTTGCCTGGTGGTGAACTGCGGCACGGCAACGACGGTGGATGCGCTGTCAAACGATGGCGAATTTCTCGGCGGACTGATCTTGCCGGGCGTGGATATGATGCGGCGCAGCCTGATCGAAGGCACTGCGCAATTGGCGGCAGCGGAGGGAAACTGGCGCGAATTTCCGCGCAACACCGCCGATGGCATATCCAGTGGTGCGATCCAGGCCACTGTTGGCGCCATCCGGCAACAGTTCGAATTGCTCGGAATGCCTGGCGCGCAATGCCTGTTGAGCGGTGGCGCGGCGGACAGCGTGCAGCCGCACCTCAAACTGCCGCTGCTGCGGGTGGATAATCTGGTGTTGCAGGGCTTGCAGATAATTGGACAGGAAAGTTTACAGGAATAAAAACCAGATTGCCCATTAGACGTAAGTCTGGCTATAACGGAGCAACCCCCCTTTGCAAAGGGGGGCGAGGGGGGATTTGAACGTCGCACGGATATGAAAATCCCCCTCAATCCCCCTTTTGCAAAGGGGGAAGTGGGTTGAATTTTCCAATGGATTATCTGGGGTAAACGGGGGGTGTGATGAAGGGGTTATTCTGGTTGCTGCTGCTGGTCAGCCTGTTATTTTTCGCGTTTATGCAATGGGGCGGCGCGTGGACTGACGAAGGCAAAAACCCGCAATCCCAGCCGCCGCTCAACGCGGAGAAAATCAAGCTGTTGCAGGCTCCGCTTGCGCCACCCATTACGCCGCCCCTCGCTGCCCAATCCGCCGTGCCGGCAGCCGATGCCTGCATGGAGTGGAGCGAATTTTCCGGAAACGATCTCACGCGCGCAACCGCGGCACTGGATGCGTTGAAGCTGGGTGACAGGCTCACACAGCGGCAGGTTGAGCACGCAAGCGGCTATTGGGTATACATACCGCCGCTGAAAACCCGCGCCGATGCAGACAAGAAAGTCGCCCAACTCAAGGCGCTCGGCGTGGAAGAATATTTTGTCGTGCAGGAAGCTGGAAAGTGGCGGAATGCCATTTCCCTGGGCGTGTTCAAGACCGAAGAGGCGGCGCAGAAATTCCTGGAAAGCCTCAAGGGTAAAGGCGTTAGATCAGCCACGGCAGGAGAGCGCATGAGCAAGTTCACGCTCACCGTATTCGTGCTGAAAAACCCGGATGCGGATACGTCCGCGAAAGTGGCGGCATTGCAAAATGAATTTGCCGGCAGCGAACTGAAAGCGGTGGCTTGCGATAATGCCAACGCCAAATAGAAATGCCCAAAATAAGGCGAATGGCATAGGCCGAATGGCATATTGAGCTTACATCTATAAGGTGTTACCCTTAAAACTCGAATGATTAAGGGAAGAAACATGCGGCTTGGCAACGTGTGGTTGGTTTATTTTGCTTGCGCACTGCTCACCGCTTGCGGCACTCAGCCGATCAAGCCATCCGACAAGCACATCCAGCAAGAGCAGGGCGGCGAAACAAGCCAGGCCGCCAATATCCCGCAACCGATCAAGCGCAACATCCCGCTTCCTTCCCCAGCCGCCACCCCCAAGGTTGAAACCTACAGCGTGGTCGTGACCAATGTCCCGGCGCAGGAAATCCTGTTCGCGCTGGCGCGCGATGCCAAAATCAATCTCGACATCCATGCAGGCATACAGGGCACAGTCACCCTCAACGCCATAGACCAGACCCTGCCGCAAATCCTCAGCCGCATCGCCAGGCAGGTGGACATGCGCTATGAGTTGGACGGCCAGAATTTAATCATCATGCCGGACGCGCCTTATCTGAAGCACTACAAGATTGACTATGTGAACATGGCGCGGGATTCGGACGGCAAAATGTCAGACTCGACCGGTGCAGCCGGGGGGAAGACCGGCACGGACTCAATCATTAGCTCAGAGCTTAAAATCACGAACACCTCCAAGAATCACTTCTGGGAAACACTGGCCAAGAACATTAAGGATATCCTGCAAGAAACCGACAAGATATTACCTTCCGGTTCCAGTGAGACCTTGGTGCAACAAGACAAGGCAGCCAGCAGCACCGGAACCGGGGTTCAACCAGCAACCGGTAAAAAATCTGCCCCTAAGGGTGGTATTGAAAACAGCCCCAATCCGGTAAGCGTGCAAGAAGGCGGTACCACCGTCATACGCACCAGCACCTTTCGCGAAGCGGCTTCGGTGATTGCCAACCCGGAAAGCGGCATCATCACGGTGCGCGCTACAGGAAAACAGCATGAAAAAATCCAGGAATTCATCGACCAGGTCATGACCAGCGCCCGACGCCAGGTGCTGATCGAGGCGACCGTGGTGGAAGTACGCCTGAATGACCAATACCAGCAGGGTATCAACTGGTCGCAGTTGCGGCTTGGCAGCAGAGGCCTGCAATTGAAACAGGTTGGATCACCCGGTTTGCCTACTTCCAATACCGGCAGCATGTTCATCCTCGATTATGCCAACCCCACTTCCATTATTGGCAACTTGAGCGCGCAAATTTCCCTTCTGAATTCGTTCGGCAAGGTGAAAGTGTTGTCCAGCGCCGAGTTGAGCGTAATGAACAACCAGACCGCCATACTGCGCGTGGTGGATAACCTGGTTTATTTCACTATTGGAGTAAGAATTACAGACCCTGTGGGAAACAGCCCAGGAAGTGCAACATACACAACAACCCAGGAAAGCAAATCTATCGGATTTACCATGAGCGTAACACCGCAAATCAACGACAGCGATACGGTGCTGCTCAACCTGCGCCCATCGATTTCACGCCTGCTCGGTTATGTCAACGACCCGAACCCATCGCTGGCTACCGCAGGTGTAATCAGCCGCATTCCGCAAACTCAGGTGCGCGAGATGGAATCGGTGCTGAAAATAGAAAACAACCAGATCGCGGTGATGGGCGGCCTGATGCAGGACGAAGCAAACAACCTCGCCGACGTCATTCCCGGCCTGTCCAACATTCCCGTGATGGGCGGCCTGTTCAAGAACCGCAATGACACCACCACCAAAACCGAGCTGGTGATTTTCCTGCGCCCATTTGTCATCAAGGACGCCAGCGTGAACGGGGATTACAGCGCGTTCCGCGACAACCTGCCGGACGCGGATTTTTTCAAGCCGGCGTCAGACAAGAGCGCAAGCGGCAACAAGCCATAACATCATGAGCCTGCTACTGGATGCCCGAAAAAAAATCGAACTCGCGTTGCAGCACAGCGATGCCCATACAGGTAGCGCAATGCAGCCGGCAGGGGAATTGAGTATTGAAGATTCACCGCCCGGCATGCCGCAAAAAAAACCGGCTGAATCGTCCCATGCCGCCCAGCGCGCAGCCAACCTGTTCGCAGCCAAAGCCGCCCCCGCCCACACGAAAAGACGGCTAGGTATTATTCCCATCGCCCTCCTCGGCGGCCTTGTACTCGCTGCTGGCGGCGGCTATTACGTCTGGCGCGAAATTTCTCCGCCACCGGTGCAGCGGCATAATCCGGCATCGCCACCTGCAGCACCTCAAGCCAACCCTACACCGCCTGCCGTGCCTCAAAATAATGTTGCACAACCCACCGCACCGATGGCGCAAACCGCTCCCGCTCCCGCAATTTCTGCGGCTCCAACAACTTCCGCAACTCCTGCGAAGATTGTTTTGGCAGAAAACAAACCCGCCCCGACAGGCGTCAGCAGGAAAAAAACCAACCATACCCCCAGGACTGCCTCACCAGCTACACCACACACGCCAGCAAAACCCATCCGCATCGAGCATGCTCAAGAGGGAGACGCCGTTGACCCGACCCTGGTGGCCGCTTGGCAGGCTTACAGCAACGGCGATTTCGACACGGCCCGGCAGCGCTACGGTGAAGTGCTGCGCAAGGATGCCCAGAACCGGAATACACCGAACCGCGATGCGTTACTGGGCATGGCAGCCATCGCCCAGCAGCAGTCGCAAGACGCCATCGCCGCCCGTTACTACAACCAGGTGCTCATGCTTGATCCGCGCGACCCGGTCGCCAATGCCGGCATGTCGGCGCTGCTCGGGACAAGCGATGCGGCAGCCACGGAAAGCCGCCTGAAACTCCTGCTCGCACAGCAACCCCGGCCAACTGGCATACAATCATCCGCCCTGCACTTTGCGCTGGGTAACCTGTATGCGGAACAATCGCGCTGGGGCGACGCCCAGCAAGCCTATTTCAATGCCAGCAATCTGGAGCAGAACAATGCGCAATTCGCTTTCAACCTGGCGGTCAGCCTCGACCACTTGGGGCAAGGCAAACTCGCCGCACAGCACTACCAGCGCGCGCTGCAACTGGATGTATCGGATAACCCCGGTTTCAACCGCGCGCAAACGCAGCAACGCATAAACGAATTGACGGCACACTGAGGCTGGCGCAAAAAACAGGATGACAACGCAAATTCAACAGCCCCTGGGACGCCTGCTGGTAGAAAAAGGCGTCGTCAGCGAAGATCAACTCCGCATCGCCGTCCAGGAGCAGAACAAGAACCACCAGCCGCTGGGACGCCTGCTGGTGGGCTTGGGCTTCCTGTCCGAAGCCACCATCCGCGACGTGCTGTCGGAAAACCTGGGGCAGGAAAGCGTCGATCTCACTACGGTGATTATCGACTCGGCTGCCATCAAACTGATTCCCAAGGATGTCGCGCGGCGCTACCAGTTGCTGCCGCTGTCGGTTGATCTGCCCAACAAGCATCTCACCATCGCGATTGCCGACCCCGACAACATCATCGCGCTGGATCAACTGTGCGCCCTGCTAAAGGATGAATACCGCCTGACCACACAACTGGCGAGCGAATCCGACATCCTGCGCGCCATCGACCAGTATTACGGCTTCGAGTTATCCATTGACGGCATCCTGCACGAGATCGAACCGGGCGAAATGGAGTATCAGTCGCTGGCTCAGGGAGTCACCGAATTCAGCCAGCCGGTAGTGCGCCTGATCGACGCCCTGCTCACCGAGGCGGTGCAGCAAGGCGCGTCCGACGTCCACTTCGAGCCGGAAAGCAGTTTCCTGCGCATCCGCTACCGCATAGACGGCGTATTGCGCCAGGTGCGCAGCCTGCACAAGAGCTTCTGGCCATCCATGGTAGTGCGCCTGAAAGTGATGAGCGGCATGAACATCGCGGAAACCCGCGCACCCCAGGATGGCCGCATCTCACTGCGCCTGTCCGGCCGCGCCATCGATTTCCGCGTCGCCTCGCACCCCACCACGCATGGCGAAAATCTGGTGCTGCGCGTACTGGACCGGCAGAAGGGCATCGTACCCATCGACAAGATCGGGCTGGACGATGCGGGACTCAACACGCTCAGGCTGATCATCGCCAAGCCGGAGGGCATCGTGCTGGTGACCGGGCCCACCGGCAGCGGCAAGACCACCACGCTGTATTCGGTGCTCAGCCACGTCAATACCGAAGCAGTCAACATCATGACACTGGAAGACCCGGTGGAATACCCCCTTCCGCTGATCCGCCAGACTTCGGTTAATGAAGCGGCCAAGCTGGATTTCGCCAGCGGCATCCGCTCCATGATGCGGCAGGATCCGGACATCATCCTGGTCGGCGAAATCCGCGACCATCCCACGGCGGAAATGGCATTCCGCGCCGCCATGACCGGCCATCAGGTGTATTCGACACTGCATACCAACTCGGCCATCGGCGCCATCCCGCGCCTGCTCGACATCGGCATCCTGCCGGACATCATGGCAGGCAACATCATCGGCATCGTCGCGCAGCGCCTGGTGCGCGTGCTGTGTCCCTCCTGCAAATATTCCTATCGCCCGGACCAGAAGGAGCGCAAGCTGCTCGGCATCCGCCATGACGAGGAAACCACCCTTTACCGGGCCGCAGGCTGCGAACTGTGCCGCCATCAGGGCTACAGCGGACGGATCGCCATCATGGAACTGCTCAAAATGGACAGCGACCTCGACGATCTGGTGGCACGCCGCGCCAGTATCCGCGACCTGAAGCATGCCGCGCTGGACAAGGGGTTCCGTCCGCTCGTATCGGATGGCCTGCAGCGCGTGTTGCAAGGCATCACCTCGCTGTCCGAAGTGGCGCGGGTGGTCGACCTGACCGACCGCATGGGTTGAAAACAGAGAAGGGGGAAGGGTGAAGAGGGAAGGGTAAAAAGCGCAAAAACGGGAGGAGGCTTTTCCCTTATCCCTTCCCCCTTATCCCTTCCCCCTTATCCCTTCCCATTTCGCCCCTTCTCCATAAACTTACGGAAAGGCCAATAACGTGGCGCTGTATTCCTACAAGGCGATCAACGACCAGGGCAAGGCCTCCAAAGGCTTGCAGGATGCGGCCAATGTGGTGGATCTCGAATTGCGCCTGAAGCGTATCGGCCTGGACCTGGTCCACGCAAAGGAGGATGAGAAAAAATCCACTTTCGGCATAAGAAAAATCAAGCGCACGGATCTGATCACCCTGTTCTTCAACATGGACCAGCTTCTCCGCTCCGGAGTCCCGCTGCTGGAATGCCTGGCCGATTTGCGCGACAGCATGGATGACCAGCAATTCCGCGAGATACTCGCCAGCATGGTGGAATCAATCGGAAACGGCAGGAAGCTGTCGCAAGCCATGGCAGAGCACCCCGAGGCGTTCGACAAGATATTCATCAGCCTGACCCATGCTGGGGAGGAGAGCGGTCGCCTGGCTGACGTGTTCAAACATCTCACCGAATCATTGAAATGGCAGGACGAGATGGCTACGCAAACCAAAAACATGATGATTTACCCGGTGTTCGTCGGCACCGTGGTGATAGCCATCACCTTCTTCCTGATGATTTATCTGGTGCCGCAACTGGTCGGCTTCATCAAGGGCATGGGGCAGGAAATTCCCTTTCAAACCCGTTTGCTGCTGGCCACCTCAAGCGTGTTCGTGAATTACTGGTACGTCATGCTGTCGCTGCCGGTAGTGTTGTTCGCGATTTTCAAGCTGTTGCTTGCCTCCAACCCCGGCCTGCAATACCATCTGGACAGTCTCAAGCTGAACATCCGGCCCACCGGCCCCATCCTGCGCAAGGTTATCCTGGCGCGCTTTGCCAATACCTTCGCCATGATGTACGGTTCCGGCATCACGGTGCTGGATTGCATCGCCAACTCGCGCGAACTGGTAGGCAACCAGGTGATTGCCAGAAGCCTGGATCAGGTTGCGCGGGAAATCGAATCCGGCAAGAATCTCACGCAGAGCTTTCAGAGCACCGGCGTATTCCCGCCGCTGGTGATACGCATGCTCAAGGTGGGCGAAGCCACCGGACAGCTGGATATGGCGCTGCTCAATGTGAGCTATTTTTATGACCGCGACGTGAGGGATGCCATCAAAAAAGTGCAGGTCATGATTGAGCCGGCCATGACTGTCATTCTCGGTATGCTGCTCGGCTGGGTGATGCTGTCCGTGCTGTCGCCGATTTATGACATCATCAGCAAGGTGAAGATGTGATTAGCAGGGTGTTGAAAAACGTCGCGAGCGATGGCAGGACAAGGCGCGAAATGGCGAAGCGATTTTGGCAGGGATGGGCGGCTTTTGTTCGCCGCCCAACTCGCAAAAAGCGGAGTTTACTGGTAGTAAATGAGCATTTTGAGCTTTTGAGCAACGCAGTCATGTCGAGCGCAGTAGTTTTTCAACACCCTGTTAGAGTTATGCATCCTGAACTCAACAATAGGCATCCATAAATGTCCTGCAAAACCCTGTTGTTCCTCGGCGCTGACAGCTTCCATGCCTACACCTGGAAGGATGGCGCGCTTTCCGTGGAACAGCGCTTTGCCGACAACCCGGAGGGCAAGGAGCAATTCGCCGCATTCCTGCAGAACCATCCCGACCCGGCCTACCTGCTCACCGACCTGATCGAAGAAGATTTCCGCCACGAAACCGTGCCGCATTTGCGCGGCGGCGAGCGCACCGCGCTGATCCAGCGCAAGTTCGAACAATACTACCGCAACACCCCGTTCCGCCAGGCACTGTCGTTGCAACGCCGGAAAGAGGGGCGGCGCGACGATGACATGCTGTTCTCCGGGCTGACCAATCCGGCTCTCATCCTGCCGTGGCTGAACGCAATGCTGGCGCACAGCACGCCACTGGCCGGCATTTATTCCGTACCCAACATCAGCGCCCCGCTGATCAAGGATATCCCATTCAACCACTTGTTGCTGCTGTCATGGGAAAAACACGCAGGGTTACGCGAGACCTATTTCGACGCCAAACTGTTGCGCTTTTCGCGCCTGACGCCGATAAAAAACGACAAATTATTCAGTGAAACAGTCGTAATAGAAGCTGCGCGCACCCAGCAGTACCTGAAGAGCTTGAGCCTGTTGCCACCCGGCCAGGCGTTGAACGTGTGCATAATATGCCATGCGGATGACAGGCGCGAAATGGAAGCGCGCCTTAACGACGACACCGACATGCACTATGTCTATCTCGACATTCGGGAGCTGGGGCAGCGCATCAAATCGAAAACGGATTTTGCCGACTCGGATGCTACGCCGCTGTTCCTGCATTTGCTCGCCACCAAGCCGCCGCAAAACCACTACGCCGCCGCCGCGCACACCCACTTTTTTCAGTTGTTGCAGCTCCGCCGCAGCCTGCTTTGGCTGGGTGCGGCACTAACCGCCGCCAGCCTGCTGTGGAGCGCCGCCAATGTATTGGAAGGGAGCTGGCTGAACGACGAAAACGAATCGCTCAAGGTACAAGCAAAAAAATTGTCGCAGCAAGCGCAACAAATCATCCGTAACTTCCCCAGCACAATTGCTCCCGCCTCGGACATGAAAACTGCCGTGCTCCTGGTTCGCAAACTGGGCAACTATTCCCCTACGCCACAAGTGATTCTGGATGGCATCAGCAAGACCCTGGACGCTTTTCCGCTCATCCGCGTTGACAAACTTTCCTGGCAAACCAGCGCTGCACCCGATACCTTGATCCCGAACACCACGTCGCCGAGTGGTGCGGCAACGAATTCTCCCGCGCAGGTAATCACTCTCAGCGGCGAGCTGACCGAATTTGCCGCAGGCGACTACCGTAATGCGCTGAATTATCTGGAGCGCTTCCAGCAAGCACTGACACAGCGCGGCTACAGCGTAACGGCGCTTACCCTGCCGCTGGATATCAGCCCGAAAGGCAGCATCGCAACCGGCGTTGGCGGCGACAACGCAAAACCTGCACAATTTTCGCTGAAAATTATCTGGAGGCCGGCATCATGACCTTCTCCAAATCCGATTTTCCGCACATAAAATGGAGCCTGTTTATATTCCTGCTGGTGGTGGGTGTGGGCAGCATAATAATTGTAGCCAGCGAAAAGTTCATCGCCCAATCGCAGCGCGAGCAGCGCAATGCAAAGCGCCAATTAAGCGAAGCGCGCAGCCGACTCGCCACCGCCAATGAAGACCATGAAAACATGCGGACTTACACACTGGAATACAACGCCCTGTTGAAGCGCAATATCATCGGCAACGACCAGCGCCTGGATTGGATCGAAGGCCTTGATAAAATCCATAAGCAGAACCGCGTGCCGGGTTTTATGGAGTTCAAATACGCCATCGCCCCGCAAAAACCC
>Ga0315281_10001255_pt1 | contig 37255 bp, 34 predicted proteins | sample YL17G07_0_MG_FD_204540 | JGI IMG/M metagenome (GOLD analysis project Ga0315281, IMG submission 204540) | Sediment microbial communities from Yellowstone Lake, YNP, Wyoming, USA - YL17G07_0 | ecosystem: Environmental > Aquatic > Freshwater > Lake > Sediment | place: USA: Wyoming | collected...
GCCTCATATTCGCGACGTATATTCGGCTTATTAAGAAGTTCGTCTTTAAATTCCTTGAAATTTGTTCCGTCCATTTTAAATACCACCTATCAACCGTGTCTTTATGATAATATATATGTTATCACTTATCAAAGAGATTGTCAACGATTTATGCCGAATTATTCGCCTCGTGCTGGTTCATTCTCTCAATAGCTAACTTGATATCTCGGTTTGACAATTTATTACTCTGTTTCTTAACTGCATGAAATAGGACAAATTTCTTGCCCGAAAAGGTGAAATATAAGATTCTATAATAATCGTAACTGTGTTTTATCCTTAACGCCCAGACTCTACCCCTTACTTTTTCGATATATGGTAAACCCAGAGACAAGTTAAATCTATAAAGTAAATCAAAAACGTGTAAAATTTCACCAATTGCACCATCGGATTGATTTAAAATAAACTCTTTTACTGGTTCATTGCCCTCCTCATCCCTATAAAAGACAACCTGCCAATTCATGTCGGATATTATACAATATTTGTGGTCTACTCAAAACTCCCCCTGAAATTGACCCACTACCAACTAGTAGGTTCTGCTCGGTTTTGGCTGTTACGGTTAATCGGCAAGCTGTAGTCTGGTCGTGACAGGGTAGATGTTCTAGAAGCTTGTCCTGAGCGTAGCCGAAGGAACTGGTCGGATGCCCTTCATCTCGTAAAACTCCCTCTTCCTTTTTGTTCAAGGGAGAAGGTCGGGCTTGCCCTGAGCGGCAGTCGAAGGGGTGAAGGTCGATGTGTAATTTCTCTGTACGTGTTCAAACAGAAAGCTATGTACAAATATCCTTTTCAGCCAGTATTGACACCCAAAATAGAGAGTGGTATAGTTATCTTTGGCAATAGAGGAAACAAATAGTAACAATGAACGGACAAACATAGAGTAACGAATTGGTGGTTTAGACCAGCCAGGCGGCTTGGTAAAAATCATCAAGCCGCCTTAAATTTTGTCCGGCGTACTTTAATAATTGAATAGGGCCAATATCAAGTCTGAAACAGGTCAAGCGGAATAAAGCGCACGGTGGATGCCTTGGCATCAAAGGCCGATGAAGGGCGTGGCAAGACTGCGATAAGCCTCGGCGAGCTGTCTAGCAAGCCTAGCCGGGGATTCCCGAATGGAGCAATCCATCCCGATTATATCGGGATACCCCCAGCCAAACACATAAGCTGGGTGGAGGTAAGTGGGGGAATTGAAACATCTTAGTACCCTGAGGAAAAAATAAACATTCCCCTAGTAGTGGCGAACGAACGGGGAACAGCCTAAACCGTAACGGCTTAGTGGTTTCAAGACCTATGTTGTTACAGTGTTGTAAGGCGGTCAGACTGAACTTGAAATAAGTCGAGGAGTTACCAACCGGACCCCAGATGAAAGCTTCTGGAAAGGGCTACCACAGAGGGTGAAAGTCCCGTAGACGAAAGGGGAAGGCTCCTGACCAGTCCTTAAGTACCATGGGACACGAGGAACCCCATGGGAATCAGCTCCGCCCACGGAGCAAGGCTAAATACCTTTGATGACCGATAGTGAACAAGTACCGTGAGGGAAAGGTGAAAAACACCCCGGGAGGGGAGTGAAAGAGATCTGAAACCGTGTGCTAACAAGCGGTCAGAGTCCCGATTTATCGGGATGATGGCGTGCCTATTGAAGAATGAGCCAGCGAGTTAATCTGTGTGGCTTTGGTTAAGCAACTGTAGTTGCGGAGCCGCAGCGAAAGCGAGTCCGAATAGGGCGTTATGTCGCACTGATTAGACCCGAAACCGGGTGAGCTATCCATGGCCAGTGTGAAGCTCTGTTAATATCGGAGTGGAAGTACGAACCCATTAGCGTTGCAAAGCTACGGGATGAGCTGTGGATAGAGGTGAAATGCCAAACGAACTCGGAAATAGCTGGTTCTCCCCGAAATGTATTGAGGTACAGCCCTAGATGGTCACTCATGGAGGTAAGGCTCTGAATGGACTCGGGGGATAGCATCCTACCAACTCCAATCAAACCAGGAATGCCATGAGTTTTAGTCTAGGAGTGAGACTGTGGGGGATAAGCTCCATGGTCGAGAGGGAAACAGCCCAGACCATCAGCTAAGGTCCCTAAGCGCGAGCTAAGTGGGAAAGGAAGTGCTATCGCCCAGACAGCCAGGAGGTTGGCTTAGAAGCAGCCACCCTTCAAAGAGTGCGTAATAGCTCACTGGTTGAGTGGTGGTGCGCCGACAATTTAACGGGGCTTAAGCTCGTCACCGAAGCTATGGTTCTCCCGATTTTAATCGGGGGAAGGTAGGGGAGCGTTCCCGCGCTGTGAAGCCATTGCGTGAGCAATCGTGGAGCGACGGGAAGTGAGAATGCTGGCATGAGTAGCGAAAGGCGTGTGAGAAACACGTCCACCGGAAACCTAAGGGTTCCTACGGAAGGTTAATCCGCGTAGGGTTAGTCGGGCCTAAGCTGAGGCCGAAAGGCGTAGGCGATGGACAACGGGTTATTATTCCCGTACCGTTCCTGGGGAGGCAAAGAGGGGGTACGGAAGGGTAGGTTGAGCATACCTATTGGACATGGTGTGTTCTCCTCACAAGGTAATGCCGGGGCAGGTAAATCCACTCCGGATGTTATAACTGAGTGTGGAGGAAAATTGAGGGGAGACCCGAGGTAATTCAACTGTGCTCCTGCCGTCTAGAAAAGCCTCGTTGCCATTGAATCAGGAACGCCCGTACCGCAAACCGACTCTGGTAGGTGGGGATGAGAGTCCCAAGGTGATCGAGAAAACCCTCGTTAAGGAACTCGGCAATTTAGCCTCGTAACTTCGGAAGAAGGGGTGCCTCGAATAAAATCGGGGCAGCATTAAACGGGCCCAAGTGACTGTTTAACAAAAACACAGGTCTCTGCGAAAGCGTAAGCTGACGTATAGGGGCTGATACCTGCCCAGTGCCGGAAGGTTAAGGGGAGTGGTTAGGAGCAATCCGAAGCTGCGAACCGAAGCCCCGGTGAACGGCGGCCGTAACTATAACGGTCCTAAGGTAGCGAAATCCCTTGTCGGGTAAGTTCCGACCCGCACGAATGGTGTAACAACTTGGGCGCTGTCTCAACGAGGGGCTCGGCGAAATTGAAGTACCCGTGAAGATGCGGGTTACCCGCTACAGGACAAAAAGACCCTGTGGAGCTTTACTGCATCTTGGCACTGGATCTGGGCTTAGCATGTGTAGCATAGGTGGGAGGCGATGAAGCCCCGACGCTAGTCGGGGTGGAGCCAACAATGAAATACCACTCTTGTTGAGTTTAGATTCTAACCTCAGAGCAAGCTGGGGAACAGTGTCAGGTGGGCAGTTTGACTGGGGCGGTCGCCTCCTAAAATGTAACGGAGGCGCCCAAAGGTTCCCTCAGAGTGGATGGAAATCACTCAGTGAGTGCATTGGCATAAGGGAGCTTGACTGTGAGACCTACAAGTCGAACAGGGACGAAAGTCGGGCAAAGTGATCCTACGGCTCCGAGTGGAAGGGCCGTGGCTTAACGGATAAAAGCTACCCCGGGGATAACAGGCTTATCTTGCCCAAGAGTTCACATCGACGGCAAGGTTTGGCACCTCGATGTCGGCTCGTCGCATCCTGGGGCTGAAGCAGGTCCCAAGGGTCCGGCTGTTCGCCGGTTAAAGCGGTACGCGAGCTGGGTTCAGACCGTCGTGAGACAGGTCGGTCTCTATCCGTAGTGGGCGTCCGGAGATTTGAGGGGGGCTCTCTCTAGTACGAGAGGATCGAGAGGGACAGACCGCTGGTGTTCCAGTTGTCCCGCCAGGGGCACAGCTGGTTAGCTATGTCTGGTTGTGATAAGTGCTGAAAGCATCTAAGTACGAAGCATGCCCCAAGATAATATCTCCTGTCCCCGATTCGTCGGGGAGTAAGTCCGCAGGTAGACTACCTGCTTGATAGGCTGCGTGTGTAAGCACAGTAATGTGTTCAGCTTAGCAGTACTAATGGACGAGGGCTTGACCTGTTTCAGAGTTGGTATTGGCTCCCTCATCAAAAAACTGAGCTGGAAGGCTCGGTTTTTTCTTGATTTTTGTTGTCTTTTATTCCTTTTTAGTTTCAATAAACGCACTTAGTCTTTACGTTCAGGTAGATTGTGTGTTAAAATAACTCAGTGGGACCATGGTGACAGTTATGTTACATGGTCTCTTGCACAACTTAAGTCTTGTGCCGTAATATAAAAATAGGAAGTTTGAGACCATAATCTACGCAGAAGAATAGCTCACTTCACCAATCAGCGGAAGTAAGAAGTGTTCTTCAGAATGTTAACAATGTAATAGGCTTCCTGGTGGTTTGGGCGAAGTGGCACCACCCGTTCCCATCCCGAACACGGAAGTGAAACGCTTCAGCGCAGACGATACTGAGGGGGCAACCCTTTGTGGAAAATATGCCACTGCCAGGAAGCTTATTTTCACTAGTCAAACTAGGCTGCAAAATTGATGAAGCGGTCTCAAGGAGGCATATAATGGCGAGCCGATTTGAGAAATTTTCAGAGAGAGCTCGGAGGGTACTTACCCTCGCCCAGGAAGAAGCACAACACCTCAATCACAGTTATATCGGTACCGAGCATATCCTACTCGGTCTGTTGAGAGAGGAGGAGGGAGTTGCTGCTAAGGTCCTCGTCGGCCTCGGTGCTAACCTCGGCAAAGTCCGGTCCGGCGTCGAATTTATCATTGGCCGCGGCGATAAACCAAATACCGGAGAAATCGGGCTGACACCCAGAGCTAAACGCGTTATCGAACTGGCAATCGACGAAGCTCGCCATCTTGGGCACAATTACATTGGTACCGAGCATCTTCTACTCGGTTTGCTCCATGAGGGTGGTGGTGTTGCTGCCGGCGTCCTCGACAGTTTTGGTATAAACCTCGAACAGGTACGTGCCGAAGTTTCCCGGATGTTAAATCAGAACGCCCAGAAACCGCCGCGCGCGACTGCTGCCCGCAGCACAAGCAAAACTCCCGCGCTGGACCAGCTGAGTACCGACCTGACCGCGCTTGCGAAATTAGGCAAGTTGGACCCGGTTATCGGACGGGAAAAAGAGATTCAGCGTGTCATCCAGATCCTCAGCCGTCGTACGAAAAATAATCCTGCATTAATCGGTGAGCCCGGTGTCGGTAAAACTGCCATTGTTGAAGGTCTTGCCCACCGTATTGCAGAAGGCGATGTACCTGAAACACTCGAAGATAAACGTCTCGTGACGCTTGATATGGCGGCGATTGTAGCCGGCACCAAGTACCGCGGCGAGTTCGAGGAACGCCTCAAGAAAATTATCGACGAAATTAAGACTGCAGGTAACTGCGTTTTGTTTGTAGACGAATTCCATACCATTGTAGGTGCAGGCGCAGCGGAGGGAGCCGTTGATGCAGCTAGTATCCTCAAGCCATCGCTGGCTCGTGGTCAATTGCAGCTCATAGGAGCGACGACACTCGATGATTACCGCAAGCATGTAGAACGTGATCCAGCGCTGGAACGTCGTTTTCAACCGATCCTGGTAGAAGAACCTACCGTGGAAGAGACCCTTGAAATTCTCAAAGGTGTTCGTCCTCGTTATGAAGAGCACCATAAACTTAAGATAAGTGATGAAGCTCTGGCTGCTGCTGCGACTCTCGCTGCACGTTACATTCCTGACCGTTTCTTGCCGGATAAAGCGATTGACCTTATTGATGAAGCTTCGTCCCGTGTGAGAATCCAGAAGCATAGTACCCCTATCACACTAAAAGAAGCCAGACGGTTGGCAGATAGTATTCGCAAAGAAAAAGAAACCGCCCTTGCTCAACAGCAATATGACTATGCTGCTGAAAAACGCCAGCAGGAAATCCAGATAGAAGAGAAAATTAAAACTCTCGAAAAAGAATGGCAGGTCGAGCAAAAAGAACAGTCACAGCCTATGGTGGGCACCGAAGATATAGCCACTGTAGTCAGTATGTGGACGGGCATCCCGGTTACTCAACTGGGCAGCGATGAGACCGGTCGTTTACTGCATATGGAAGAGGCTCTGCACAAGCGTATCATTGGTCAGGATGAAGCTATCGATACTATTTCGAAGGCAGTCAGACGGGCACGTGCTGGACTTAAAGACCCGCGCCATCCCATCGGGAACTTCATTTTCCTGGGTCCCACTGGTGTGGGCAAAACAGAACTGGCACGGGCGTTAGCCGAATTTATGTTCGGCAGCGAAGATGCCCTGATTAGGCTGGATATGTCCGAGTTCATGGAAAAACATACTGTATCGAGGCTCGTAGGCGCGCCTCCGGGATATGTAGGCTATGATGAAGGCGGTCAGCTCACTGAGGCAGTCAGGCGCAAATCTTATTGCTGTATTCTCCTGGATGAAATCGAAAAAGCTCACCCGGATGTATTCAATATTCTTCTGCAGATTTTTGATGATGGACATTTGACTGATGCCAAGGGGCGGCGAGTAGACTTCCGCAACAGTATTATCATCATGACGAGTAACATTGGTGCTGACCTGATCAGAAAGGGCTCTGCCCTCGGTTTTGTTTCACATGCCGATGAAACAAAGGTTAAGGAAGTAGAATACGACAAGATGAAAGAGAAACTTCTGGGCGAAGTTAAAAAGATATTCCGTCCCGAATTTCTCAACCGTATCGATGGAACAGTCGTTTTCCATGCCTTGAATAAACAGCACATCCGCTCAATAGTTGATTTAATGCTTACCCAGGTAAGCAAACAGCTAGCCGAAAAAGATATCAAACTTGAGGTTACGGATATTGCTAAAGACCTGCTTGGTGAAAAAGGCTTTGACGAAGTCTTCGGAGCACGTCCATTACGAAGGGCGATCCAGGATATGGTCATTGACAAGCTCTCTGAGGCAATCCTGCGGAGTGAGTTCCGGCACGGAGACACAGCTGTAGTCGATGTTGAAGATGGAAATATCGTCCTAAAACAAGCACAGGAAGTGGCTCTGGTCGGCGATCGTAAAGTATAGTAATATATAATATCGTTGGAATGAAAAGGGTGGAGTTTCTATTAGTTGGGACAACGCCCTTTTCTTTTTCTGATATAGTCTGTGCCAAATATTTTGAAGGAGACTAGCGTGGCTAAAGAAGTTATTGAAGCGCCTATAACTGGCACCATTATTAGTATTGAAGTCAAGGTCGGGGACAAGGTGGATGAAGGCGATGTTCTTCTTTATATCGAATCGATGAAAATGGAGAATCCCATCATGGCACCGGTTAAAGGCACGGTAACGGAGATTTCAATAACAGCCAAGCAGGTTGTAGAGACCGGGAAACAATTGATGGTAATCGAGTATTAATTATCAAATAATCGATACATCTTGGTTAATAAAAAGAGCTCTATTAAGATTCGTCTGGATGGAGCTCTTTTTTTGATTGTTAGATTCCTCATCCTTGACGTTAGATGTAAGGTCAGATAAGATTAACTCTGGTCTGTTCCATAACTTTTGAGATGTAAAAACAAGATGCCTAAATCATTTATTCTTTTTGAGAAAAATAATCACGTTGTTCGTATAACTCTTAACCATCCATCCGACGGTAATATCATTAATTACCAAATGAGCCGGGAACTGGAAACGGCTTGCCAGCATGTAAATGAGGACGATGAAATTTATGCAGCCGTTATCTCGGGTGCCGGCAGCGTTTTCTCAGTCGGCAGCGAGCTGGAGCAGACAGGACGAAAAAAAACGCGTCCTCAGGAAGTGTCACTACCTTGTCGCACAGCCGAAATAATCGCTGCCGTCGAAAAACCGATCATTGCCGCAATTAATGGCGATGCTTTTGGGCAAGGATTGGAAATAGCCCTAGCCTGCGACATACGGATAGCTTCAACTACCGCACATTTTGCTTTTCCAAACGTGGCAAGAGGAATTATCCCTATGGATGGAGGAACACAGCGTCTGTCACGAATTGTTGGAAAAGGCAAAGCTCTAGAGCTTATCTTAACTGCAGTGACAATTAATGCCAACGAAGCTGAAAAAATCGGGCTTGTAAGTAAAGCGGTAGCTCCGGAGTTATTATCCACGGAGGTGGAGGCTCTTGTTAAAGTCATGGCAACCAAAGCACCTATTGCGCTCCGCTATATAAAGGAAGCTGTAAACAAAGGCACCGATATGACGCTGGAACAGGGGTTGCGGCTGGAAGCAGATCTTTATTTCCTGCTGCACACCACTTCAGACAGGACAGAAGGTATTAAGGCTTTTCAGCAAAAAAGGACGCCGGAGTTTAAAGGAAAATGAAGAAAAGCTGTCAGCAATTAGCTCTTAGTTATTAGTTATTTGCGATAGTTTTGACGTTTGAGATTTGAGTTTTGAGTTAAAATCGTGTCTGATTTCGAAACCATAATTTATGAAAAACAAGGCAGCAAAGCATACATAACTTTGAACCGCCCTAAGGCGTTAAATGTGTATAACATCCGCATGCGTGATGAACTCTACCAGGCTTTAGAAGCGGTACGCGACGATTCTGAAGTCAAAGTAGTTATTCTCAAAGCTGCCGGTGATAGGGCTTTCTGCGCCGGAGCAGACCTTTCCGAGTTCCTTACTGCGCCTTCACCGATTATTGCCCGCCGTGTACGTTTTGAGCGAGATATCTGGGGTCTTTTCCTGAAAATCGATAAGCCTCTAATCGCAGCTCTACATGGCTATGTCCTCGGTTCCGGTATTGAAATGGCACTGCTTTGCGATATACGCATCGCTTCCGAAGATGCGCAATTCGGCGTCCCGGAAATGGGATTGGGGATTATTCCGGCGGCAGGAGGCAGTCAGACTATTCCCAGGACAATTAACCGTGGATTTGCACTTGAAATGCTCCTTTCTGGACGCTGGATAAAAGCCGATGAAGCATGTAGAATAGGTCTGGTTAATCAGGTCGTAAAACGGTCAGATCTATTATCTACCGTAGAGAATATCGCAGACCGAATTGGAAGTTTTGATCCTCTCGCGGTCAGCTGTGCCAAACAGGCAATTCTGAGAGGACTGGATATGACTTTGTCACAGGGATTGGAGCTAGAGGCACGAATTGCGTGTAGATTATTAAACGAAACATTATGCAACGACGGATAGAAAAGACGGAGAATAAGGGGATAAATGAACACTACTGAATTTCTTACTATCACATCGGCGATTTGCCCGGACAAAGAGGCGATTGTGTTCGAAGGGAAGCGGTACACCTTCGCGCAGCTAGCAGAACGCACGAACAGACTAGGGAGTGCGTTGACCGGGCTTGGAGTTCAGAAAAACGAAAGTATCGCCACTCTTATGGTGAACTGCGGTCAGTGCATCGAGACATATTTCGCTACAGCTAAAATAGGAGGCACCTATGTGCCTTTAAACTTCCGTGCAAAAGGCGATGAATTAACTTACATGCTCAATACCGCCGAGGCTACAACATTATTCGTTGGAGAACGCTATCTTGAACTGGTGGAATCAATCAAGCCCAATCTTAAAAGGATGAAACATATAATTTCGGTTGATAAGCCGCATCCTGGAATGTCTTATTATGGTGACCTCATAAAAACGGGGTCTCCGGATGACATCTTCACTGAAATCGGCGACGACGATATGACTATTTTGATGTATACCGCCGGCACCACCGGATTTCCAAAGGGAGTAATGCTCACTCATCGCAGTTTCACAGTCTACGTCCTGGATAACGTCACTCCTCCGGACACGGACACGATTGAAAAAAACATTCTCACCGTACCTCTCTATCACGTAGCGGGCATCCAGGCAATGATGGCGGCAGTCTACGGCGGACGCACCGTCGTAATTGAACGACAATTTGAACCTACGGAATGGATGGGCTTAGTACAGGCAGAAAAAGTAAGCCGGGCAATGATGGTGCCGACGATGTTAAAGCAGCTTATCGACCATCCGAAATTTAAAGATTATGACCTGAGTAGCCTCAGGGTCATCACCTATGGGGCAGCCCCAATGCCCCTCGAGGTTATTAAAAAAGCAATTGGTATTTTTCCTAAAGTCAGTTTTATTAATGCCTTCGGACAGACAGAAACAGCTTCAACTATTACCTCGCTCAGTCCTGAAGACCACGTCATTACCGGAGCGACTGAAGCAGAGCGCGAGAAGAAACTCAAAAGGCTTGGCTCTATCGGTAAACCGATGGCTGACGTGGGAATGAAAATTATCGATGAGAACGGCAAAGACTTACCGCCGGGTGAGGTTGGGGAAATTGTTGCCCGCGGTCCGCGCGTGATGGCGGGGTACTGGAAGGACGAGGAAAAGACTAAGAAGACGATCGATAAAGACGGCTGGGTACACACCGGCGATATGGGCTATCGTGATGAAGATGGTTATTTCTTCTTGGCAGGACGTGCTACTGACATAATCATCCGCGGTGGCGAGAATATTTCACCAGAAGAAGTGGAGAATGTAATCTTTACTCATCCCAAGATTGATGATGTTGCTGTTATCGGGGTAGCGGATGATGAGTGGGGAGAGGTCCCCAAGGCTATCTGCGTGCCTAAAGAAGGCTGCGATGACTGCACTCCCGAGGAAATTATGGAACTCTGCCGTCAGAAGCTGGCAAGCTACAAGAGACCGCGGTCTGTAATCTTTGTTAAAGAGCTTCCCCGCAGTTCTGTAGGGAAAGTATTGAAGCGAGTTCTTCGTGACGAGTACGGCGAAAAGAAATAACTAACAAGTTTGGTTTTAGATAATACCTCGTAGGAGGGTGCCTGGCGATGGAACTTAAAGAACTCATGTTGGACATATTCGCCCGGCTTGCTAGCGAACTTGAACTGGTACTCGATGGCTTAACTCCTGAAGACCTTAACACTCTACCAAAACCGGATACAAACAGCATCGGCTGGCTGATCTGGCACACCTCGCGCAGTCAGGACCGGATGAATGCTGACCTGTTCGGGGAAGACCAGCTCTGGGTGAGTGAAAAATGGCACCTCAAGTTCAACCGTCCACCCGACCAGAAAGACACGGGGAATGGGCATACATCGGCGCAGGTTGCTACTTTCCATGCCCCAGATAGCAAAACATTGCTCGATTATTACCGTGCAGTTTCCAAACGCACTCGGGAATATATCAATACCCGCCTGACTGAAGAAGACCTGAATCGCCAGGTCTGGAGTCCAACTTTACAATCGACAGCATCAGTGGAAGGACGTCTGATAAGTGTAATATATAATTTCGCGCATATCGGGCAAGCCGGGTATGTACGCGGTTTTCTCAAGGGTAAGGGCTGGTATATGCGGTGATCAAGCTAATCAATGATAACGGAGGCTATTATGGACTTTTCATTAAGTGAAGACCAGAAAATGCTCCGGGCGGCGGTACGTGAGTTTGCAGAGAAGGAAGTGGAGCCGGTCGCAGCTAAAATAGATGAAGATGGGATTTTCCCCGTAAAAGCTGTTAAGAAAGCTGCTGAAATTGGCCTGATGGGCACCGGATATCCAGAGGCTGTTGGCGGTAGTGGAGGTGGCGCTTTAGAACAGGTAATTGTTTTCGAAGAAGTAGCGCGGGCTTGCGCTTCGACAGCCGGTGTCATTATTGTAACTAACGAACTGGCTGCCTACCCAATTCTCGTATTTGGCACCGATGAACAAAAGAAAAAGTACCTTACTCCTCTTCTCAAAGGTGAGAAACTCGGAGCCTTCGGTTTAACTGAAGCAGGCGCCGGCAGCGATGTCGCCGCTATGTCGACAAGCGCCGCAAAAAAGGACGGCGATTACCTGCTCAACGGGAACAAAATCTTCATCAGCAATGGAGCTGAAGCAGAGATAATCATTACTTTCGCAACGCTGGATAAATCACAGGGTTACCGTGGTATCACCGCATTTATTATCGAAAAAGGCATGCCAGGGTTCTCTGTTGGTAAACACGAAAGGAAAATGGGGATCCGCGGTTCATCCACGACCGAACTGATCTTCGATAATTGTTTTGTTCCGTCCGGAAACCGGCTCGGTCCTGAAGGTAAAGGGTTCAGTATTGCCCTGGAAACCATCGATGGTAGTCGGATCGGGATTGCGGCTCAGGCTGTTGGGATTGCCCAGGCAGCATTCGATAAAGCTCTAGCTTATAGCCAGGAACGCAAGCAGTTTGGACAGGCAATCTCAAATTTCCAGGCGATTCAATGGATGCTGGCTGATATGGCGACTCAGATTGATGCGGCACGTTTGCTTACTTACCGTGCGGCATTTCTTAAAGACCAGAAGCAGCCGTTTATCAAAGAGGCATCCATGGCGAAAGTCTATGCGGCCGAGACAGCTAACTTTGTTGCGGATAAAGCTGTGCAAATATTCGGCGGCTATGGGTACATAAAAGACTTTCCGGTTGAGAGGTATTTCCGCGACGCCCGCATTACTGAAATCTACGAAGGTACCTCAGAGATGCAGAGGATGACTATTGCTCGGCAGCTATTAAGAGGCGGATAACTTACTTCCGGTACGCTACGTATATATCGGCTTCCAGCATCTTAGCATCCCAGTAGAAGTGGTGTGTGAAGTAAAGATTACCGTCTTTGTCCAGTGACGGCTCGCCGGCAAACTGTGAAATAATAAGCTCCGGTTCGGTCCATTGACCGTTAATTTTCTTGGAACAAAAAATGGCAGGCGAGCCTTGGTACCATCTCGTAATCCAAAGCTCATTACCGTCCTGTGTGATAAATGGCCAACCCTCAGTGTCGACGGTGTTAACGACCTCGATATTCTCTGGTTGCTGCCAGGTGTTGTCAACTTTTCGTGTGACCCAGATATCATAGCCGCCTTTTCCCCCATCCCGCCCAGAATGGAAATAGATTTCGTTGCCGTCGGCGGTAAGGTGCATTTCGCCCATATCGTAGTCTTGATTCAAGAGCTTACCAGCGTTCCGAAAATCGGTCCACTTCCCGTCCTGGTAAGATGCGATCCACATATCGACCCCATCAAAGTTACCCTGGCGTGCTGAACAGAACCACATTTGATTCCCCTGCACAGATACACAGCCGTCAAGCGATTCTCTATTCTGGTTTTGTAAGATAACACGCTCCGCGCTCTGCCACTGACCGCCGACTTTTTGTGAAACCCAGATGCCGGTCACGCCGTCATTCAGTTGCTTTTCGGCAGGAATTGTCCCATCGGGAGTAAAGAAAAAGTAGAGGGTGTTGCCATCCCAGGTGACAAATGCTGAATCTTCGGCTCCCGCCGTGTTGACACCATCTCCTAGCGGTACAGGCTGTTGGAATTCATCTGAATGTAATATCGGCGGCAGGCGGTCTATTTCGGGTGATTGTTTAATTATGCCTGCTGGAATTGATTCGAGACGTGATTTGGGAGTCATTTCTTCGTCCGGCGTTTGCCCTGCACATCCTACTAGCATACTGGAAAAAACTAACCCAACAATTGTAAGGAAATTAATGGCATATTGAAGTTTTGACGTTCGGATTTTGAATTTATTTCGAATTTCGATATTCGTATTTCGGATTTTCCTGTTCATCCTTCCCACACAACTTCCCCGCCGATAACTGTCATTTCTGTTCGGATATCTCTGATTTTTTCAGGCGGGCAAGTTGTTGGGTCTGCGCTTAGTACTGCGATATCGGCGTATTTTCCCGATGTGATCGAGCCTTTGATGTGTTCTTCGTGGGAGTCATAGGCAGCATTGATGGTGTACATCGCTAACACCTGCCTCGCGGTGATACATTGCTCCGGCGACATTTTTTTACCGGAAGATGTTGTACGCGTTGTTCCGCTAAAAATCCCCATTATCGGATTATTGTTCGTCACCGGCGAATCTGATGCTGCCGCCACTACCAGTCCGCTCTCCATAAATGATTTCATCGGGTAAAGATAAGGAATTGTTGTAGGGGCAACCGTAGCGAGATACCTGTCTCCGCTGTAATATGCAAAAGAAGGATGGGTTGTGATATTCAAACCAAGCTTTTTTATCCGTTCCAATAAATGCGGTGGACATTCCGCGCAGTGTTCGATGCGGTGTCGTCGATTGGCGAAATCGGGTGATTGCTCCTTCACTGCTTCGTATATCTCGATAATCGATTCAACCAGCTTTTCCTGGACAGCATGAATAGCCACCTGGAATCCTAGGCGGTGCGCTGTAAGTATCTGTTCTATCATCTCTTCCCTGGGTGGGTGAAGTTTATCCGAAATCATGCTCGGTACAATCTTCATCGCCCCAAGGCGCAAATAATGGCTCCCGGAGCCAAATCCCATATGGTTTGCGCGGAACTGGGGCATAGTCTCCTTGCCGAACATCATGTAAACGCGACTTTTCAGCATGCCCTCTACTTTGAAATGCTGGTGATAATGCCACCGCTTGAGGTCGTTTACAAAGGTCGCATCCTGGAGAGATGTTAAACCTACGGAGAGGTATTGTTCGTTGGCAAGTTTTATCCCGCGTTCAAGTTCCTCACCATCAAGTTGGGGCATTACATTCTCTCGAACGTAACCGAGCATCTCTACGAGTAGTCCATTTGGCTCGCCGTCTGTTTCTCTTCTGCCAATGAAAGCACCGGGCGGCTCGGGCGATGCGATATTGATGCCCGCCAGCTCAAGGGCTCTGCTGTTCAGCACACAGGCATGCAGCGAGCGGTGGGAGAGCACGACTGGATTATCCGACGCAACCTCATCTAGCTCCCAACGCGTGGGAGGACGGCGTTCCGCCAGGGTAAAATCATTGTAGTCGGTGGCGGTTATCCATTCGCCGGGCGGGATCTTTTCCGATCTTCTTTTAATAATTCCTTTAATATCGTCGATATTTTTAATTGAAGGATCGCTCAGGTCGATGCTTACCAATTTTCTGACAAAGGAATAAATATGGCAGTGGGCATCGTTGAAACCTGGAGTGACTGTTTTCCCTGCGCAGTCGATAACTTTTGTACCGGGTCCCTGCCACTCCCCAAGAGCATCGTTAGACCCGACAAATGCAATGCGACCATTCCTGGCAGCTATCAGTTGGGCTGCCGGCTGCCTTGGGTCCATGGTTATCACGTGTGCATTTTTCAATATTAAATCGGCTGTAGGCATTGTGTTTCCTTTTGACTCTAGACCCTCAAGCAAGTATACTTTACCATTGCCGAAATCGGCAAGACGGGGTGAGAACATGAATGCAGGTGAGCTTAGTGGGAAACTGGTCGAATGGATAAAGGGGCAGGTTGAAATAGCAGGGGGAAAAGGGGTGGTACTTGGACTTAGCGGCGGCGCCGATTCTGCGGTGGTGGCTGTTCTTTGTAAACGGGCTTTCCCTGACACCACGTTGAGCATTAATATCCCATGTCATAGTAATCCGCAAGATCAGGAACATGCGAAAATGGTCGCAGACACCTTTTCCATACCATACAAAGTGATCATCCTTGATGATCTGTGCGATAGTTTTTTACAAAAGCTGCCATCTAATAAAGTTGATCACGCCCCGGATAGACTCGCAAAATCAAATCTTAAAGTCCGTCTCCGTATGATAACTCTCTATTACCACGCGAACCGACTTAATTATCTGGTCGTTGGCAGTGGTAATCGAAGCGAACTTACGGTGGGTTATTTTACAAAGTGGGGGGATGGTGGGGTCGATATGATGCCGATCGCAAATCTCGTCAAGCAAGAAGTAATAGAACTGGCAAAATATCTTGGTATTCCCAAACCAATTATTGACAAACCACCTTCTGCCGGTCTATGGGTAGGGCAGACAGATGAAAAGGAAATGGGTATCACCTATAAAAACCTCGACCAGTATATATTGACCGGCGAAGCGGATGCAAAGGTTAGGGACAGGATAGAAGCCCTGAATAAGGGAAGTGAACATAAAAGGAGACTACCGCCGATTCCACCCTCGTGGAATCTCGAAAAATGAACGTTTACACTCGGAATTTCGTAATCATCGTAGTCAAAATAAACCTCATATTGTCCGGTTTTTGTTGTTGCTCTTATCGGCAAGCTGCAATTTGGTTGTGACAGGGTAGATGTTCCATGACGTAGTCCTCTAACAAGATATTCCCCCGTAAGGAGCCGCAAAATTGTATTAAGGCAGAAGTGGTAAGGGGGGCGGCAACCCCCCTTACTAAAATTATCCCTTCCCTTTTACCTTAGGGAAGGGATAGGTCGTTGTGCCTATTTACCTCCGGGAAATTGAATAAATACACAATTTGAGTGCCTGAGAGAATAATATTAAACAGTATATTTCTTCCAATATTGATACTGTATTTCCAAAGCCGAAATTCCTTGTTTTATTGAAAACATCTGTGCTATCATTATGTAGAGACGAAATATGACCACAGGAGAAAGGTTAAAAGCACTGGAGCTCGCAATCTCCCAGATTGAAAAAAGATTCGGTAAAGGCGCCATTATGAAATTGGGAGAATCGACCGGTGTGGCAATTGCTGGTGTAATTTCCACGGGCTCAATTTCTCTGGATATTGCTCTTGGGTTAGGCGGTATTCCAAGGGGACGAATCACCGAAATATTCGGCCCCGAATCATCTGGTAAAACCACGCTGGCACTGCATGTTATCGCAGAAGCGCAGAAAGCAGGCGGCATCGCTGCTTATATAGATGTGGAACACGCACTCGACCCTGTTTATTCGGGACACCTCGGAGTAAATATAGATGAGATGCTCATCTCTCAACCGGATACCGGAGAGCAAGCCCTGGAAATTTGCGAAGCACTCGTGCGCAGCAGCGCCGTAGATGTAATAGTCGTGGACAGTGTTGCCGCCCTCGTACCCCGCGCCGAAATCGAAGGTGAGATGGGGGATAGCCAGGTTGCATTACAGGCACGCCTTATGTCGCAGGCACTGCGCAAGTTAGCCGTTGCAATTGGTAAATCAGGAACCGCGGTTGTCTTTATCAATCAGCTAAGGGAAAAAGTCGGAATAGTTTTTGGGAATCCGGAGGTTACGCCCGGCGGTAGAGCGCTCAAATTCTATGCTTCAGTCAGAATCGATCTGCGCCGCATTGAGACCCTCAAGCAAGGCGATGAAGCTACCGGCACCCGGGTAAAAGCCCGGGTCGTGAAAAACAAGGTAGCTCCTCCTTTCCGTACTGCTGAATTTGATATCATGTTTGACCACGGCATCAGCCGCGAAGGTGACCTGATTGATCTTGGTGTAGAACTGGGGCTCATTAAGAAGAGCGGAGCCTTTTTCTCCTATGGCGATGTCCGTCTCGGACAGGGAAGGGAAAACGCAAAACAATTCCTTTTCCAGAAAGAAGAAATTGCCCGAGAAATTGAGCAAAAGGTTAGAGCCTCAGCACTTCAAAGCACCCACGTCACTTCAAAAGACCAGTAATTTTTTAGCAGTTCGCTATTTACTGGTAATAAATTTGTGGAGCTGGGGATATACCTCAGCTTTTGTTTTTTATAAAGGTTAACATCTGATGAATACGATAACTGCTCTCCGAACAACCGGGCGCACTAAGAAACAGGTTAACCTCTTCCTGGATGGAAAATACGCTTTCAGTCTAGAAAAGAATAACATCACAAAACAGGGACTGAAAGTCGGGATGGAGCTTTCCAGCAGTCGCTTAGACGAACTGAAGAATTCTTTGCGTTATGCTCGCTGCCTTAATGCAGCCTATCGTTATTTGAGTTATAGACCACGAAGCGAATCAGAATTGCGTGACCGACTGCAGCGTCGCGGATTCCCTACGGAACATATTGATAAGGTAGTGGAAAAGCTCAAGGAGCAGGGATTACTTAATGATGAAGCATTTGCCAGGTTTTGGGCAGAGAACCGTGCGAGTTTCCGTCCGCGAAGTCGCCAGATGACACGACGTGAACTGCAGAAAAAGGGAGTGGCTAAAGACGTAATTTCGCAAGCAATTAATGAGATTGACGAAACTGAATCTGCCTACAATGCTGCTATTGCCAGGGCACGCCGTCTACAGAACCTGGAATACCAGGAGTTCCGCCAGCGCCTTGCCGAATTTCTTAGGCGCCGCGGCTTTACATATGACACTATCAACCAAACTATAAGGAGAGTTTGGCAGGAGATGAAAAACGAGCTATAGGCTGACAGCTATAAACTGAGAGCTGAAAGCTCAAAATGGGATACCCCTCATCTTGACCCAGGTGCGGTAAGCGGTGTGGTCGGAGTCAAGAAGTTAAGGGAAAAAGTGAGGTTTAAAGAATAATGCAGACTTTGTTACTTTATTTATCCAGTTTTGTTATCGGGGTTGTGCTCGGTGGCGCAATTGTATTTTTCTTCCGTCGGATGGCTGTGAACCGTCTTTTGCGCGTCGCGCAGCGAAGAGCCAGCCGAATTGAGCTGGAAGCTAAAGAGAACGCCAAAAATACTAATGAACAGGCACGTGTTGAAGCAGAAAAAATAAGAGCGGCTGCAGATAATGAGTACAGGGAGCGTCGGCTCGAAGTACAACGCCAGGAAAACAGATTGCTCTCCAAAACGGAGAACCTGGAAAGAAAACTTGAAGGCGTCGCCCAGAGAGAACGCCAGTTACAAAACAAAGAAAAGTCACTTGATACTTTGCGCGCCCAAATCGAGGAAGCAAAAAATAAGCAGGTGAAACAACTTGAAATCATTTCCAGCATGTCTACCAATGATGCCAAGGAAGTCTTGCTTCAGAGAATGGAATCAGAAATAAAAGAAGAAGCTGCACGGCGCATGCGCGAATGGGAAGTAAAACTGAAGGAAGAAGCCGATATCAGGGCTCAGGATATCCTCGCGCAAACTATCCAGAGAAGTGCTTCCGATATCGTTTCCGAAGGAACGGTTGTCAGCGTTCCACTTCCCAGTGATGAAATGAAAGGCAGGCTTATCGGAAGGGAAGGTCGTAACATCCGCGCTCTTGAGCAGGCGACCGGCGTCGACCTGATTGTCGATGACACGCCGGAAGCAGTGACTTTGTCCAGTTTTGACCCGGTGCGGCGCGAAATTGCCCGCGTGGCGTTAACTAAACTGATCCTGGACGGACGCATTCATCCGGCTCGTATTGAAGAGGTCGTGAAAAAAGCGGAAGAAGAAGTGGAAACAGAAATTCAAACCGCCGGTGAGCAAGCTGCCTATCAAGTGGGTGTCCAGGGTTTGCGTCCTGAGGTTATCCGGCTGCTGGGTAGACTGAAGTACCGTACTAGCTACGGTCAAAATGTCCTTCAGCACAGCATCGAGGTCGCCTTTATGGCAGGGATGATTGCCGCCGAACTTGGGGCGAACTCGACCCTTGCCAAGAGAGCTGGTTTACTCCACGATATTGGCAAAGCAATCGACCGTGAAGTTGAAGGCACCCATGCATCTATTGGTGCTGATATCGTCAAACAGTGGGATAAATCTCCTGAAGTAGTGGCTGGTATCAGTGAACACCACATGGAGACGCCAAATACTTCAATTTGGGGTTTTATAGTTGCAGCCGCCGATGCTATCAGCAGCGCTCGTCCTGGCGCACGGCGCGAATCGCTTGAAAACTACCTCAAGAGATTGAAAGCTCTTGAGGATATCGCCAATGGTTTCAAAGGAGTTGAAAAATCCTTTGCCATCCAGGCAGGACGTGAAATCCGTATCCTCGTAAAACCAGAGGAGATCGATGACCTTGGTGCAATGCGGCTTGCACGCGATATTGTCAAAAAGATAGAAGAAGGGCTGGAATATCCGGGACAAATACGTGTGACGGTACTCCGTGAAACTCGTGCCGTTGACTACGCAAAATAGAATACTAATACGCGAAGATGTTAATACTGGTAATTGGAGACGTGGTCGGAAAACCCGGCAGGCAGGCAATTGTCCGGCTTTTGCCTGAGATCAAGCAGCAGTACGGCGTTGATTTCACAGTCATCAATGCTGAAAATGTTGCCGGAGGGATCGGTGTTACACCTCAAACTGCGACCGATCTGCTTAATGCCGGCGCTGATGTTCTTACCAGCGGTAACCACATCTGGGCACAAAAGGATATCATCCCGGTGTTGGATAGCAATGTACCGCTATTACGCCCTCTTAATTACCCACCTGGAGTTCCCGGCAAAGGATTCATTATCTCGAAAAGGGTGATGGTCGTCAATCTTATCGGCAGGACGTTTATTGGAAACTTCGACGACCCGTTCCGAGCTATGGATTACTTGCTTGAACATACACCGGAAAAACCGCCGATCGTAGTCGTCGATTTTCATGCAGAAGCCACCTCAGAAAAAGTTGCCCTGGGTCGGTATCTGGACGGGCGGGTAAGCGCGGTGCTGGGCACTCATACACACGTGGGGACAATTGACGCCCGGATTTTGCCCGGAGGAACTGCTTATGTCACTGATATTGGAATGACCGGTCCCGATGACTCCATCATCGGCGATGACGCTGATAAAGTTATCCAGCGATTTTTAACCCAATTGCCTCATCGATTATCTGTTGGTAAAGGCAAGGCAATATTAAACGCAGTCCTGGTGAGTGTTGATGATATTACAGGTCGTGCCTTTTCAATCGAGCGTATTCAGAAAGAGACCGACTAGTGGCAACCGTTGACCTCCATATTCACACCACAGCTTCAGATGGCAAATACTCGCCTTCGGAAATCGTAAATAAGGCAGGGCAATTAGGACTTAAAGTAATTGCGATCACCGACCATGATACGGTGGAAGGCATCCCCGCCGCACTCGAAGCTTCAAAACAATATCCAACGCTACGGGTAATTCCCGGTGTTGAGCTTAGCACTGATGTTCCTGAGGGCGAAATCCACGTGCTCGGTTATTTCATCGATTATACGGATGCAGAATTTAGAGTAAGCCTGGAAACGATGCGAAATTCAAGGATTGGGCGCGCCCGGAAAATGGTAGAAAAACTTGATAAACTGGGTATTCATCTTGAATGGGAACGAGTGCAGGAAATTGCCGGCAGCGGAGCTCTGGGACGCCCCCACATTGCGCAAGCGATGCTGGAGAAGGGTTATATCAACTCGCTCCCGGATGCCTTTAAATACTATATTGGTCACGGCGGACCCGCATATGCAGAACGAGACAAGCTGACGCCTGTCGAAGCAGTTGAGCTGATTGTGAAGGCACGCGGTTTACCGGTGCTGGCACATCCATTGACGGCGGGGAATGTCGAAGCAATAATAGTAGAGCTGAAACCTGCAGGACTTGTAGGCATGGAAGTGTATTATGCCAGTTATTCCTTCGAAGATATTAATCTATTACTTGGATTAGCCTACAAGCACGGTCTCATTGCTACCGGAGGCACGGATTATCATGGAATTGATGATTCTACCGAGACCAAAGTGGGAGATGCTGATGTACCTCCGCGGGCTGCAGAGCAATTGATTACGCTGGCTGCACAGCGGGGGCTAAAAAGTGTTTAATTTTGGTACAGAAGGTTAAAGATGGTTGCTCAATTTGTGCTACTTGGGATAGGCGCTTACCTTTTGGGTTCTGTGCCGGCTGCTTACCTGGCAGTGAAGTGGTCCCGCGGCGTCGATATCCGCAAAGTCGGTACAGGAAAAGTTGGCGCAGCTAATGTCCTCAGTGCGGGTCCAAAATGGCTGGTAGTGCCGGTAGCACTTTTTGATATTGGTAAGGGAGCCGCCTCCGTCTGGATTGCTCAGATTATAGGGCTTAACGCCGCTCAACAGGTTACTGTAGGACTATTGGCTATTGTCGGACATAACTGGCCTATTTACCTGGGCTTTAAGAGCGGCGGTCGGGGAGTCTTTGCGTCTCTTGGTGTGATCACTATGCTGTCATGGAAACTCGGACTCATTATGCTGATTTTCCCCTATCTCTGGGCTCCTATTAAGCAAGTTGCTCTCGGAGTATTTCTCGCTCTCGTCGCACTTCCTTTTTTGAGCTGGTTTTTTGCAGGACCAATGGGTATTAAAGATAGATTACCTATTACATGTGGTTTAATTGCTCTATCTTTGATGGGCATATTGAAGCGGGTCGTTGCGCGGCGGAGTGATCTCAGCAAGGGAATTCCATTGGGTAGAGTTATCATCAACAGGATGCTTTTTGACCGTGATATCGCCGACCGCAGATTATGGATAAGTAAGGGGACAGTTAAGGGATAGGTAGAAACAATCATCCAGATTCCGTCTAGGTCATAAATTACTGACATTCGATATAGTGAATTCTCTTTTGACTATTTGGATAATCTTGGATTGTTACGCGTGCACGTAAGAGAAAGAGTTAAATGCCGGGGGAGTCATAAACAATATGTTCACAGATCTCTTCACGAATGAAATGCTTCTGATTCCAATTTGTGCGTGGGCTCTGGCACAAGTATTAAAATTTATTATCGCTCTAATCAAAGGTGAGGGATTTGATTTAAACTATCTGGTCGGTCCGGGTGGTATGCCCAGTGCTCACTCCGCCATGGTCAGCGCCCTCGCAATATCGGTTGGCATAATCGAAGGATTTGGTTCGACGTTATTTGCGATCTCTGTCATAATGGCGGCGATCGTTATCTATGATTCCGCGGGTGTTCGTCAATCTGTCGGTCAGCAGTCGGCAGTTTTAAACCGCATAGTGCGCGAACTAAAGCTAAGACAACCCCGTGACGTCCTGGGAAAAGAATTACGTGAACTGGTTGGACATACACCTTTCCAGGTAATTGTAGGAGTTGTGTTCGGTATTGCTTTTGCCTGCCTGTGGCTTTTCCTGACAAATCTTTAAGAAATCACGTAATCGACTGATGGTCGCGGCTATTGTAATAATCGAAGGTATTTTTAAGAGCCTGCGCTCCTCTCGTAACCGATGGGAAAGCTGGGATTCGCCTCTCCTGCAAAATGTCCATGATCTCTTTAACTTCCTTTGCAGCATCCGATGTACTTAACAGAACCATGGTCATCAGTGGTTTAGGCAGTTGTTTAATATCCTCAAGAATATCCATAGTGCTCTGCAGTTGGTCACGGCTAATGTGGCGCCCCGGTCTTGTTGAAACAAAATAAGCAACATTATCGATGTTCGCATCTCTGGAGACAATTTTCATGATACGTTTCATATCGCGGCGTACCGGTCCGGCGGTATCGATGGGATTGCGATAACTCCCGCCGACAACTTCGAAGAATGTCTCTAGTTCGGCGTAAGACTCCCGGGTAAGGCGCGGAACAACTAAGCCGGCTTCAACAAAAACGTCCGTACTTGTGACAGATTGACCTCCAGGTCCGCCGGCGATCGCCACCCGGTTGCCGCGTACCGGCGGCAGGAATAGAAGCGCTTTAAGTGTGTCAATTAGCTCTTCAACGCTGCTTACCTGCACCGCGCCGCACTGCTTAATAGCAGTATCCCAGATGTTTCTGGACGCTGCCAAAGACCCGGTGTGAGAGGCAATTGCGCGTCCGCCGGCTTCCGTCCGACCGCCCCTCCAGATAACAACAGGCTTACGGGAAGCGACATCTTTCAATACTGAAACGAACCGCCTGCCATTTTTAATGCCTTCAAGGTACATCCCGATAGCTTTTATCTCCGGGTCCTGTCCAAAAAATTCCAGGAAATCCGATGAATCAAGTACAATGCCGTTACCGAAACTAACCGATTTGTTGATTAAAATCCCCTGGTGATGGGCTTCCATACTGAAGCCGATGGCAACGCTGCCGCTCTGTGATATGAACCCTACAGGTCCAACCTCCCCGAGATATTGGTCTTCGTTTTGCCTGATACCTATGCCTGGATTATAAAGACCCATGCAGTTGGGACCGATAAGATGAAAATTGGCAGCCTCCGCCTTCGCTACAAGCTGTCTTTCTAACTCGCGACCTTCTTCCGTATCGGTTTCAGAAAAACCGGCGCTGAAAAAATGAGCTGCGGCGACATCTTTACGGATGCAGTCATCTAATATCGTAGCTGCAGCTTTTCTCGCCACTGCCACGATTACCAGGTCAACAGGTCCGGGTACATCCATGAGACTTGTGTAGTTTTCTATCCCCATGGCTTTTATATCTTCAAATGCAGCGGGATTGATATGGACGGAATACAACTTCCCTTTAAATTGCTTCTGCCCGTGCAGCCATTCGTAATTTGATTGCTTGCTATCTCCTACCACGACCACTGTCCGTGGATTAAAAGCCCGCTTTAATTTATTGAAATCTACTTTCACAATTTTCTCCTGTCGTCTACCCTTTATCTCCGCCCGATTTCTACCCATAATATGCTGGTAACAAAGGGTAAGTCAATTTGAGTTTTATAGGATAATTTTTCCTCGATTTTACAATTTACATATGAGAGAGCAGGGGTAAAAATAATTTCTCTTCCCCGCGGGAAGAGCCTGCCCCGTACTCGATACGGGGGTGAGGGTCGTTGGGGTTTAGTCTGAAGCATATTAGGACAAAAATGCAATGGGGAGAATAAAGTTTTAAACCAAATGCAAGTAGTGCACAGAAGAAAGTGATCTTTATACAGTACCGTATCTTTTAACAGGCTATCTAAACAAGTGAGGATTCAGTAATTTGTTATTCTCCGCCCCGTATCGGTGTACGGGGTAAACTCCAGCGAGATCCAAAAATTAATATGGATTCCGTATCAAGTCCCAATCGCATCCTGGATGGCGATTAAATCGCTCATACGGGACGACAAACATAAAAATAAAGGGCGTATGGTTATACGCCCACTGCCTTGGTTTATTAAGGGCAAACTGCCCTTTAGGGTTTACCCTCAGCCATAGCGCACAGTAGAGCAGCTATCGCTGGTGTTCTTCGGTAAGTAAACAGAAATCTGTCTTTCCGGACGTTTGGCGCCGCACTTCGGGCATTTTACCGCCTCGTCACTCTCCCTGATAGTCCGGTAGACCTCGAACTTTTCGTTACATTTGACGCACTTGTACTCGTAGATGGGCATTCGTTTTCTCCTTTTTGATTGTAGCTGTATATATTATTTGTTTTAGCTATTTAATTTTATTTGACGCTAGGAAGGACTAGCGCCTGCGCCGTTAATTCACAGAGACTGGTCACCTTGATACCGAGATTATAATACTCACTAAGTTCGGTGATCTGGTGTCGGCAGTTATCACATGACGTTACCACAGTTTTAGCGCCAGTTTCTCGTATCTGGTCTGCCTTCGGTTTTCCTGCATTGATACGCGATTCACTCCATTCTGAAATCGCCACCAATCCTGATCCGCCACCGCAGCACAGACTCTGTAGACGGTTCGGGGTCATTTCTCTAAAGTCTCTAGCCGCAGCTTTTATTACACGCCGTGGTTCTTCGAGAAGACCGCCCTTGCGTCCCAGGTTGCATGAATCGTGATAGGTCACAGGTTCAGGGTTTTTTGACGGATCCAACTTCAACCGGCCATCCCGAACATATTCATCCAGGACTTCAAGGATGCTGCGTACACGGAACGGTAAAGGTCCAGCGAACCACTTGGGTGCTTCCCAGCGCAGCGTAGTATAGGCGTGACCGCATTCGGTCAGTACTATTTCTTTGACCTTCAATCGTTTTGCTTCATTGATAATACGTTCCGTAATTCGCTTTGCTTTGGCGGTATCTCCCAGGAAAACACCATAGTTCGACGCTTCAAACATGCTCATCGTCCATGATTCTCCCACCGCGTTGAATATCGTCGCTTCTGGAAGAATTGTGTGAGCCCCGGAAAGAGGAACATACAGAATCTTTGCTCCTTCATTTTCGATTGGGATCCGGGCGTCCGGGTTCTTCATATTTTCCTGGAGCTGTTTTTCGATTTCTTTTATCTGCTCGAGAAAGAAATCTCTATACAGCTCTGCATTTTCTTCCTTACTGATAGCCATATCGGCTAGTTGAGTCAATATCTCCGGAGCTTTTCCGGCGGCTGTTAGAGCTGCACGGGCTGCGGAAATAAGCTGGGGTGTTTCAACCCCCATCGGGCAATTTACGACGCATCTTTCACAAAGTGTGCAATCGCGAAATGCCAGTTTTACCCACTTGTCCAATTCCTCTTCTGTGAGTTTCTTCGCGCCGGTCCATGATGGAAATATTTTGCTCATCCAATCATGTTCCTTCTTGTAAACACGTCGGATCCTTTCCGCTTTTGCGACCGGGCTGGTCTCGGGGTCGTGGGTAGCCTGATAAACGTGGCACGAATCTATACACCAACCGCAGTGAGCACACATATTAGATGCTGCCGTGCCCACGAGTTTGCTGTATTTCTTTTCAAGTTCTTTTTCAGCTAGTTCAATTGCTGTTGTCATTCTGCTTGCCTCCCCTCCGGGCGCACTCCCCGATACCCATAGCGGCTGCCGGTAAATATTGCGGCGAAGAAGAAATAAATGTAATGCGATATCTTACTGAATGGGACGTAGAACAAGAACGCCGCTGTAATGAGGAAGTAAGTGGTTCTCCATTCAGGTGTGTTCAAAATTAATGCCATGATAGCCGAGAAGAAGAACAGCTCGACGCTTACGACCGCAAAGTAGTCGTCGGGTGTACTGACGAGACGCATCTCCGGTTGAATAATGCGACGCACAAATTTCGCAATTCCTAATAAGAACGCCGGAGCTATTAAGATGGCAAAAATCCAGCGAACGGATTCGGTCATCATGCCAGGTATAAACGGAGAAGTAAACGTATTAAGAATAGCTACTCCTGCCCCTACATGATAGGCTCCGAATTCCACCCATCGCCAGAAATGTTTCTTGCTGCTTTCCATTGACCATGGTATAAGCATGTTTGAATAAGAGCGCAGCACACCAGCGCCGGCGCTGCCTTTAGGCGGAGCTTTTTCGCGAAACATTGGCAAGCGTGACAATTGGAATATCTTTAACGCATACAGAATACCAAGCCATGCCAGTGCAATGACCTGGAGCTCGTATTCTACAAAATGAACGAAACCTGCACTCAACATCTATAACCTCCGCAATTTATCCGATTAGACGCGTCGGCGTACAACGAATCGGAACACCTTATCGACGCGCTCCATCTTGACAAGTTCATTCCCCGATGTCTTGCACCAGGCGGGAATGTCTCCAAGCACGCCGGGATCGGTGGCGAATGCCTCGATCAGGTCGCCCACCTGTACCTGTTTAATTGCCTGGCTGACCTTGACGATAGGGATGGGGCAAACCAATCCCTTCAGGTCTAATGTGGTTACGGTTTTCAATTCTTCCGTCATTTTCATCTCCTTTCTATCTGTCTAAATTATATGAACAATGTTTGTTTCGAGCGGTCAGACATTTCTAACATCGCGGCGACACCGCAGGATTCTTGCACCCCGTCAATCAGGTCTTCGCGCTTGATTTCCATGACTTCCATACTCATCTGGCAGGGATAAAGTTTCACCCCTAAATCCTTGGCCATTTTCAGGAGTTCCGGCATAGGTGTAATATGATGATTTTTCATCATCTGCTTAAACATCCATCTACCTAAACCCCAGAAATTGAATCGGGAGGGACCGACAACGTTGATTCCGCCACGGTTCAAAAGTCCCATCATACGCCCGAAAAGGCCTTTACCTGTGAGTGTCCCTTTCTGGATGGCTTTTATTCCCCAGAAAGTGAAAAACATATTAGTCTCTTTACCCATTGCGGCAGCCCCAATCGCGATATTGAAAGCTGCTATTAATTTATCCATCTCACCGCTCATTACGATCAGCGTGGTACCATTATTACTTTCCATTTTTCTCCTTAGCAATATTTATTCAGTTTATTTTGTCTAAGCCATCACCCGATTAGCTAAATCGCGATTTTTCGCCATTTGACTTAACAGAATCTGGTGTACCATGTCACAAGCTTCAGCGATTTTAGGATTGACCAGGCTGTAGTAGACATTCGAACCATCACGCCTGGCTTGTACAACGCCTTTGGCTCTCAGTACTGCAAGATGATGCGAGGCGGCAGGCTGAATGATTTCAAGAGCTTCCGCCACTTCCCCGACTGTTTTTTCACCGGTGCGGAGTTCGGCAATCATCATCTGGCGGGTAGGGTCGGCGAGCGTTTTGCAGAAGTCGGCTTTAATTCGATATAGTTCGTGGTCGTATTTTGACATCTGATTCTCCTATAGCTATATATAGCCATATTTATCTATCTACATAAGTATATGCATAATATTCGGCATTTGTCAAGAGGGGATTTTTTAAAATTTTCGCTTTTGGGGTAACTCTTCTCCCTTTGGCAAAGAGCCTGCCCCGTACGTCTGTCCCGTACCAGATACGGGATGATACGGGGGAGATTGAGAGGGATTTTCCATGATTGTTTAACCAATAAAGTAGTCAGAATTGTCGCCAACGGTTTCAGATTGCTTCGTCGTTCGAGATTATGATGAGACTCCTCGCAAAGACATTTTGACCCCACCTTGAGATTATTTCGTATTTGGCTAGCACTGACTACCTAACCTTGTCATCGCGAGGAATCCCGATTTTATCGGGATGACGTGGCGATCTCAGGGTGGGGTGTTTATTCTTTGATTTTCTTGATCCCAGGCTAAATCTGGAATGACAAGGGGAGATGGAGGCTTGAGACTAGGGAGACACCAATCGTTGAGCAAGCGTCTCTGCTTGCGGCGTCTGGCGTATCATTCGGACTCCTGTTCAAAGAGATAGTTTTCCAGTATCAACAGACGCGGTTGCCATCCGGCCTTTTCAAACGCTGAGGAGATCACCGGAATGTCTTGTTCTTCTAGTAATCGTATAGTTATATTTGTTGCCATAGATAATCAACTAATAAGCCAGAAGCTCTATTTAAGTTCAATATCCCAGCACCCGATATGCAAACTTAAGCATCAGTTCCATGTGCTCGATGTCCTGCTCCGTTCCTCCCCCCATGTGCCCTTCATCATACCATTGCACCTCGATTTGCTTACCAAGTGCCTTCACTTTAGCCTCGTAGACTTCGACCGGCCGAGCAGGCGTACGAGTGTCATTACGACCCTGGATAATAAGCACCGGCGCTTTGATATTCTCTATGTAATTTATCGGGGAGCTTTTGGCATACTGCTCTGGTTTTTCCTGCGGCGTTCCTCCCATGATCGCGACGGAATAGCCGCGCATCATCGGAGACAAATATTCATATTCCGTTGCCCAATCGACGGTTGCCGTGCCTGCCATGCCGCCTGCCCAGAGGTCGGGACGTTTCCCGAGAGCAAGGAGTGTTAAATATCCTCCGTAGGACCAACCGGTCAGCAAAATCTTCTGAGGATCGGCGATTCCTTCACTTACTAGCCAGTCGCTTGCAGCAACCATGTCCTCGATTTCCCAGTGCCCCAGGTCGCCCCAGATTTTCTCACGGAATGCCCATCCGAAACCTGTCGAACCGCGGTAGTTAATCGCCAGCCACGCAAAGCCGTGATCGACCCATGCCTGGCTGTTCGGCATAAAATATTCTACTGTCGCAGTCTCGGGTCCTCCGTGAGTGTGCAGTATGGTAGGGAATGGACCTTTACCATCGGGCAACTCCAACCAGCCCTGGATAGTTTCCCCGTCGGTCGACTTGAATGTAATGTTTTTCCAGGGTTTACCTGGAGGCACCTCACCAGACGACAACACGGTGCGCGTTTTCCTGCCTGTATGGCTGTCCAATGCAATGACTTGCGGGGGATGTGTGGAGTCCTGCCAGCCAGCGATTATCTCGTGATTCGTCGTGATCACAGCATCCAGCATGAAGCCTGTCCCCATTCCATAAAAACCGGGTAGATGGTCCAATTGTCGAAGTTTATCAGTCGCTAGCTCGTAGATATAAAGGTGCTGTACCACTCGATGCGAATTCGATAAGAGGATGCGTTTTCCATCCGCCGACCAGTCCATCACTGCGATGTCCCCAGAAAGCGGTTCTAGCTTTAATTCGGTGCGTTCTCCGGTCGCCGGATCCCAGATGAAAGGCCGACCGTTACCAGACCGGGTTGAAGTTACCAGCAGTCTTAAATCACCGCGAAGAGGAGAAAATGAGGACGCCATTATACTTGCGCCCTCATCGTGAAGTTCTCTGATTAGCTTACCGGTAGATGTATCGAAGACTTTTAATCCGTAGTATTGGAATTCTGAAGGTTTCGGAGACATGATTATGCCGATTTCGCCCGAGTATGAAAGAGTCGGACCGAACATCATCCTGCGGTTGTGATGTAATTCTTTCGGTTCGCCCAATGAACCGTTCCTATCGACTTGCCATAAAAGAGCATGGAATCCGCTGCTGTTTGAGATAGTACTGCTCAGCATATTACCTGCCCGACTGCTGCTGATACCGAAGGCTGAATAAGGAGGCATCGTCGGAGTGATATCCTCGGGTGTTCCCCCCTCAAACGGCGTGCGTACAAAATGCCCGATTTCGTTACCGCTTTCGTCTTCCAGATAGTATACGTAGCGACCATTCGGAGAAATCATTCCAAAAGCAGTCCCCTGTGGGCGGAATGTTAGTTGTCGCAAATCGTTCGATGGAACATCCCAGGCGTATAGCTGGTAGTGTCCGGTTGCTGTACTCGTGACCAACCCTCTGTCTGGATTAGCTCGAGCGATCTGGGCGCTGGCAATAAACGGGGCGCGGTAGCGCAATTTCCAGGGGGCATTATCATCCAGAAGAGGCGATTTAAGCATAAGAAAGTCTCAGATTTTGTCCGTGATACTACGACAATGATAGATGGAACCTTCTCTTTTGTAAAGGAAACGATTCCTTAGGTTCTACTCGGTTTTAGTTGTTTGTCGGCAAGTTATAATATCCCTCTCCGATCGTAAAGGAGGGTCGAGCCATAGCTAGACTCAAGTATCTATGGTGTTGCTACCCGCCCTAAGAATGTGTAAAGTCTATGCATAAAATCTTCTAAATACGGTGAGGGCAAGGCTCCTTTCCTAGCTGCCTGGCTTGTTGATAATAGCCAGTAGACAAATTCGGTCGGAAGAGAAAACGTAGTCTTAAAATCTGCGATCAATTCTGGCAACATATCTTGGGTACCATTTACAGGAGCTTGACTCAAATAGTGATACCTTTCATCTTGGTTCTGCCTTACCCGTCTCATTGGCTCAGTGTGCAGCCCACTCTTGTACCTGATTTCGTCTTGTGGGAAAAGTGAGCAAAAGAGCACATGTGATAACATCTTATCTAATGGAACTTCTCCCGCCCTCGCTTTGTAGTCTTGTTCGAGGTCACAATCTTGAGAGGTAACGACTGCATACAGGTGTTCGACAGGATCAAACTTCACTCCCTGTTCTGCATCGAATGGGGTTGACTGAGGTATTTGCAACTTGAATTCATAAAGGTTATATAGAACTTCACCTTGTCGCAGGCACAGTGAACTGTGCCGGACATAAAAGAAAGTGGGAGCAATAGTTGAATCACGATCAGATCCTTGGCTTGATGGATACAGAGTACGCAGTATGCGATTGAATAGCGATGAGAGCCACGTCGGCATTTGCATCTTAAACACTACGTGATCACGAGGTCCGGCCGCTTCTTTTTTTCTGTAACCGTCGCATCAATCGCTTTTGGTGGTAATCTTTTGAATTCTGGTGCCACTTTGTGGCTGTAAAATTGCAGCATATCACGTAAGGAGAACAACGCCTCTTCTAACCCTTCATCCGGCATCAACCCGACTATTATGCAACCAAGATAGCGTGTAAACGCAATCTCACTGCTGCCTGCTATGTCAATCGTAATTTCGTACGTTGTCTCCTGTTCGTTCGGTTCACTAGCGAAGAAAGTATAATCGCAGCCTATGTTTTTAAAGTTAAATAGGTCGAGGCCCCATTGCGTTATGGAGCTTTTCTGTGATTGCCCACCTGAATAGTCGTCCGGCAAGCTTATGGAATTTGTCCAATATTTCGAAAGGCTCACTTACCCCCTCCTTTCTCTCGACTGCGAAATCAGCATCAATCATGTAACATTCCTCATCACTTCCAGCCGACTTCGTCAATCCGTGAGTTAATGTGATTTGTCCATCAGGTATCTCAGATATCACGATTACAGCTCGTGTTTGGATTCTCCCAATCGCACCTAATAACGATTGATCACCCAATTCGGCTACGATGTATGGCTGGAGCAACTCGTGCCATCCTACACTACTCAACTCAAGGCGATCTCGCGAGATTACATCACGGTAGCGCAAACCTACTCGGGAGTAAAAGGCGGGTTGATACACTCCTTTCAGCGCTCTCTCCGCCTTCACAATTTCTTCTCTGAATAATTCCCATCTTTCATATTTCGTATTAGCGATTGCAACAAACTCGTCAGAAAGAGAAATGAATCGACTGGAATCTTTGGTAGAGAATCTCCTAGTAACCAATCCCATAGGAACTGGAAAATTAATGCGTCCAATGATATCAGCTAATTCTTTCGTTAATTGCATTGGTATTTGAATAGAAGGCTCTTGATCGGTATATATTGGATAATCTGATCTGATGGTATCTTGAAACTCCGCAAGCTGCCCTTCCCTTATGCGAAGGATTGTGGGAAACCGAAGTTGGCAAATCACCTCAGCGAGCGGGTTGACTCGGTAAAGCACACGCTCTCTTTCAGCGAATAGCATAATTCCAACCTGACTTTACATGCTTATTGATGATGTTGTGTACAACCTTTTGTTAGTTTAGGAGTTAGCGAAGTGCTTGTCAATAGAATATTACAATATATTATACCATGATAGTTAGTATACCCCTTTTTTCCCCAAGTCAACATAATATTATGTCACACCTCTACTACAAGGGCGAGGGTATGGGAGTGGGTCATTGTGACAAGAGGAGGGTTGGTTTCACTCTTTTATTAAATTCCAGGTTTGTCCACATTTTAAACCGAATGGAATTAAAACCATTCTTGACGCTTTAAGTAGAGCAAGCTATTATGGCACTACTACATTCTAATTATAGGAGCGAAAAATGGCGAAACCAAAACGAAAAATGGCATCGGATACTAAGATAGTTGCCACTGTTAAATCGGTGAAGGGGAACTGTTCCTGGGGACATGAAGAAGGGGACAGTTTCGAAATTAGCTGCCATGATACTGCCGGGCTTTGCGGTTTTTTCTACCATGATGTATACCCGTATATCGCCATGCTTCAATTCGGGGGAGGTTACCCGCCGTCATGGGGTAATCCGGATGTGATAAATGTGGAATGTATGGATAAATATAACCTGGTAAAGATGGAGCTGCGGCGGGTAAAAGTAGAAAAATAACCTATAAATCGTGCTTCTCGGTCACAAATAGAACCGTGCATAACCTCACATAGAAAAATAGGCATAAAAAGGAATAACCGCAAATATACCGAACAGATTCATAAGGTGGAAAGATGGTTCATACAGAAGGTAGTTTCCAAGGTTTAAAAGGTCTTAAACTTTTCTACCAGGGATGGCTGCCTGAGCAAAATCCAAAGGCAGTGCTGCTAATACTCCACGGTCTTGCGGAACATAGTGGACGATACAAGAACCTGGTAGATCACTTTATACCGCGCGGTTATGCGATCTATGGTTACGACCAGCGAGGTCATGGGAAGTCACAGGGTGCCCGGTGCTACGTAGACCGTTTCCAGGACTTGATTGCTGATCTGCAGACATTTGTCACGATGGTAGCTAAATTTCATCCGGGTCTTAAAATATTCCTCGTAGGACACAGCATCGGAGCCACGCTTGCCGTAACTTATGCGGTGCAATCCCCCGATGCGGTTGCCGGGTTGATCCTCTCCGGAGTGATACTCAAACCAGGCGAAAGTATAACACCCCTTATGAAGGTGATGGCTCGGGTGTTATCTGTTATTTTCCCTCGCATGGGAGTTTCGGTTCTTGACGCTTCCACCATCAGTCGGGATAAGGCTGTAGTAGACGCGTATATAAACGATCCGTTAGTCTATCGGGGTAAAGTATCTGCGAGGATGGGTGCAGAGTTGCTTAACATGATGGAAAAATATTTGCCTCCACGACTCCATGAATTAAAATTACCGTTGCTAATCATGCACGGCAGCGAAGACCGGCTCTCGAATAAAGAAGGCAGCGTCTTTCTGTATAAAGGGGCATCTTCTCCCGACAAAACGCTAAAATTATACGATGGTTTTTACCATGAAATTTATAACGAACCGGAGCGGGCTCAGGTTTTCGCAGACGTTGAAACCTGGTTAGCACGGCATCTATAGAGATTATTCTCACGTGTGAGGGATGAAATAATGGCTAAGAAGACAAACATAAAATCAGAGAAGGTATTCCCGGGCGCTATTGTTGAAACCACAGGGGGCAAACTCCGCGGGACGGTGTACGACGGTATTCATGCATTCAAAGGCATCCAGTACGGAGCCCCAACCGGTGGAAAGATGCGGTTCATGCCGCCAGGTAAGCCTGCATCGTGGAGCGGCGTGCGTGACGCATTAAAATTCGGTCACTGGTCGCCGCAAACCATGCGTTATACGGAAATGCTCGCTCCCCAGGCGGATTTATCGATAGAAGGTTTAGATGAGGACTGCCTGTATCTCAATGTGTGGACTCCTGAGCCTAATAAAAACAGGAAGAGACCGGTGATGTTCTGGTGCCATGGAGGCGGTTTCAGGCAGGAGAGTGGTACCTGGCCGTGGGTTTATGGCGAGTCTCTCTCGCGACGTGGTGATGTGGTTGTAGTCACTATCAATCATCGGCTCAATGTGTTTGGCTATTTCCATCTCGGAGATGCAGGCGGAGAGAAATACTCCGCATCGGGGAATGCCGGGATGCTCGATTTGGTGGCTGGCTTGCAGTGGGTGCACAATAACATCTCCGCATTTGGCGGTGACCCTGATAACGTCATGATATTCGGTGAATCTGGTGGAGGCGCGAAAGTCTGTAGTTTACTCGCTATGCCGTCAGCCAAAGGATTGTTCCATCGAGCCGCCATTCAGAGCGGTGTTGCCCTCCGTTTAAATACCCGCGAGCAGTCGAACCAATTGACGAACGCGATGTTGAACGAGCTGGGAATCAAAGCCAATAAAGTAGATGAACTGCAGACCATGCCTGTTGAACGGCTGCTGGCAGCCATGTCAAAGATTCTTGGCTCTAATGCCGAGGTCCAATTTTCGCCGCTAGTCGACGGCAAAATCATACTCAGACATCCTTTTTCTCCCGGCGCTTCACCCATATCAGCTTCGATTCCAATTCTTGTTGGCTGCAACCGGCATGAGCAGACCTACACCGCTATTTCCCAGAATGATGAAGCCGCATTTAACATTGATGAAAAAGGTCTGCGACAGCGTGTTATCGAAATGGTCGGCGAAACGGAAGTTGGTTCCGTGCTCGACCTCTATCATAAGTTGTATTCGGGTGAAAGTCCGAGCGAGCTCTACTTTCTTATGGGTACCGATAGAAGAATGCGGTCGGGAGCAATTATGCTGGCGGAGCGTAAATTTGCCCAGGGTCAGGCACCCGTCTACATGTACCTGTTTTCCTGGCGTTCGCCTGTAATGGAAGGTAAGGTAGGGGCAACTCACACTATCGAAATCCCCTTTGTATTCGATAATACAGACATTCCAATCGTTATGACCAAAGGCGGGCAAGAAGTGAAAGAACTAGCCGCAAAGACTAGTGAAGCCTGGATCCAGTTTGCCCGTAGCGGTAATCCTAATCACAAAGGACTGCCAAATTGGCCGGCGTACAACACCCGTGAACGTGCCACAATGGTGTTTGATAATAAATGCCGTGTGGTGAATGATCCCGGTGGCAGAGAACGCAAGCTCTGGGCAGATATTAGAAAGCTTTGATAATACTAAGCCACCAGTATCTCCTCTGATTCTGTAATCAAACAGAAACAGCTATCCGTCTAAGATTGAATAACGGCATATCTGATGTTATTATTTAACGACCTTGGATAGTCAAAACAAAAACAATCGCCAATTCAATAAATGGTCAAGTCCGTTCCGCTATCTCAATATCACGATTCTCGGTTTTGCCCTGACCGCATTGTGGAGCTCGCTGCACGGCATCATCCTGCCCATCCGGTTGCTTGATTTCGTCTCCGAGTCACAGAAAAACACCTATCTGGGACTGCTCACCTTCGCCGGACTGGTATTAGCAATTATCGTCCAGCCGGTTGTCGGTGCCTGCAGCGACTGCACCAATACAAGATGGGGCCGACGCCGTCCATACATCCTGCTCGGAACATTGGCGTCGATTATCCTCCTGCCGGGAATAGGTTTAGCGGGCACCTATGTCAGCATCCTCCTCGTCTACTGTCTGCTCCAGGTCGGCAGCAATACCACCCAGGCTTCTTACCAGGCGCTCCTCCCCGAACTCGTGCCCGAAGGCATGAGAGGCTTGGCTTCAGGTGTTAAAAGTCTCCTCGAAGTATTAGGCGGGGTCGCTTTGACCAGGCTGTGCGCTTATTTCATGGGCAACTATTATGCCGGCGGTGGCGAGTCATACCTGTGGATATCGCTCTATGCACTGATGGGAGTGATCTTCATCGCCATGATTGTCACCCTGCTCACCGTCAAACAGCCGCCGTCGTTTGGTGGCAATCGACTGTCCTTCTCATTGATATTCCGCAGCCTCAAGGTCGATTTCAAAGTGCACCCGGATTTCGCCTGGTTCCTGGTTTCAAGGGCGCTGCTTGGTCTGCCCGGCGTCGCGCTCCAGATATTTGCCATCTATTACCTCATGGACGTCGTCGGCATGGAAAACCCGGCGGCAGTCGCCGGCGACCTTTTAGTCGTGGTCGGTGTCTGCCTGATAGCAACCGCTTATCCCGCCGGTCGTATATCGGACAGGATTGGACGCAGACCTATCGTGCTCGTCTCAGGCATGCTCGGAGCGGCCGGCGTCCTTGTCCTGTTCCTCTCTCGCAATTACATGCAGGTCATGATATCCGGTGCTCTCCTAGGAGTAGCCAACGGTGCCATGCTCAGCGCCACCTGGGCGCTTGCCACCGACCTCGCAGTCAAAGGTGAGGAAGCAAAGTACCTGGGCATCACTAACCTGGCAATGGCCGGCGGCTCGGCTGTTGCCAGGCTCATCGGTCCCGTCATCGACTTTTTCAACGGCTTCCGTCAGGGCTCCGGTTACCAGGTCATGCTTTTCATCTGTTTTGTTTGTTTTATTGTCGGCGGGCTGCTGGTGTTGAAGATAAAGGGTGACCGAGCTTCGGAGTTCCAGAAAGAGAACGATTGACGGGTTTAATGTGCTACCAGCGGACGTATTTCTTAGTCTGCACACGGAGGTAATGAGGCAGACCCTTGAAGCTCAATCCCATCTGAGATAGATTCACAACAGACAGTATCAGCATACTCAGGATGACAATCCCCGACGCCATACACCATGTGCAATAGCCGTGTATCACAAAAGCCTCGAGGTAAAGCAGGTATAAAGAAAACAGCGTTCCAGAAAGCGCCAGCGTATAGACACCTGCGGCAATCAGACCTTTTCTTTCGTTTCGTTTCTGCAGTTGCCACAAACACAACATCACCAGACCCAGGTACATAAGCATGCCCAGTAGCGACAGCGGCACTCCCCACATATCAGCGTACCG
>Ga0315281_10001256_pt1 | contig 37246 bp, 46 predicted proteins | sample YL17G07_0_MG_FD_204540 | JGI IMG/M metagenome (GOLD analysis project Ga0315281, IMG submission 204540) | Sediment microbial communities from Yellowstone Lake, YNP, Wyoming, USA - YL17G07_0 | ecosystem: Environmental > Aquatic > Freshwater > Lake > Sediment | place: USA: Wyoming | collected...
ACCCAGTTCCACGTAATCAAAAAGATCTTCGACGCCTTTCAGGAGGTTGGAGTAAAGCTCCTCCGTCTTCAGCTTCGGGGCGTCGTTCTTCCTGGCAGTATCAACGAAATAGTAGCCCCTTCTGGTCGGCACAATCTCCACGCCATCGTTCATGCCGCGCGCGTGTTCGGGCAGAATTCCCTTATCCACCGCTATGCTGAGCACGGTTTCTACTGGATTTTCTACAGGAATGTTGTCTGTAAAAAGTTCCAGTTCCCGCAAAAGCCCGCTGGTCCTCAAATCCAACGGCTTTCCAGAGTTTTTACCACGTTCGTACGGCTGTAGGTGTTCCTCAGGTAAAGCTACGTTTTGCGGCTCCGCGGGTTCCATGCTCACAGGCACCACTACTTATTCACTACCGCCAAGTGGTATATAAAGCTGAGCCCGCCGAACGGCCGGAAACGGCATGCGCGCCGACAGCCGTTATTTGGACGCCGGATGCCTTATGCGCCTCGCCGGCGGCATGTTACCCCTACCTTTTATTAAAAAATGTAAATTTTAAATATAAGTAACGGTAAATGAATGGTATGGTGACCGTCAGGAAGAGGAAGATCGGAGGCAGGGAATACTTCTACCTGGAACATACGATGAGGACCGGGAGGAAGGTCGGGAAGAAGGAGATGTACCTGGGCACGGGGATTCCGAAAGACATCGAAAAAATAAAAGCGGGGTTCATGGGCAGGATTTATCAGGAAAGATGGTTCAGCAAAATCGACAGGATAAAGCAGAACTTTTCCGAGGACTTCGGGAGGATGCCGGGCGAGATAAAGGAAAAATATCTGGAAAACTTCATGATAAGGTTCACGTACGACACCAACAGAATCGAGGGTGGCTCGCTGTCGCTGAGGGAGGCGGCTGGCCTTCTGAAGGATGGGATTGCGCCGAGCGGAAAGCCGATAAAAGACGTGAAAGAGGCAGAAGCGCACATGAAGGTCTTTTATATGATGCTAGATGAAAAAGGCGATCTGGACCTTGAAACCGTTTTGAAATGGCACAGGCTGCTGTTCGAAGGCACGAAGCCCGGGATTGCGGGCAGGATAAGGGATTACGGGGTCGGGATACTCGGAAGCAGGGCGGTGATGCCGCCTCCTGCCGAGCTGAAATCCATTCTAAGGGGTTTTTTCAGATGGTACGAAAAAAACAAGGGCAGCCTGCATCCCGTGGAGCTGGCCGCGCTGGTCCATCTGAAGTTCGTCAGCATACACCCCTTCGGGGACGGCAACGGCCGCGCCAGCAGGCTGATGATGAATTTCGTCCTGCACAGGCACGGGTACCCGATGCTGAACATCGCCTACAAAAACAGGAGCTCTTACTATGCCGCGCTGGAGAGGTCCCAGCTGAAAAAAGACGACTGGATATTCGTGGTGCACATACTCAAGCGGTACATCAAGGAGTACAAAAGCTATTTGAAAAAACAACTTCGATAGCCCTCCAATGATGCCCATGCACGCCGCTCCCAGAATGCGCGCCGACAGCCGTTATTTGGACGCCAGACGCCTTAAATGCGCAAGTTCACGTTCCACGCGACCGAGCCATTCGGACGCATAGAAAGCTCCAGCTTGCACTCGCGGCCGCATTCCGTGCACCTACCGCTGGCGCCGCCCGTCTTGCGCGCCATGTCCTGCGCCTGCAGGCGTTCGAACAGCTCACGGCCCGATATCGTTCCGTAGCTAGCGTCGATTGTGCCGCGCACGAACTCCTTCAAGAAGACAGCCGGGCAATCCTCGAGGCCGAGTTTGCGCTCGGTCTGCGCGCACGCGTCAACGTGCCTGGAGAAGCCTTCGTAAAGCGAAACGGCCGAACCATGGCTCCCGCCCCGCATGCTCCCATGGATTCTAGCCAGATAACACAGAGAAGCAGCCGCGTGGAATGTGCGCCTGGCGCTATCGACGTAGCCCGTGAGTGCGCTGCCCATAACTTTCATGGATATTTGCAGACTCATCTAGAAATGCGACCAGCCTCGGTGGTTGCACACGGCCGCTCACTTGAAAATGAGATACAGCGCGAGCGCGCCCAGCCCGGCCGCAGATGTCGAAAACAGCGCCTTGTGCGGCGGCAGACAATTGTGCGTCCTCCGATTTAACCCCCGCAGTCACCCCGAAATCGCCTTTTCGACCCAGCCGGCAAACCTGATTGCCTTGTCGACCATCGACTTGGCGTCCGCAGTGCCCATCTTTTTGCCCATGTAACCTATTGCGCTCCTTTTGTCCAAGGCCTCCTTGATTATGTCCCTGCCGAAGTCGTCGTGGACGACCTTGATCACGTCGACGTGCAGGTTGACAGCCTCCCTATGGTCCTTGCTCGCCCGTCTTCCCAAAAACTTCACAGTAAGCGCGTCATTCGAGTTTATTATCGACTGTACCGCGTCGAACCCTGCGGCGTTCGGCCTGCCCTTTTTCAAGTTGTCCATCGCGGAACTTAGGAATTCCTTGGCCTGTTGCAGGAATTCTGCCGCCCTACCCTTTGGCTCTTCTTTCATACAACGTCCTGCCCTCCCGCCTCACCCTGATTATGAAATCGATGTTGGACGAAAATTCCCTTTCAGTTATGAAAATAGGAGAGATTATCACGTCATGTTTTTCCAGGAATTCCTGCGTGGCCGTTTGGATTTTCTGCTCGATCCGCTTATCAGGCCCGTCCATGACAAAAAGCAGGTCTATGTCGCTTCCGAGCCCGGCCGTGCCCGCGGCTGCGGAACCAAAGAGAATTATCCTGCTTGCATTTGCAAGCCTTGCCGGATTGGCTCCTTTTACGAATTTTTTTGCCATGCTCAGGTAAAATCCATCTTCCATTGGGAACAGTCTTAGGATTTCTTTAATCATGGGGTTTGCAAGATTCAATCTATACAAAACGGATCTCCCAGCCCTTTTAGTCACCAACGCTCTCGCGTCTGCAAGTTGCTTCAACGAAGGGAGTATACTCCCATGGGAGAGCTTCAAAGCAGACGAGAGTTCGTTTAGCGTAAACTCCCGTGCCGGGGTTTCCGATAGTTTCCTCAGGATCTTGACCTTTGTCTTCGACCCCAGTATCTCTTCTATCATTTTAATCAGTCTATTTTTAGATTCATGAGTCTTTTTTTAGACTACTATAAATAGTCTCCACTTGGATATAAATTTAACCTTTATCAAAAATTGCCGCTGTTCTCGCTGCGGCTCCGCTCATATAGCACCAGCCCCTTCTTCACTTCCCCTTCGAAAGTCGAATCCTCGCGCAGCTCCCTTTCCGTGAACACCAACGGCATAGGGACAATTCCGCTCTTTTCCATCAGTGCGTCCGCGATTTCGTTCGCCTTCAGTTCCAGTCTTTTTGGGCTTTTGTCTGCGACCACGACAAGATCGACGTCGCTGCCCGGCCGTTCCTCGCCGCGCGACACGCTGCCAAACAGCACGATGCGCTTGACATTATCGAGTTTGCGCGCGCGCCTTACAAATTCCTTTGCGACCACCATGTGGGGTGAATCGCCCGCGGCCCCGCGCAGCAGCGTCCCAAGCCTTCCGAGGAACGGCGACTCGGCGTTCAGCCTGTACGCCCACGCCCTCCCGACCCGGAGTTCGCGCACGACGCCCGCGCCCCTCAGCAGCCTCGCGCACCGCCACGCGGTAGCGTAAGGCATGCGCAGCACCCTGGATATGTCGGCGGCCGTGAAGTACTCGCCCGGATGGTCGAGGAACAGCCTTGCCGCCTCAGAATGGTACACTATTCTGTTTACTATGTTATTCATATTTGAATGATATTGTATACAATATTTAAAGATTTGCAAACGGAGTTGGCCGCCACCGGCGGTGGTGGCATCCGCATAAATCCGGCGCGCGCGCCGATATATTTCATGACCGGCAGCGAGAGCCTCGAAGACATCTACAAAAAAATAAGGGGCGCGCAGGGCCACCTGCGCCTGTGGATCGATCTCGCGCTAGCGGAGTACCTGGAGAAGTACGACAAGGACTGCTACGACAGCAAAACCGCGGATTCTGCCAACATACTTGCGCTAAAATATCTGAAGCAGGTCGTCTCGGAGAAGATAGGCGACAGCGATGAATGCGCGCTGGCCGTCGGGATCTTCGCCAGCGGCTACATAGACGGCCGCATAATGACGGCGGTGTACGACAGGAAGAGCTCGCGGGAAGGCTTCGAGTATTGGGTTTAAATCCTTAACCGCGCCCCTTCTAATCATGGCGCTGGACGTAGAGACCGATGCTAAAGTGAAACTCGAGCTGTTCGAAAAGGTCAGGGCCTACCTTAAAACAAACTACAGCGTTAAAAATTTCGCAAGACAGGCGTACTCTTTAAACACCTTGAGCCCCAAGGTCATTCCTTGGGACGCATGGAAAAAAGATTCCATAAAAGGAACTATGCAGAACTACGGCATCCCCGAATCAGAATACAATCTCAAGCGCTTTGACGACTACATGGAAGGCTGCATGAAGTCGGAAACAAAAAAGGCCGAGGAGTACCTCGTAGCAGACGCCGCAAAAACCCTCCCTGGCATGTTGGTGGATGCGCTGCTCGGGAACGGAAAAAAGTCATCCGACTGGCTGAAGGAAGTATTTGAGTGAACACGAGGCACGGCATACTGCTTTCGCTATCAGCTAAATTTTAACTCTTTCTACTAAGGCCCGCTCCCAGGCGGCCAGAAGCCGTAGAACTTGTCCGAGACTTTCATCGTCTGAGACTGCACGCGTATGTCGAAAAGCACGAGCACAGGGAAGTCCGGGTCGGGCTTGTAGCAGGGCGTTTCCAGCGTGTAGTCGAAGTAAACTATCAGCTTGCGGAACGCGTAATACTCCACGTATGTCTTGTACTCGTCCAGGCCGTTCACCAGCTCCTCGCAGCTGCCGCTGTTTGCAACGATGTCGAGCGCCTTCTCCTTTATGTTGTTGAACACATACGGCTCCTCCGCGAGCACGATCTCCGAAGTGTCGGGTATGGTGTACGGCTGCATCCACTTGCTTACAAGGTAGAAGATGCTGACGATGACGAACGCTGTGATTACGAGGAACTGCGCCTTGCTCGAAACGCATTTGGCTTTGGCTCGCGAACGTGGCATGCACGACACCGCTACTACAAATAACGCGGCCGGCCGTAATAAAACGCACGGGTTTTTAACTTTAACGTCACTACAGCTAACTATGGAAAAAGCGCGCGGCATTTACAAGAACATGCCTCCTCTCGATGCGAGGCTGCAAGCCGAACTCGACAGAATAAACGGCAAGCTGGACCTTGTGAACGCAGCTACGACACTGTTCGATGGTTTCGGAATAGTAGTTGTAGGATACGGCATCTACAAACAGGTAACAGGCGAAGATGCGTCCGCGGAAAAGGAAGTGGGCGACGTAATCGCCAAATACAGGGCTGAACTCGGAGGATTGAGGTCGAAGTACGAAAACGAGAAGGAAGAGTTCCTGCAGTCGCAGAGGAAAAAGTTGGAATCGGCCTGATTCTCAGAGCTTGAGCTTGACGAACTGCGCATGCGGCACGCCGCCGATGGATATTATGTTTTCTTTCGTGATAAAACCGTTCTTCTCCGCCAGCGCCACGATTCGCTTGCCTATGATGTTGCCGATCGAGCACGCGCCGAGGAACTTCACAGCATCAGCCTCGTTGTCTATCAATTTCTCGCCGTAGAACTGCTTGCTGACCTTTACCTCTAGGCCGAGCTTCTTGTCGCCCAGCTTTTTGTCCAGAAGGTCGTCGTCGCACATCGCCAGAACCACGTCGCTCTTCGCCACGAAGAACTTGCCCCAGAACATGCAATTGCCTCGAACTCAGATTTCCTTCGCAGGCGAGCGCGCGCCGCAGGCCTCGCACTTCATGAAAGTCAGACGATCCTCGCGCACGAGCTTGGTGTCCGGCTCGCCGCAGACGCGGCAGTAGACGTACTCGCGCATGTAGTCCTCAAGCTTGCGCTGTATCATCGCTTGCTCCACTTTGCGCTGCAGGATCAGCGTGCCCGCCTCCACGTTGCCGGGCGTCGCCAGCTGCTTCAGCAAATACTTCGATACATGCCGCTCGTCGCGCCGCAGCGCTGACAGGATGTCCGCAAAATTTTTGATGATCGTCTTATTGCCTTGCACGAACGCCACGGCCTTCGGCACCTCGAACCTCTTCGTCTCCGCGTCCTTCTTCGGCATCTTGTCCATCGCAGCCTTCAGCAGTTGTTCGTACTCGTCGACCATTTTAAAATCACATCCGTGCGCTCCATCGATGCTTTCATTTCGAAATTTTACTTTATTAGATTATTCCTTGATCGCCTTAAAGCGTCCGGGCGAAGGCTCGAAGATGGAACCCTCCTCCAGCAGCTCGTCAACGGCGCGCTCGACAACGGCGTCCGGCAGTTTGAGCTCTTCAAATACTCGCATAACATCGACGCCCTCGCCCTCGTCCAGCTGCTCCAGCATCTGCAGCACGCGCGGCTTGTAATCCTCTTCTTTTTGCGCGAGCACAACGGCCAGCGCGTCTGCTTCGATGCCCATGCGCCGCGCATATTCGCGCAGCTCGTCTTCCGACATGCTCGCGGCTGCGCGCCGCAGGCTGTCGACCGCGGCCTTCTGGTCGTTCAGCCTGTCCAGAATCTCCAGCTTGCGCAGGCTTTGCTCGTTCGCCTCGTTCGGCTGCAGCGCGCGCACCGATTCCGCTGCCACGTAAGTCTCGCCCTGGTACTCCTTCACCTTTCCGATGACGATCACGGCGCTGCCGGGCTTGACTTGCTCGAAAAGTTTCACGCCCGCGCCGAAGGCCTTCGCGCGGATTGCATCAGTCCCGTCGTCCAGCGTCACGGCCGCGTAGCTGGCGTTATCGCTTACGAATTTGTCTACGATCGTGCCTAGCAGATTCGCACGCGACACGCGCTCGCCAAGAGGCGTTATCACGTAGCCGGCCTCCATCGTTTCGCGGCTGCCCGGGAAGAAGCGACCCTTCGTTATGTCGACGGCGCGCACGCGCATCGCAACGAGCCTCCCAGGACGCGGCTCGACCTGCACAGGCTCCTCCGTTCCGTGCTCCAACTCCGGGTTCTCGCCGAAGACGTCGCTCTCGAATCCCATGCCGCTCAACTTCCAAATTCTAATCCTAATTGCACGCGAAAAAACTTAACTTCAGCGTTTAACCGCGCACGCGGCTGACGAAGCCCGGCCGCGGCTCGTAGAGTTCGCCTATCTGCAGCAGCTTGCGCACGATGTCCTCCGCGTCCTCTATGCCTTCGGCGGCCGCGCGCCGCACCAGCTCGTCGCGCGGCATCTCCTTGCCGATTTCCGCCTCGAGCGCGTCTATGACATCCATCACCACCTTGGTCTTGCTGCGCTGCGCGGCCGTCATCTTTTGCCCTTCGACGCGGTCGATGTCGATCTTGCCCGTCGAAGGTTCGAAACCGAACTGCCTTAGAGAGAGGCTCATCAGGTTTATCGCGCGCTGCGCGTCCTCCACGTCCACTGTGGCAGAGAGGCGGATCTTCGCAGACGCCTCCGATATGCGGATAAGAGAGTCGTACTGCCTGACCGTGATCGACACGGCAGAATCCTCGCCGCTCATCGCGCGCATCTGCAGATAGAACTCCTTCAGCCTGCCGCCCGCCTCGACAGTGAGCTTCGGGTGCACGTTCGCGCGCGCGTACGCGATGTACTTGCGCAGGAACGCCGGGTCGATTATGGGCACGGCCGCCTCCTCCTCGAAGTGTCGCATCTTCAGCACATGGTCGGCTATCTTCTCATCTATCTCCGGGTTGGGCACGTCCTTCAGCGCGAAGCGCAGGTCGAACCTGCTGAGCACCACCTCGTTGATGTCCAGCTGCTCCTTGATGGGTATGTACGGGTCGAACCTTCCGAACTTGGGGTTGGCGCCTGCGAGGATGGCTGTCTGCGCCGGAAGCGTTGCGACTATCGATGCCTTTGCAATGGATATGGTTTCGAGCGACATCGCCTCCTGCAGCTTTACCATGTCCTGCGGGGTCACGTGGCTGAACTCGTCGATTGCGCAGATCGAGCGGTTCGCGAGCACGAGCGCGCCCGCCTCCAGCACCCAGCCGCCGACGAACTTCTCCTCGCGCACTACGGTCGCGGTAAGGCCGGCTCCCGAGACTGCCGTTCCGGACGCATACTTGCCGCGCGGTATCATCGTGGACGCGAGTTTCATAATCTGCGATTTCGCAGTGTTGTGCACGACTATGCCGTTGGCCACGAACCTGTGGTGCACGGGCACCTCTATGTCGAAAACATCCTCTGCCGGATGGTTGTTTATTTGCACAACCTTTTCTGCCCTTTCCTTATGTACGCGGTGGATGTGCGTCTTGGCGTACTCCGCCGCCTTCGCGAGCCTCTCCTTCTTCTTCGCGCTCGCGAATCCGACGTTCTTCAAAAATCCCAGTATGGACTCGGACCTCCGTATCATCAGCGTCCCGCTCGGCGAGCCCTTCACAACGCGGCCGTCTATGACGGAAGTCCTCGCCTTGTAGTCCCACAAAATCCTCGAATGTATGCCGAACCTCAGCAGCAGAAGCTGCACGTCCCTGAGCAGTTCGATGCTGCTCGAACGCAGACTGACGGACGTGCGGCCGCGGCCGTTCGCGAATGCGGTGCCATCGCCTTCGTACAGCCATCGCAGGAACGAGGCGACCACGCTGTTGCCAGACTTGAATATACAATCCGGCACCCGCTTCTCGTTGAGGAATGGCAGGAGCTCGGCCGCATGAGTCCTGTCTACCTGGTAATACGCGATGCGCTCGCTCGCGCGCACGTGCTTGTACGTTGAGACTGGCGCGCTGAAGCAGTCTTCGAACGCGCGTTCGATATGCGGCAGTATGTCGGATTCGTCGTTGCTTACCACAAACCCGACCCTTCTTTTACAAACCCAGCCGTCCGCTATGACGTAACCGAACAAAGAAGCCAGCTTCTCGTCCACGAATTTCGGTACCCTTATTTTCCATTCGGCCTTTTTGTGGTAGTACTTCGGCTCAGCCCAGCCGGTTTCCACGGGCGATTTTACCTTGCACTCTATTTTCGACAGCGTCCTTACCCTGTCGCCTATGCTCATTTCGTCCAACCTCTTCCAGACGTTTTCCCCGCCCTCCATCACGAGCACCGGCTGGTTGTGCGTGCCCTTTATGCTCTTGCCAGTTTCGGTCACTATCTCTATGATCGGCTTCCTGCGGTACACATGGAGCCTGTTCGCGCGGCCGTACTTCCTGCCGCTGCCCGTGTGCACCTTCAGGTCTATCTTCTGCAGATGCGTGCTCCCAACGTCGCCTATCTTCATCATCGTCCCGTCCGCGAGCACTATGCGTTCGTCCGCCACCAAGCACGCGGGATCACCGACAAGTAGTAAATGGAGGTTGCCGCGTATGCGCGTCTTGTCGCGCAGCACGTGCTGCTCGCCAGCGAACATCTGCAGGATGATGGCTTCCTTCACGTCGTTGTGGCCGTATATGGTCGGCGCGAGCGATGCAACGAGCTTGTCGTACAGCAGCGGGTCCGCCGCCAGCTCGCGTATGCGCTGCTCGTCCTCCGCGCTTATCTGCAGCTCCTCCCACCCGACCTCTATGGATTCGATGTAGTTCGCATCCAGGTAGATGTCGAGCATCCTCGATGCGGTGTCCTTGTAGCTCCTGGTCGTGTGCTTGAGCACGCCCGTTATCATTATGCGGTTGCCCGGCTCCGTCCGGTTCTGCATGAGCGGCGTTGTCAAATCCTCCTTCATCAGTATCGTCAGCTCGCTCGGCTGCTCGCCAGATGTTATCTCGAACGGCTCCTCCACAGTAACCCAGCGCACGTCGAACATCTTCTGGTCGACGAGGGTGAAACCGCGCTTGCATCCGCACTCGCAGCGGTCCGGTGCTTTGATGCTGCGGTCGGCCTGCAGCACGGACATGCGCATGCCGCACTCCGGGCACGCGAACACGGCCTCGGAGATCTCGGGCCGTATCTCGCTCGCGCTTTTCACAACGCCGTCCACAACTATCATCTTGCCGAGGTGCTCGGCGCGTACGCTGCGTATGCGAATGCTCTTGCTTGCAGGCAGGTTGTAGAAGCGGACTCGCAGCTTTGACTCGGCCATGCCTGTGTCTATCTGCTTCACGGCCTCCTCCGCAGCCGAGAGCGCGTCATCGGGATTCTCAAGCAGGTAGTCGGCGAGTTCCACGTCGAACTTGTCGAGGAGCGAGAAGTCTACGGAGATTGACTTTCTGTTCTCGGTCAGCGCAGTGACGAGGTCGTCCATGCATCGTTCGTTCAGGAAGCCCGAGAACTTTTCTACCAGCTCTTCGCGTTCCATAATCTCCAAAAATTCTCTTCGGTTCGGAAGGTATTATTCTTAATCGAATTTTATGTATGTTCCAACTTTTTTTCAAGTTGGGCTTTAACCGCATTGCCGGCCCGGCCGCACGAGGCGGGCGCGGGCCATTTGCAGCTTCCGCGTCATGCCACGCGTTCGCTGCGTGCTGCGGTTGATAGATGATTGCGCGTGACGGCTATTGCCGTTTGCGAGACCTCGCTTCCGCTGAAAGCGATTGCAGAAAAAATACGGAATTGAAAATAAAGAATCCCTAAACGTGCCTGCACATCATTTCACTGGTACCGGCTTCGGCTTCACCATCGCGCCGATGCTCTTCAACTTCTTCGAGACCTTGGCCACAGCGATGCCGACGTCCTTCACGCTTCGCGCGCCCGTGCACACGACCTTCCCGCTGCCAAAGAGCAGGAACGCCACCTTCGGGTCCTTCATCCGATAGACCAAGCCAGGAAACTGCTCGGGCTCGTACTCGGAGTTCTCGAGGTTGAACGCGATCTTGTCGAGTTTCAGATTGCCATCGAGCTTCGCCGAGGCGACGATGTTCTCGACCTGCATCTTATAGTCCTTCGGCACCTTGACGCCCGACTTCGTGACCACGTCGACGACCTTCGCGAAAACAGTCTTGACGTCCGTTATGCTGCGCGCGCCAGTGCACACCACCTTGCCCGAGCCGAAGATGAGCGCTGCGGCCTTCGGGTCCTTCATCCTGTACACCAGCCCCGGGAACTGCTCGGGCTCGTACTCCATGCCTTCGAGCTTGGAAACGACCTTCTCGAGCGATATCACGACGCCGAACGACGCGGACGCGACTATGTTTTCGATGCGTATGTTGAATTCCTTTGCAGCAGTCAGAATAAAATCACCTTAGGATAAATTTATCGCAAAAACATTTATATTAGAGTTTTATCCTTTTCGAAACGGCTTTTATACATCCTTTTAAACAGGTGAAAAAATCGCGACGGATTAAAATCCTGCAAACCATATAGGAATTAAACGCGGTAAAAAACAAATAGAATGCAGGTGGCGGATGTGCGGCGCTTGGAGATGCCTGAGCTGAAAATCATCGGATACAACTATGCGGCCGTGCACGTGGCGGTTCACGTAATCGTGGCGGCGCTGCTCTACTTCGCTGTGCAGCCGAGCCTCACGTTCGATTTGGGCAAGGCCGCGGCCGTCGCGATCGGCACAGCCGCGCTCGACTTCGACCACGTGCCGCTGTGGATGCAGGTCGGCATAATCGGGTACCTCAAGCTGCGAAGCGTCGAGGAGTACGGCAAGCCGCGCAAGTACATGCTGCACAACCTGATGGTGCTCTTCATAGCGCTGGGCGGCTCGCTGATGGTCGCGCTGTCCGAATACTTCCTCATCGGGCTGTTCTTCGTGGCAGTTACGTTGCACATTACATGGGACTTTTTGGAGGACGTTGCTATCTTCCGCATGGGTTACAGACACTGGATATGAACGTCCAATAAAATATTTGTTGCAGAGATGGTTGATTGAAAAAAACATTGAAGGTAAAGAAAGACGGCAATACGTTGATCACTGGAATCGATGAGGCTGGAAATAGGCCTGGCTGAAAGGCCGTCCTACCAGAAGAGGCGCTCTCATCGGCCCGATGGTCATATGCGGGATAACTGCGGAGCGGAAGGTCGAACGCAGGCTGAAAGGCATCGGCGTGCGCGACTCTAAGGAGCTGACGCCTGCGAAGCGCGAGAGGCTGTACAACAGAATCAAGGAGCTCGTACAAAAAGGAAGCCGCGTTTCGGGCATACTGCCGATATCGATACCGCCGTGCAGGATAGACGCGCAGAAATCCGAGAACAGCAACCTGAACCTCCTAGAGGCGAGGACGATGGCGGAGATAATCGGAATGATAGGCGGGGAGGAGGTTTATCTGGATGCGCTCACAGCGCGGCCCGAGCGCTTCAAGAAAGTCGTGCTGGACTTCATGAACGACAGGCCCGAAGGGAAGAACCTGAGAATCGAAGGCAAGAACTTCCGGATAATCGCGGAGAACAACGCGGACAAGCGCTACCCAATAGTCAGCGCCGCGTCGATAATAGCCAAGGTGGAGCGCGACCGCGCAATCGAGGAGATAAAGAAGGAAGCGGGCGTGGACTTCGGCGTGGGCTATCCGCACGACCAGCGGACCGTCGACTTTGTCGACATGCTCATCAAGACGCGGCGCAGGCTGCCCGCGTACGTGCGCAAGAGCTGGATAACGACGCAGCAGCTGCAGGAAAAGAACTGGCAGCGCAGGATAAAGGATTTTATCCTCGGAAAAGAGAAGAAGATGTAAGGCGCGTTTTTCGGAGAGTGCAGCTATGGAGATAAGGCTCGAACAGAAGATGGCCGCTGCCTATCTTGCGTTGGGCATCGCCTGCGGCGTGTTCTCGAACTACCTCGCTGAATCGATGCTTTTGTACGCGCTGTTGCTGCCGCTTGCCGTGTATGCGGCCAGCGTGGCAGTGCTCGCGAAGCTGATGCGCGGACAGAAAAAATCGCAGCTGATATCGAACAGCTTGCTGACTTTCATGCTCGTGTGGGCGGTCGTGTGGGTTTTCCTGTACAATTTGTAAGATGCGTTTGGTGAGTTTGCGATGGCTGGCAAAAAATCCGAAGAGCGGACGCATGCCGAAGAGCTGGGCGGAAGGATCGGCGAAACCGTGAGGCTGGCGGGCTGGGTGCACGACACGCGCGTGCTCGGCAGCATCAGCTTCGTCGTTCTGCGGGACGGTAGCGGCAAGTGTCAGGTCACGGCAACGCGCGGCAAAGTTCCTGATGGCGTGATGAAACTCATCGAAAGCCTCAGGCAGGAGGACGTGATTGCAGTCACGGGCAAGGTCGCGAAGAGCAAGGAGGCGCGGGCCGGATTTGAAATTATTCCGGAGAAGATCGAAGTCGTGAACAAGTCGGGCACTCCGCTGCCGCTCGACCCGCGCGCCGTGACCAAGGCTAACATGGACACGCAGCTCGACTGGCGCGTGCTGTACATGCGCACGGACGAGGCGCGCGCGGTCTTCCGCATACAGTCACAGGTGCTGCGCTCGTTCCGCGACTTCCTCATCGACCGCGGCTACCTGGAGATACAGCCGCCCGTGATAATCGCATCGGCATCGGAGGGCGGGGCCGACCTATTCTCCCTAAAATACTTTGAAAAAACAGCATACCTCGCGCAGTCGCCGCAGCTGTACAAGCAGATGTGCGCGCTGGCGTTCGAAAAAGTCTTCACCATTCTGCCTGTGTTCCGCGCCGAGAAGTTCGACCAGCCGACGCACCTCAACGAGCTGAGGCAGATGGACATAGAGCAGGCGTTCGCAACGGACGAGGACGTCATCAAAGTTTTGGAAGAGTGCTTCGAGCAGATGCTGAAGGACGTGAAAAAAAACTGCGCCGAGGAGCTGAAGGTTTTAGACCGTGAAGACTTGAAAATACCAAAGCTGCCGCTGCGACGCGTGACGTACGACGAAGTTATCAAGTTGCTGCAAAAAGCTGGCGAAAAAATAAAATGGGGCGACGACTTCAGCAAGACGCAGGAGAAGCTGATGATGAAGCTCGTGGGCGACGAAGCCTTCATACTGAAGGACTGGCCGACCGAGATAAAGGCTTTCTATGCCATGCCTGACGAGGAGAATCCGAAGCTGTGCCACGCGTTCGACCTGATTTACAACGGACTGGAGATATGCTCGGGCACGCAGCGCATACACATACCCGAACTGCTGATAAAGCAGCTGCGTTCGAAGGGACTGAATCCGGACGACTTCAAGTCCTACATAGACTGCTTTAGATACGGAAGTCCAGCGCATTCTGGGTGGTCCATCGGATTGGAAAGAATTACAATGCAGATAACAGGTAAAAGTAACATTAGAGAAGTAACTATGTTTCCTAGAGACCGTAACCGAATAACACCATAATTTTTAATTAAATTTCAGCGGAAGTTTACTACCAAAAGTGGTATGAGGATTTAATATACTAAATTTATTGTAATGCCGTACATGAAAGGTAGAACACCAATCAATTCTAGATATTTGGCACATCTCTATAAACAGGGACAATCTTCTCTTTCGATAGCTAAAAATCTTGGGATAGCACATACGACTGTTCTTTGGCATTTAAAGAAAATCAATTTTAAAACTAGATCGAGAAGAGAAGCTGCAAAGCTCGGTGTGCAGACTGGCAGAATTAAAATATTCAGGCATACAATACCAGATTCCAGCAAAAATATGACAAAGGAGAAATCTTATGTTATCGGTGTATTGTGCGGGGATGGCTGGGTGTACATAAACAAACGCAAAAGATGTTACCAAATAGCACTCAGTGTCGCCGATAAAGATTTTGCCGAGGAGTTTGGTAGATGTTTGCAGACTACATATAAGTTGAGACCTTCTTTCAAAGTAAGAGCAAAAAGAAAATATAACTGGAAAAGAATGTTCCAAATAAGATTATGCTCTAAAGCAGCGTGCATGGATTTGCTAAATTATGGAAGTTTATTTAGGACAAAAACATGGCTAATTCCCAACGCCATTAAAATTGCACATTTAGAAATAAAAGCACATTTTCTGAAAGGATTGTTCGATTCAGAAGCAAATGTTGAAAGAAGAGAGCATAGAATAAATCTCACATCAATTAACATGATAGGCCTTAAAGAAACTCAAATGATTCTTAATCAATTTGGTATAAGAAGCAAAATAATCGTAAACAAACTTGTAGCAGGGAGAAATAGACGTTTCAATCTAAGAATACAAGACAGAAAATCTGTAGAACTATTTTATCTTAAAATAGGGTTCGTAATAAGCAGAAAACAGATTGCACTGAGGGAAGTTGTAAAAAGTTACAAGCAATATCAGACACCGAAGGAAAATGTGAACAAGCTTGTGCCTGATATGGTTAAACTAAGGCGTGAAGGATACTCTTACGAACACATAGGAAGAAAATTAAATTTATCAATTGGTACGGTTTGGAGAAACTTAAATAACAAAACGATGTTCCCGCGCGACAGGAACAGGATAACGCCTTAGGAATCACTGCCTGTTCTTCTCGGAAAGCTTGCACGCGTAGATGTGGCTGCATTCGCGATTCTTCATCGAGCTGAACTTGCAGTCGCACGACCAGATGTTGCGAGTTTTGTCGAAGACGACCGAGTGCTGTTCCGTCTCGCCCTGCACTTCGAAGTAAGCGCGGCGGTCCGTGTCCATTTCCTTGCGCACGCGGCCTTCGGCGAACAGCCGCGCTCCCTTGCGCCCGACTTCGGCAGAACTCTCGCCTGGTGCGAAGGCCATAATAATTACTTTTTCGAAACCCTTTTAAGTTTAACTGTTTATGGTTTAGTTTGTGCTTGGCATGAAGTTGGATAGGAAGCTTTTGGCGTTCGTGGCAGTTTTCTCGCTTACTGTCGCGTCTGCGTTAGTTTTCGCGGCTAGCGCTGCGAAGGCTTGCGACGGGTGCGGATGCGGCCTCTGCGACGGCGGATGCGGAAGCTCGGCGTGCAACCAGCCTTCTGCGAGCGTTTCCTTGTCAACGCCTTCGGACACTAAGGAGGGCGAGGAGGTGCAGGTGAGTGTGCACATCGAGAACAACGGCCAGCTCGGAAGATATTATGACATAAGCGCTTATGTTTGCAGGTCGGACGACGGCACGGACCACGGCTGCGGAAGCTGCAGCGGATGCGGCGGCTCGGACTGTGCGCAGATGTCCTGCGACGACAACCGCGTCTACGTGGACGGCAACGGCTACAAGCAGGTCAAGTGCTCGCTGAACGTCGGCTGCGCCGGCTATTACAGGATAAAGCTTGTTTTGTCCGAGGACGGCATAAGCAACAGCCAAACGCTGTACTCGAGCGAGTTCAAGGTGCTCAACGAGCGCGGAACCGCGTGCCCGGGCAACTACTGCGAGTGGAGCGGCGGCAGCGGATATGCGTGGAACTATCCGTGCTTCGGCGCAGGCTGCGGACGGACTGTGGATGAGAAGACTACGGCGGACTACCGCGTGGGCGAGTACAGGTGCTTCGGCAGCTACAGGCAGCAGCTGATAGCTGACGGCTGCGAGAAGCGCTGGCGCATCGCCGATTATTGCCCGTACGGCTGCGAAGGCAACAAGTGCGTCGAACCAATGCAGGCTCCTAAGTCAGGCAGCCCCGAGATTTTCATGAAGTCCAAGTACGATGTCGAACGCTGCGGTGAGACTGAGGCATGGTTTTCGGTGAAGAATTCCGGCGAATCCGGCAGCTTTGACATCAAGGTGGAGGGCAGCGCGGCCGACTGGGTGGAGGTCGTGCCGAGCGTGGCTGTCGCGAAGGGCGAGACGAAGCAGGTAACTGCGTTCGTGTCCGTGCCGTGCGGGGCGTCTGCGGGCGAGCATACTTTTACGATAACCGCTGTCGGCGGAACAACTGACTCGAGGACCGCGGCGATAAACGTGCGTGCCGAGGGTCTGTTCAATACGCAGCTTTCCGATTTATTCGGCTTGGTTATAGTGGTTGTCGTGCTCGCAGGAGTGGTGCTGAAGCGCGACGCTATACTCGCATACGCGAGGCGCAGCGGTGTGCGCAAGAGCGCCGAGGAGAGGTTCGATAAGCCTTTGTAGGGTATTTAAATTTCACATTTAGATTGAATAGTAGAAAAAAATGGAATTGATTCGAATGGCAGAAGAGAACGAAGATTGGAAGGATTTCCTCGCGCCTGAGGCGCAGAAGACGCTCGCGGAGCTGCTGAACTCGGCAAAGAGGCACAAGGGCGCGTACATGCAGGCCGAGGACGTGAAGGTCGCTCAGCTGTGGACCGCGCTCGTGGAACTGAAGAAGCAGCTCGACGAGATGCAGAAGCTGCAGGTGAAGACCGAGGAGCCTTTCCGCGCGATAGTCGAGATGGGCGACGCAGAGAAGCGCAGGGCGATCGAGCGCGTGATACGCGGCATGGTCAGGCCCGAGGACGAGTCGGCCGAGGACGCGACGCACAAGCTCGTGGACAGCCTGATGAAGTTCTAGGCGCGTCAGCAAGGCGTTTTGCGCGGAAAGTTTTAATAGTACCGATTCTATCTGTTTTCCATGAGCGGCAGCTTTGCGCGCGCGGTTGAAAAACTGAGGCAGCTGGATGCGAAGCGCGTTTTCGTGCAGTACCCCGAAGGGCTGAAGCTGGGCGTGCAGGAAATCGCGAAGGATTTGGAGAAAGCTGGTTTTGAAATTGTAGTCTGCATCGAGCCGTGCTATGGCGCGTGCGACATACGCGACGCCGAGGCGGAGCGGTTCGGGTGCGACGCGCTGCTGCACATCGGACACGAAGATTTCGGCGTGAAGGTTGATGTGCCAGTTGTGTTCTGGGAGTACTTCATCGACGCGGACCCCGTCCCGATTATCGAAAAGGAATTCGCGAAGCTCGAAGCTTACAACAAAATTGGAATCGTCACGAGCATACAGTTCGTCCACGCTGTCGACAAGGCGAAGAAGTTTTTGGAAAGCCGCGGAAAGGAAGTGCGCACGCACAAGGCGCTGTCGTACGACGGCCAGATACTCGGGTGCAACCTCGACGCCGCGACGAAAATCGAGAAGGACGTCGATGCGTTCCTCTGCATTTCTGCGGGAAAGTTTTATTCACTCGGGCTCGCGATGAAGACGGACAAGCCGATGCTCTGCCTGGATTTGGAGAAGGGCACGATATCGGACATGGACGAGACGAAGAGGAAAATCCAGAAGACAATCGCATGGAACAAGGCGGCATTCGACGAGGCGAAGCGCGTGGCGCTGCTAGTGAGCTGGAAGCGCGGGCAGACGAAACAGCCGTTCGAACTGAAGAAGAAACTCGAGGCGAGAGGGAAGGAAGTTGTAATCCTGGCGATGGATGAGATAACGCCCGAGAAACTTGTAGGACTGAAAATAGATGCGGCAATAACCATGGCATGCCCGAGAATCGGAATCGATGATTTGGGAAGATACAAGATGCCGGTGCTGAACGTGGAACAGGCCGGGCTGTAGGCTCTGTCTTGGATGTCATTTCACGTAATTCTTGACCCATTCGACGAAACGGATCGCGTCCCTCAGGAACCTCTCCGCTTCGTCCCGCCTTACGGACTTTCCGGAGTAACCGACTTCGGATCTGGAACTCAGCGCGGAGTGCAGGACAGGCCTCATCGAAGCGTCATGTATCCTTCCTACCGCTTCCACGTGCATGTCGATGGCCTCCTTGTGGTCCATGCTTGCCCTCTTGCCCAGTATGAAGACGGTCAGCGCGTCGTTGGCGTTTATAACAGTCTGGATCGCGTCAAAGGCCGCGGCATTGTGCTTTGACTGCTGGAACGCGATCTTCGCAATCGCCAGGAATTCCTCGGCCTTGTCCAGGTACTTTTTCGACTCTCCCTTCCTCTCCTCCCTAGCCATGCGCCATCCTCCCCAGGGGCTTCCCGTACAGGACCCTGCCTTCCTCCTGGACCCTGAGAATAAAGCTGTCGTACCTCTTCAACATGCCCGCAGCCTCCTTTTTCGACAAGACAACCGGAGATATCAGTATCTCTTCGTCCAGGAAGGCCTCGGCCAGGCCTTTGACACGGCCTTCTATGCCCGCGCGTCTGCCTTCATGGACGACCATGATATCTATGTCGCTCGATTCCGTGGACTTCCCCGTGGCCACGGAACCGAACAATATTATGGACAGGATGCCGGATTTGTCGAGTTTCCTTGCGAACTCTTCGGCCTTTTCTGACAGCATCTTCCTTTCGGAATCGAATATCTCCAGCGTTTTTTTGACGATGAGGTTCCTCGGATTAAGCTGGTAGACGATGGAATTGCCGACCCTTCTCGACAAGAGGGCCCTGCTGCCCGATAACGATTTCAAGACGGGGCTTATGGTGCCCGCGGACAGGTTGAATTTTTTCCCAAGCTCGTAAAGGGTAAACTCCCTCTGACCGTTTTCATGAAACAGCCTCAGCACCTTGATCTTCGATTTCGACCCCAATATCTTCTCAATGAGCATGATATTCCATCGGAAGCTCCGCATATAAATGTATCGTTTTTTACGTAGATTCATCGATTTTTCCGACATATACGCAGAACACGGCGTGCCCGAGGATAGGCATGGACGATCTCGGGCGGTACAAAATACCAATACTGAATTTTGAAGACGCGAAACTCTAGATTTAAATCAGCAAGAAGAAATTATTTTCAGGTGTTTGCATGGCGAGGCGCAAGAAGGCGGAGACGATGGAAAAGTTCGAGAAGGCCGAGGAGGAGTCCGAGACGGCCGAGGCCGCGGAGGAAGCGGCGGGCGCAATGGAGATCGAACAGGCGCAGAAGGACATAAAGCTCGGCGAGTTCCAGCTGCGGCCGGACTCGGTGCTGCTGATTAAAAAGACGACGTACAAGGGCGACGACCGCATCGACTTCCGCGTGTGGAAGAACTCTCCGATGTACAAAGGCCCCACGAAACAGGGCTTCGTGCTTCCGATAAGCAAGCTGGACGACTTCATCAAGATGGTAAACGGGATGAAGAGGAAGATGGAGGCGGCGGGAGGGTAGGCGTAACTGGGATTCGGAGGTATATGTATGGCTGAAAATAAGTCAAATCAACCCTTCATTAAATCCATCATAAGGACTAGTAAAATTACATCTGAGGACGAAGACGAAGATGAGGACGAAGAATAGTCCAAGTGAAAATATGAGAAGTCTGGCGCGAAAAAAAGTTAAAATTGAGCTGTCGGCTATAAAGGTCAATAAAATCGCAGAGGACGATGAAGAGGATAAATGATGAGTCCTGCAATGACCGTAGACCCTACCATTATAGGGATAACAGTCACATTGCTTGGAATAATCCTCGCTTTTTGTATAACCAACATGACCAATGGTTACAATTATTTGCTACAATTGGAACTAAACAAAATATCGAATATGGATAAAAAACCAAAAATAAATGAAAGACGAAAAAAATGGGCTAGAGCGATAAAGGAGTTCCTGAATGCGGAAATCAAATACGTAATTGCAATCATACTTGCAGTGGTTATTATAATCTTGTCGTTTTGTTTAAAATGGTACGAATTTTTTCAAAATGAAACCATTTATTATCTGGCAATATTGGCTGTGGCTTTACTTACGATTTCATTCTACATTTTAGATTTGTATAACATCATGAATTCTGAATTGGAGATGATTTTAAATGAAAATAAAAAAAAAGTTGATTTGTTTAAAGTAATACAATTTCTGAAAAGCCTTTATAATAACGACAAATTTATGGTAATTTTGGGTACAATTTTTGGTTTGTGTATATTCATTTCGTTTGATGGTACAAAACTGTACGAATTTTTTGCTCTTTTTACATCTTTATTTTTTGTTGTCATAGGCCAAAGGATAATCAATTCAAGAAGAATTAGAAACATAGACAAGAAGCTTAACTTACTCTTTACCATTTCGATAGCACTTTTCTCTATTTTAGGAGTCTGGGTTTCTATGTACAATTCATTACCTAGAGTATATCACCCAACTATAAACTGTCCAGATTATCTGTACTTAATACAAGAGAGTAATACCAATATTTCAACCGGAAACTTTTCTATAAGTTTTGGTAATTATGGAAATTTACCTGCGTGGTTATACACAGACTTTCATAATATCACATCTTCTTTATCAGTTATAGACCCTACCAAACCATCGCTAGTAGTTTTAGTTCCTATTGCTTATGAAAATAATAATCAACATCCAGTCAATTTTAACTTTAAAATAGACACCAATTTTAAAAAAGCAGGATTCGAATTAAAATATCTTTATTATGGCGATGATGTACTAGATAGTACAGCTGGATTTCTAAAGTTAGTACTGTTACACTTTAACCTATTACCAAGTTTGTCATGTGACTATGAAAAATTGAATAATACGGCTTACCAATATATCAAATGATTTTTTATGAAAATTCCCAAATTTCTAGGAGATATCTATATCCCGCAAGTTCAATGCGGGAGGTGAGCATTAAACAAAAAGTATACTGCGTCTTTTTTATTATATTGTTTTGAAAAGATTTATTCTAGTTGTTTAGTGTAATTATTTTACAGCATCAATGCCATCGCTTGTAATTTGACATATGAAATTTCCACCAATAAACCATTTTACTTTAATCAGTCCTTTACCATCCAAATATTTCACAGTAGCAGACAATTTTTCTTTTGGTAAGCTAACATTCCCAGTTAATTCAGTATCAGAAAACCACTTATGAGGGTGTTTCATGTATTCTTTATTTAAATATTTTAAAATCGACAAGTTAGTTTCATCTAAATCAGAACTTTTTTTAATATCTCCTTTTGTAGGCTGATTTACATTAATAATTAAATCACGACCAACTTTTGTTTTTCCTGTTTGTACTGCTCCAGGAGATTCTTTCATAACTGTTTTTACTTCTTCACGACCTTCCTTAGTTACTAAAGAATAAGCTAATTTTATACCTTCCCAAATCCACTTTCGAACTTGATTGCTGACTACAATACCAACGGCTGTCAATAAAATGCCACCAAAAAATTCACCTAAATAGAGCTCGTACAAACCAACGATAATGAAGACTACGGATCCTATCAAAGTCTTATCTGCTGGGATGTTTGACATTAAATCAGCAATTCATAATTTTTTTGTATAAATATATTTACCTATTATCATGCCTATACCAACTAGAAAGATCATAATCCAAAATTTAAACATAAAGTTGAATAAATTTAGAGAAGTTTTTTTGTCTTCACATTTCCCAGCTTGAAATTCAAAAGTTTTATTAATAATTGAGAACGATTCTGAACATTTAAATTCGGCATCAGATAGCCATCTATAATCGTTATAAACATTGTTGATTTCTTTTTTCATTGGTTCTATTTCTCTTATGTCATTTGGACTCATTCTTCTATAATTGTTATAAGCAAAAGAATTGTTTACATCGTTGAAATTTTGTAAAACTCCATAATCTGGAGAATAACAAAAGGGGTCGTTATAATTTCTTAATATGTCATTGGTTTTATCAACACAATATTTCAAATCAAAATAGCTCATCAAGTATTTTGCATCCCAAGCATACCATTCTGCATATAAAGCATCCAATAGCGATTCGTTTAAATTGTTTGAATTTCTTTTGGACTCCGTAATCGAGCCTTTTCCAAATTGTATTAAATCTCTTACTGATTGGCGGTCTGTTGCATTAAAGTCTTTACCTGATAGTTCTTCGTCTATTCCAGTAAGAAAGATATCTGTTTTTTCATAAATCGCTGCAGGGTTGTTACCATAAGAAGTTTCTGAGTAACATGTTCTTTCATCCCAAGGTATATTAAGTTCAATTGTTTGAGTATCCTGATTTATAGAAACACTTTTGTATAAACACCCGTAGCATTCTGTTGTAACAAAAACACCCATCGGTATAGGTACATAAAAATAGATGGTGTATGTTCCATGAGTTTCATTTAACCAGGTAATATTAGCCAAGCTTATACTTCTTCCATTACATAAAAAATTTGGATTTTGATATGGATAATAGACCTGAACAAATGGTGGTTTGTTTCCAGTAGTTGGTTTCCCACTGTCAGGGTTAAAGAATACATAACCATTCATTTTAACCCAGATTGGTTCGGGGGAAGGGGTTTTAATTAAAACTGGTTTAACTAGTAAATAGAACATAAAGGTTAACGAGAATAAAACTACTGCTATGATTACAACGTATACGATTACCTTGTCTTTATTCATAATTCTACTTTATTTATCACTGATAAAAAGATTAACACCTGAAGAACAAGAACTAGAAAAGCATTAAGAAGGCTGAAATTCGTTTTGTGTATTTTTAATATAATAACGGTGCCATAACTGCTACAAGAATTATTATGGCTATTCTTGGGTCCATTTTTTTCATGTGTGACATGATCTTATTTCCAAATCGAATATGTCGTCAATATTATCAAAAATCCAGTCAAAACTGCCACGACCCAAGTCCATTTTTTAATTTGTTCTGTAAGGTCTTCCATTCTCCAAGAACTTACCAAATTAAGGCCATTTACATTAAGTGTATAATACCATTTATCTCCCATATCTTCTCTAAACAAGACCCCTCTATTTACTAATTCAAATAACATTTCTTCGGAAACCACAACTTTTTTTAAAACGTCTTCGGCACAAGAACCGTTTGGAAACATTTTATGTAGCTCGAGAACTAATGTTTTAAACGTTTTAGCATCAATTTCTTCCATAATAATTTTTTAATTCTTCTAGATAAATTATTAGTTAGGAATTCCGCTGCCATCCGTAACCCTTTTAACCTTAACTATACAGCCATCAATCAGGTGGCAGGCATGCTCGAGGTGCTCGCGCCCTTTGCGCCATTCGCCGCACTTCTCTTATACGCACTTGCCGGCTCCTTCGTCCGGCTGTTCTACGCCATGTACAAGGCATATGCCGCGATGCCCCACGGGAGCCTTTCTCCCGGAAGGATCGCGATGGAGCTGCTCGCCGGCTGCGTTTTCGGCATGGTCGGAGGGATGCTCCTGGACAGCATGGGCGTGCTCAAGATGGGCGTCGGGCTGGGCACGGTGCTGTCGGCGGTGCTCGGGCCGAACGCGATCGAGCTGGTTGCGAAGAAGTTCGGCTGGTCGAAGAAGCTCGAGGTCGCGGCGCTGACGGACGAGCAGCTGCCCGACCTGAATCCACGGCAGATAAACGGGCTGCAGTACGCGAAGCAGTCGAAGCGGCTGACGAACGGCGCGTACCAGAGGTTGAACAACGTCTCGCACGACGAGGCCAAGTACGACCTCGCCAAGATGGTCTCCGCCGGCAGGCTGAAGCTCGTCGGCTCGAAGAAGGGCGCGTACTACGTGCCGAAGCGCGACGAGGCGGCTTCCAAATCCTTCCCAAACGCTTCCCAAATAGTCCCCAAATCCTAGGGGCAGTTCTAAAAACGCGGCTAGCGGGCTAGCAGATGCGTTCTAGAGGACATTCGCAAAACGCGGATATGGGAAATATATGGGGGATATAAAAACGGCTTTTGGGAACATCCAAATAACGCCCAAATCCGCGCCACCGCAGCGGGTTGCAAAGCTTTTTATCCGCCGGCAGTCCAATTATCATCATATGCTCCCCGGCCTGGCACCGTAGCACGGCTGCGTGCAACGCCGGGTTACTTTTGTTAAACTCCGATGAGTGGCAAATCTTTTTATTTGCCGGAGTTCCAATTATCATCATATACTCCCCGGTCTTGTACAGCGGCTCGTCCGCTGGCAATGCCGGGCTAATCATTTTATTAAACTCCGATGAGTGGCAAAGCTTTTTATCTGCCGATAGACCAATTATCATCATATGCTCCCTGGCCTTGAACCACGGTCCGTACGTGGGGCAACGCCAGGCCATTAATTTTTTCTATCAAGAAAGCCGCGCATGAACCCGTCCAGGGCGAACGACCTGTCGCACACGCTTCTCAGCAGGCTGGATCCGCTTACGTGGAAATACGCGTTTTCTACGGCCTTCCCAAGCTTCCTGACTTTCAGTATGACAGGCCTGAAATCCCCGTCTCCGCTCACCAGCACCGCGGTATCGTAAGCGTCCTCGTAAGCCATGGACAGCATGTCGGTCGTGACCTGTATGTCGTCCCCCTTTACCCGGTATTCGGGCATGCCGTCCTTTCCGAAGGTCTTGCGCATGTCGCATAGCACAACCCTGAAACCGGGTATCTGCCTAATCCTGTCGAAGAAGCTCTGCTGCCTGGAATAAAGCTTCTTATCGTAGCTTCTATCCAGGGGAGCGTTGTAATAGTACACGCCCACCAGCAGCCTCCCGTTCCTCAGGAATTCGATCAGCTTCCGGAAAAGCTCGACGTTCTCCGTCCCCTCGTGGAAAAATCCGAACGTGTCCTTCAGGCTGTGGTAGAAGTTGCTCCCGTCTATGAATACCGCGACGCGCTCCCTGTCCCGCATACCCACATGCAGTAGTTTCTCACGGGGCGCATTTCAAGGATTGGAACCACGTGCGGTGGTCTTCGTTCCCTGCGCTCAGGCGGTGCCTTCCTGCCACGACTGCAGGTACTTCTTCTGCTCCTCCGTGAGCGCGTCTATCCGCACGCCCATGGATTCCAGCTTCAGCCTCGCGACGCGCAGGTCTATGTCCTCCGGCACGTCGTACACGAGCGGCTCGAGTTCTTTCGCATGCTTCGCAAAGTACTCCGCGCACAGGGCCTGGTCTGCAAAGCTCATGTCCATGACCTCGCTCGGATGCCCTTCGGCGGCCGCGAGGTTCACGAGCCTGCCTTCCGCGAGCAGGTACAGGCGCTTCCCGGCCTTTGTCGTGTACTCCTCGACGTTCTCGCGGATTTTGCGCTTGCCTGCGGAGATGTTCTCCAGGTCGGGTATGGATATCTCCGCGTTGAAGTGGCCTGAGTTCGCCAAAATCGCATTGTCCTTCATCAGTATCATGTGCTCTCCGCGTATCACGTTCTTGTCGCCCGTTGCTGTCACGAAGATGTCGCCCGCGCGCGCCGCGTCCGCCATCGGCATCACGCGGAACCCGTCCATCGTCGCTTTCAAGGCTTTGGTCGGGTCGACCTCGGTTATGATCACGTTCGCGCCCAGTCCCTTCGCAACGCGCGCGATTCCGCCGCTGCAGTAGCCGTAGCCGCACACGACAAAGTTTTTGCCCGCGAGCAGGACGTTCGTCGCGCGGATTATGCCGTCCATCGTGCTCTGGCCTGTGCCGTAGACGTTGTCGAACATGTGCTTCGTCGGAGTGTCGTTCACTGCAAAGAGCGGGTACTTCAGCGCCCCGTCCGCGGCCATCGCGCGCAAGCGGATGACGCCCGTGGTCGTTTCTTCCTGGCCGCCGAGAATAGTCGGAAGCAAATCGGTCCGCTTCGAATGCACCGTGGATATCAAATCAGCGCCGTCGTCCATCGTTATGTTCGGCCGTGTGTCGAGCACGCGGTTTATGCACCAGTAGTACTCGTCGTTCGTAACGCCGCGCCATGCGAAAATTTTCATGCCCTCGGCGGCAAGCGCAGCTGCGACGTCGTCCTGCGTGCTCAGCGGGTTCGATGCGCACAGCGCCACGTCGGCTCCGCCCGCCTTCAAAGTCCGCATAAGGACGGCCGTTTCTTTTGTCACGTGCAGGCACGCGGCTATGCGCAAGCCCTTCAGCGGCTTGCTTGCTTCGAACTCGCGGCGTATGCGCATTAGCACGGGCATGTGCCGTTCGGCCCATTCTATCTTCAGCTTGCCCTGCTCGGCAAGACCGATGTCCTTGACGCGATAATTTTTATTTTGGATTTGCATCTGTGGCTGTATTTTCGGTTGCGTTTGCATTGGCTCTTCTAGTTCGGGCTGCGGCAGCTTCGTCTGCATGCCAGCCTCTATCTTCACGGGATGCGCGGAGCGCTCGCGGTTCAGCACGGGCAGCAGGCTTATGTAGAACGCGTCTATCTTCCTGTCAATCGACTTCATCCGTTCCTCGAGGGCGTCGAGCCTCTCCCTCTCCTTTTCCTCGTCGACGTCAGGCATACAGATTTCTTCCGTGCGAAAGGATTAATAGCTTGCGCGGCCGTAATAAAAACCGATACGCGTGGCATTGACGAAAAAACAGCTGGAGATAGCGCTTTCGAAGCTGAAGACGCCGGAGAGGCCTAACGCCGGCCTCGACTCTCTGGGAAAGAATTAGGCTTATGACATTGTACAAAGAATCCATTTTTCTTTCAATTCTTTCTGCATGAAAATATCAATGCATTGAGGCGGTCAGAAGTTTTATAATTATTTTATAATTATTTTATAATTATTTTATAATTGTTTCATAATTCAAACTCTATAATTTGAACGCAAATCCCTTGCAATCCGGGCATATGCCGACCGCGCCGAAGGCCGTAGACTGCGTAGACGAACCGTAAATGTCCAGATCGATGACCTTGCCCTCCTGCGGGCAGAGGTAAGGCCTTCCTTTCGGCTTGCCGAGCGAGCCTTTGTAAAGAGGCATGTCCAACTTTTGTATCTTCGGCAATCTTCCGTATCTTGCTATTTCAATGACAGCATCCGTGTCTGTAAAAACCGACTTCAGGTTGTGAACAGTCTTGATGTAGTGCGCTGCCTTCGCCGAGTTCGTGGCTACCGATTCCACGCCGATTTCCTTGAGCGGCGCGACGACCAAACACGTGTCGAAAAACACCAACGGCCGAATGGCTTCACCTCCGGTTTCTGATAGACCCGCAAGGAACACGTTGCTCCACTTTTCTTCTCCCGTAAAGTATCCGTATATATCCCGGCCCGTAAAAAGCCAACACCTCTTCGCCCCCTTTAATTCAGCCTCGTAATCGAAGTTCGCGCATACATCCTCAAGCTGTTCCGGATAGAGGTGCGGGCAGCCCATAAATATCGTGTCAACCTTATCGACAGGGTCGGACAGGAGGTTGAACATGTCAGCCTCGTCCCTCTTCGTGTAAGTCAGCTTTTCCTCAGCCGTGTTCGAGATGTCAAAGTTCTCTTGCACCGCCTCTCGTGTCATCCCTTCTATATGGAAATGATTTATTCTGCTGTTCGACGCAAGGCCGGCAGCCAACGATTCTTGCTCGCATGCGTCGGCCAGCCAAGAGACGTCGCCTCGTATGTACGGTACGACAATCCTTTCTTCCGCGTCCTTACGCAGTTCGCGGCCGATCCAATATCCCAATGCAGAAGAGGCAGCTGTGTCTGCCTTGAAGCTTCCGAGTTTGTAGTTCGCCTGGACTTCGACAACAACTGTCGGCCCCCTGTTCTCGTCTAGATGATAGCCATAGTCGGGTGTCTTGCCTGCTATTGCAGAATAAAGCGCAGCTGGGCCTGACTCCCTGGTCGTTCTCACGCCTTGGCTGTTTGCAAAACAAGCGAGGTGAGACTCGGCGAAGGCGACATGCGACTTGTAGGGAAGACCGAGGTGCAGTAATGCAGAGCAAGACCATGTCGGCTCGAGATTCATGCCTTCCAAGCATTCGATTATGCGCACTTGGTTCTTATAGAAATCAGAGCTGCTTTTTACCCCCATGATTTCGTAGTTCTCAAGGTCCATTCCTGCAGGGTTCGTTGTCGCACGCAGCCCCATCTTCTTCCTCGTGCCGATTGAATTCAAATGCTCTAGCCAGTCAAGTCCGACTTTGCCGATAGTGCCAAAAGAAATACCAGCAACATGCGATGTTTTTATACGTCTCAATCTCCTTGCATTGTTGTGTTCTCCTAGGCTTACCAAGAATTCCATAGCCTCTTGCGCAGGCAGCCCGAACTCGCCGTCCAGCGTCTCTTCTTCTTTTTGAGTAAGGTGCATAATTTAAATCCGGAGTTAAGAAATTTAAAGTCATTAAGCAAGTAACTAAACAGATGTCGATTAGAAAAAATGAAAGAAAGTTAACGAAAAAACAGTTGGAGATAGTTCTTTCAAAACTCAAAGTCCCAGAAAAACCGAATGTTGGACTTGAGCAGTACGCGATACCGTCCTCGCTGGCAGCCGACATTCTGAACATCGCGTTCGTCGCTGGCGACGTACAAGGCAAGACCGTTTTCGATCTGGGCTGCGGAAGCGGGCGGCTTGCCATCGGCGCTTCACTTCTTGGCGCTGCGAAAGCGGTGGGCGTTGACATCGACGAAGCTTCGATAAAACTCGCGAAGGAAAACGCGGAAGCGGCTGGCGTTGACGTGGAGTTCGTTCTCAATGACATAGCCGACTTCTCGGGCGAATGCGACACGGTCGTGCAGAACCCGCCGTTCGGAATGCGCGGGAATAAAAATGCAGACAGAGCTTTTCTAGCGAAAGCGCTCGAATGCGGCAAGCGCGTTTACAGCCTGCACCGCGGCGGCTACGAAGGCGAGCACGGCAACGAGAGGACGCGCGACTTTCTGACGCGCTTTGCGGAGCAGAACGGCGGCCGGGTGCTCGCGGTGAAGGAATTTAAGTTCGACGTGCCATATATGTTTAAATTCCACAGAAAACCAAAGGTAAGTTATAACGTGGACCTTTTCGTGATTGAACGCGTTTGAGGATTGCTGTGAGGATGCGAAAATGGAACTGAAGGCCGTGAAGGAATCGGACGACACGCTGCTTCTGGAAGTGAAGGGCGAGACCGTCACAGTGACGAACGTGGTGAAGGGCGAGCTCTGGAATGACGAGAACGTGAAGGAGGCCGCGCACATCAAGGAGCACCCGTACCTGGCCGAGCCGAAGATTTTCGTGAAGGTTTCGAAAGGCAAGCCCGTCACAGCCTTGGACAAGGCGGCCGAGCGCGTGGTAAAGCAGACAGAGGAATTCTCGGAAGCGTTCAAGAAGGCGCTGAAGGCTTGAACAATGCGTGGAAAGTTCCTTTAATATTTAACCGGCTTTCCGTTGTTCAGCCTTATCAGATCGTCCAAAACACTTTTCCTTTCCTCTTCAGTTATGAGGTGCTCCAAATCGACGCACGCATACCTCAGGTTGCCAGGTTCTCTTATCGGCCCATGTATAAAGTTCCTACCGCTCCTTATCTCGTATCCGGTTTTGTTGAAAGAGACGTAGACGATTTCACTTCTCGGTCTTTGCGGCGCCCTGTCAACAACTTTTATCGTCCTGTTCTGGTAGAACCCGGGCTTTTTATATAATTCAAGCTCCCTTTCCAACTTTTTCGCTTCCGGGGTTAAATCTGGGTCGAACAATTTACCCATGTGTTCAACGTATGCCGTGAACCCAAGGGCCTTCCTCGCCTTTATCACTCTGGATTTCATCAATTGAAGATTGGCCGTTGAAACTTAAAAAACATGCTAACGCCATCCATATGCGATGCGAAGCAGTTAGCATATTTTCTCCCCGTTCTCTTCCAGCAACTGCGTTTTTACATAGACGGGCACGTGCATGCGCACCGCTATCGCTGTCGCGTCGCTCGGTCTTGCATCGAGACTGGCGATGCGGTTGCCGTTCCTCAGGATTATCTTCCCGTAGAAAGTCTGGTTGCGCATATCCGTCACCTTCACCATCAGCACTTCTATGCCGAGGTTGTCGAACGCATCAGCAACGATGTCGTGCGCGTTCGGACGCGGGTTGACGATGCCCTCGATGCCCGTGTAGATGCTCTCCGCTTGCGCGGGCTCGACGTGCGCGCGTATCTGCCTGCAGCCCGACGTTAGCGTTATCACGCCGCCCTCGTTGTCCATGCTCGCGTCGATTGCCACCTGGCTGTAGCCGTAGGTTAGAAGATCCGTTATAACAACCACGGGATTCTTCGAGCCGCCGACCATCATGTACGTTGCAGCCGCCACGATTAGGATTGCGAGAACCAACGGACCCGCGACCATGTGCCTCCTCGCGAAACGCCTTGCCGAAGAGATTTTTAACGCGGGCAGGCCGAGCTTTGCCCTCTGCCGCTTCTTGCCGCGCCTGGCCGGCCTGACTTTCCTTCTTGCCAATCGAAAGACCTTGCATATTATCTGTGTTTTGGATGTAATTAATTTTCGCGATGCGCGGTTAGACTATGTTCTTCAAACCGATTTTCCGCGCGTACGCCACGACTTCGGCGTGCTCGTCCGCGCTCAACGGCCTGTCTATGCCCATGTACTCGCGGGCGCGGAAGCACGGCCTGTACTGTGCGAGTATGTCGACGCGCGTCCACGGTCCGAGGTTTTCCTTTATCCACTTGAGCGCAGGCTTCGCGTCGCACTCGAGATGGTCGGGCAGAAGGAGCATCCGCACTATGAGCTCGGCCTGCATCTGCGCGAGCAGGTGGCTGCGCTTCGCGGCTTCGACGTAGCGCGGCGCCTGCGAGAGGACGCGCGCGCAGTCCTCGCTGAAGTATCGGAAGTCGAGCAGATAAACATCCACGACGCCGTCAAGCAGCTCCATCGCTTTTGCTGATAGATACGCGTTCGAGTTGAACACGACCGGGATGTTCGCGCTGCACGTGCCAAGCATCTTAAGAAGGTTGCCGATGTAGCACGTCGGGTCGCCGCCCACGACGTTCAGGTTCCTGCAGCCCGCCTTATGCTGCGCTTCAACCCGCCGCGCTACCAGTTCATCGGGCCATGCGGTGCCGGCCTTTGCGTTTATGCTGTCGGGCGCGTTCTGGCAGTAGACGCATCGCATCGTGCAGCCCGCGCCGAAAAGCGTCAACGACGGCACGAGCTCCGGTTCTTCGCCCATATGCACGTGCGCGCCGAATATTTTCCACTTCGTGCCCGCACCGCAGAATCCATACCCGCCTTTCATGCGGTCAACGTGGCAGCCCCGCTCGCACATCTCGCACGAACGCATCACCTCGTCCGCGAGCTTCGCCTTCAGGTCGAGCAGCGAGAAGCGCGGCACTTCCAGCTCGCCGATGTCGAGCTTGCCCCTGTCCACCATCGCCTGCGTCTGCCTGAACTTTTCCATGAGCTTCGCATGCTCGCGCCACATCGCCGCCGCGGACATGCTGCGCTCGGGCTCGAACACGATGCGCTTCGCTATCTGGAACCTCGCAGGCAGCCCGTCCAGCACGGTTCGCGCGTAACGCGGCAGCGCTTTCTTTATGCCAGGAGTCTTCAGTATCGCGACGTTGTCCAGCCTGCATGCGGCTTGCGTCTGCGGCATCGGCATCATTAATGATTACGCCGCGTTTAAAGAAAAAGAAAAACTTCAAATCACGATGGCCTTTACGCACCGCTCGGCGTCGCGGATGTCGTCCGGAACCTTGGCCGCGTCCACAAAGACGACGTCGTGCAGCCTCCACAGGCGCCTGCATTTGCGTTCGACCGCCAAGCGGTCCATCTCGGTTTCCACTTCGTATCCGATGAAGTTGTCCGCGTCCAGCACGTCCACTATGCCGCCGCTTACTTCGATTTCCGTGCCCACGGTGCGTCCGAGGTCGCGCAGCGCCTTGAACAGCAGCGCCTTCACGATCCAGTGCTTCGTGCTTTCCCTTCGGTTGTGCGCGAACAGGCAGTTGCTGTTGCCCGCGTCGAGCACCGCTCCTCGCTCCGCCGCCAGCCTGTCCGCGCGCAGAGCCGAGATGCGCCGCTGGCTCGGTATGCCGTACCTCCTCCTTTTTTCGGACGCGTAACCCATGACAAGCATTTGCCTTCGGCTGCTGATAAAAAATCGCCACCACCGGCAGTTGTCGGGGCCGGGCAACGTTTATCTGGTAAAAAAGGGAAAATTAATTTATGGAAAGGCTCAAGAACGGCCAGCCGCCGCTGTCCGCGCTGGGCATATCGCCGCTCGTCGCGGCCGTGCTGCTCATAGCCATAACCATGACAATCGCGGGCGTGCTCGCGTACTGGGCGACCAGCTTCGTGAAGACGTCGCTGCCCGAGACGAACGCCACGGACGCCGAATGCAGGCTTGCGAGCTTTTCCATATACTCGTGCAGTTTCGACAACTCCACGAAGAAGATCAACCTCATACTGGAGAACCTGAAGAACATCGAGCTGAGGAACCTGCGGGCTTTCGTGATATACACGAACGGCTCTGTCTCGGATGCGATACCGCTGAACACCACGCTCGGCACAGTGCCGCTGAAGTCCTTCGTGATATCGAACGTAGACGAGGGCTTCTCGAAGCTGCTGATTAAGACGCACTGCCCGGAGCTGAGCGAGGAGAAGGCGTGCACGAGAACAGGCTGAGCGCTGGATAAACGATAGACGGTTTTGGGAGTCGAGGTGGATTCGATTGGTAGCTCGCAAGGCAGTTTCCGACATGATTGCCACGGTGCTTCTGATAGCGTTCACGGTCGCGGTCGCGGGCATAGTGAGCGTCTGGATAACGGGCTTCACGTCCACGACCACGGAGCAGGTGAGCGAGCAGTCGGCCAAGGAGCTGTACTGCGCGTACGGCGGGATTTCCGTGTCGAGCCTCGTGTACTGCGGCGGATACTTCTCGGGCGTGGTCACGAACACGAACCTCGTCGACCTGGGCAACATAACGTTGCAGGTGCTCTTCGACAACTCCACCAACCAGAACATCAAGCTGAACAGGAGCTCCGGCGGCGTTTTCATGTCGCTGACCCCGCGCGAGCTCGACTCTTTCAACGTCTCAATCGGCGGCAACAACTACGACAGGCTGCACTTCTACACCAACTGCTCGAACGTGTACGACGACGCGGTGCGCGCGGACGTGACTACCTGCGCCTGATCATCAGAGTTCCCGGATGCCGTATGCGAACGCCAGATGCTTATCCCGCCACTGCGAACACGAGGAACCCCACGAACATCATGAACATGCTGTGCTTCATTCCCGCCACTATGGCGCCTTCGGCCATCTTGCCGACCGCGAGCCCGGCGAACAGGCCCTGTATCAGGATGAGGTCGCGGAAGATTACCTTGTACTCCTCGGCTATGTTCGAAGGCCGCGGAGCGGCTGCGCCCGCACTCCCGAACATGCTGCCTGCCGAGAAGTCGCCGAGGCTGGGCACGAGGAACTTCTCCAAGCCTACCATGACAGCGAGGAACACGAAGAACACCACGTAGCCTGTTATCATCTGCGAGTTCATGTACAGCTTTCGCTCTTCGCGCAGCCTGTCTATCTCGACGGCCGTGTTGCTCAGCGCCTCGAACGTGTCCGAGAGGTTGCCGCCGAACCTGTGGCTTTCTATGACGGACGATATTATCCGCATCACCAGCTTCGAGCGCGAGCGCTTCCCGAAGCTCAGCATGACGCGTTCGACGGATATGCCCCAGTCGAGCTGCGCGGACATGCGCCGCACGTACGAATTCAGCGCCTTGTAGTCGTTCTTCGCCACGGCCTTTATGGCGGCCGGGAGCGGCATGCCGCTGCGGATTGTTTCCACAAAGTCGCGCAGGAACACCGGGAACATCTCCTCTATCTCCCTGACGTCCTTGTATTCTGTGTACCTAAGCAGTATTATCGGCAGCGCGAATATGAAGAGCGCGATTATGTTTATTGTCGAGAACAGCGTCGGCACGTCGCTGAGCATAAGGAAGTTTATCAGGACTATCGAAGCGACGAGCGCGGAGTTCAGGCCGAGCAGCAGCAAGTTGCTCTTCTTCACCGTCGTCTTGTAGAAAGGCAGCTTGATTTCAATCTCGTTGGCTGCCTTGAACTCTATCTCCGGCTCCTCCGCTTTCGGCTTCGGTTTAGCGCCGGCCGCAGCCTGCACGTCGACCGGCTTCGCATCCTTGACTTCCGCCATCCATACAACCTCTTCAACGCAGCCTCGTTATTCTCTTCACATCTCCACTTCCGTGCCCTGCAGGAACGCCAGGAACGCCAGGTTCAGCAGCGGTATCGCGCCGTATATGCTCGCCTTCGTGAGGAACAATATGTCGAACCCCGCCACGGTGGGCTGGATCATGTTCATGACCGCGAACAGCGCTACTATGAACAGCGGCGCAGCGATCATTATCCCGGTGTAGAATTCCGCGTAGGCGTCCAGCTGCTGCAGGTAGCGTTCGCGTTTCATGCGCCAGTCGAAAAGCGCCTGCGCGCCCGCGCCCTTCAGGTAGATTTTCACGTCCCCGCCCGACTCCGTCGTCGTGACAAAGCCGAGCAGCATCTGCTTCAGCTTGTCCGATGGCGTTCGTTCCGCCACCTCCTTCACGGCCTTCAGCGGATCCAGTCCGAAGTTCTCCATGTTGCGGACTATCTTGCGCATCTCAGCCGCGACCTCGCCGTACTCGTTGAACTGCGATATGAGCTTGAATATCACATACGGCGGCACGCCCGACTCTGCAACCGCGCCCATGTGCGTTAGCACGAACGGGAAGTTCGTCTCGATGCTCTTCCTGCGGTCCATGACCTTCTGGTACGGGTAGAACACGAGCACGACCACGGCCGCGAGCGCCACCAGGAACGGCACGAATATCATGTAGGCTGCCTTCATCAGCAGCGAAACGTCTATCAGCCTGAGCGCGAGCACGAGCGCGAACAGCGTTGACACATATGCGATTGACGCGGTCATGAAAACTATGCTCATGTATGTGCGGAACGTCACGTATATGTCGGCCTTCGGCAGGCTCGTGCGCACTATGGAGAAGTACTCGCCGTACCTGTCCACGACCCAGCCGAACATCGAGTCGGCCAAGGAGTTGAAGTTGACCATCGGCTATCAATTATTATTTGTGCCCTGTTAAGAAAATGCTTTTGAAAACGCTTTCCGCAGCAGCGGCCGCGCTCACATCGCGGCCAGCTCGCGTTTCAGCTGCTCCTGCCTCTCCTTGACGAACTTGAGATTGAACATGTCCAGCACCGAGACTGCTTCTGGCACTTCCTTTGCCTCCTCGGCCGCGGGTTCGGTTAGTTTGCTTGTTGTTTTTTCGGGCTTCGTTCCGCCTTCGGTTGCAAGCGCCGCGGTCTCCGATCCGGGTTTCACCATGCTGTCGATGGGATTCTCGGACTCGAGGAACTTGAACGGCCTGGCTTTCATTTTCGGCCGGATTGCTGCCGGTTTCGCGGCCTGTTCTGCCTCTGCCTCCGCTTCCTGCTGCGCAGCTGGCGGCTGGATCTGCGGCTGCGGTTTTATTTCCACTGCCGGCCGCTCTGCCTGCGCAGGTCGCGGCACTTCCGCCGCCTCCTTTTCCTCTGCCCGCGTCTGCAGCTGCTGGCCCGGAAGCGATTTCGCGATCTTTATCTCCGCCTCTTTCGGTATCCGGAAGCCGCCAATCTGCTCCATCAGGCTCTTCGGCTCCTTGTGGTGGCGGTTGATGATTTTCGTGACCTCCACATAGTCGGTAATGCCCTGCGCCTTCATCCACTCCAGCACGAGCGTGCGCTTCTTTATTTCCTCCTTCGCCTGTTCGACCGTGCCGCCCTTGGCTTCCACGAGCTTCTTCACCATCACGCTCTCGTTCACCTGCACGAACGTGTCGCTGACCGGGTCCCAGCTGAACACGACGTTCGTCTTAACCTCGGCGGTCTTCGCGTCGACGCTGATTATCTCCGTTATCTCCTTCAAGCGTCGCGCGGATTTGCCCTTCTCTTGCGCGTGCACCATGACCACGATCACGTTCAGGCTCTCGATCAGCATGGGCGACAGTTCTATGGGCGCGGTGGTCAGCCTCTTGATGACAGTGTCGACGGACCCGGCGTGGAACGTGCTCATGCTCGGGTGGCCGGAGCTCATGCCTTGGAACATCACGTATGCCTCGGGCCCTCTGGTCTCTCCGACGATGACATAGTCGGGGTTCTGCCTGAAGCTCTGCTTGAGCAGATCGAAAAGCGAAACGCCTCCGTACTTCTCCCCGCCGGGCATGGGTATGCCGAAGCCTACGCGCGCCAGGGTCGGCACCCAGTGCTCGTTGGGTATGCGCAGCTCGCGCGTGTCCTCGATGCTGACTATCTTGTCCTCGGGCGGTATGAACATGCACAGGCTGTTTAGGAAGCTCGTCTTGCCAGTAGCAACGCCGCCGACGATGAGTATGGACGCGCCGTACTCGATCAGGTACCAGAAGTACGCCATGAGCGGCGCAGACGCGGTATTCACGTTCATGACGTCGACAGGCGAGAACGGCCTCTCGCTGAACTTCCTGATCGTGAAGGTCGGGCCGCGCGTGGCCACGTCGCCTGCGAGCGTTGCCGATACGCGCGATCCGTCCGGAAGCGTGCCTTCCAACACTGGTTCTGCATAGCTGACGTAGCGGCCTGTGCGCTCGGCGATCTTGATTACGAACTCGCGCAGGGACTCCATGTCCTCTATGACGACGTTCGTCTTTATCGATCCGAACTTGCGGTGGACGACGTACATGTGCGCGCCCGTTCCGTCGCAGCTTATGTCCTCTATGTGCGGATCCTGCAGGAACGGCTCGATCTCGTTGAACCCGACGAAGTTGCGGTAGATGTAGTACATCACGCGCGCGTAGCGGTCGGGCGGGATGTCGAGGCCGAACTGCCTGATGATCTTCGCGATCTGCTTCTCCAGGTACTCGACAACCTTGCCCTCCTCCTTGATGGAGGTCAGCTCGACTTCCACAAGCTCGATGAGCGCCGAGGAAATCTTCTTCAGCAGCTGCTTGTCCTTGTCGTCCAGCTGCGGCTGCACCACGTTGTACACGAGCC
>Ga0315281_10001257_pt1 | contig 37235 bp, 37 predicted proteins | sample YL17G07_0_MG_FD_204540 | JGI IMG/M metagenome (GOLD analysis project Ga0315281, IMG submission 204540) | Sediment microbial communities from Yellowstone Lake, YNP, Wyoming, USA - YL17G07_0 | ecosystem: Environmental > Aquatic > Freshwater > Lake > Sediment | place: USA: Wyoming | collected...
TGTTCAGCGGTGGGATACAAGAATCCTTCGTCATGGCTGCTATCACGCCGCACCTGACTGGCTGACGGTACGCCTGTTTCATCAGGCCAATCTGATTTAGAACACCCAAATGTGCACAAACACTTTTATCGTGCTATTCGTGCGGCGAAGCCATGGACATTCCTGTTCTCCTTGTTACGGTGACGATTGCGCTCATCGCCGCGCAGGGCTTGAAGCTCCTGCTCATCACACTGCGCCATCATATGCGCCTTCGTTGGGAGGACATTGTGGTGACAGGTGGCATGCCGAGTACGCATTGCGCGACCGTGACGGCTCTCTGCCTGTCTCTCCTCCGAACTGAGGGGTGGCGAAGTCCCACTTTCGTAGTGGCTGCTGTTCTTGCGGTCATCGTCATACGCGACGCGTTAGGAGTCCGTCGCACTGCAGGCGATGAGGGGAGAACGATAAACAGGATTATCCGCCTAGCACATGTCAGGACGCCTCCCGTGCATTATTCGCTCGGCCACACACCTTCTGAGGTGGCGGTGGGAATCGCTATCGGAGCGCTAGTTGCACTTGCGATGGTAACGCTCTGAACCCTTAGCGGGTACTGTTTTCTCATCAGATTGAGGTGGCAGGGAGATGAGTTCGAGTGGTTTCATGTGAACGCTTGATTGTGTTTGTGCGCACCAGCACCCACGACCACGCACATGAAAATCAGAAAGGGGCCTCCCACTTTTGCTTCTGTCCGAGCCCGATGGATTAGGCTATCTCGGACTTGATGAATGTGCCCTTCTCGTATTCCTGTAAGGCGATTCGTAACTCTTGTTCAGTGTTCATCACGATGGGGCCATACCACGCGACGGGTTCCCGAAGAGGCCTACCAGAGACAAGGAGAAACCTGACACCTGTGTTTCCTGCCTCTACTTTCACCTCGTCGCCTTTGCCGAAAAGTACGATGCTCTCGGCGTTGATGGTGTGTTGCTCCGTCTCGTCGAATTTGCCCAACCCTTCAGCGACATAGGCAAACACATTGTGCTCGTCCTGTACGGCATGTGAGAAGAGCGCGTCAGGAGCCAGCGTCACGTCCAAGTACTCGGGGTCGATGACGATGTGTCGAACAGGTCCTTCAACTGAACCGACTTGGCCACAGATGACCTTCACCTTTACGCCTTCAGAAGGCGTCGCTACGGGGATCATGCTTGCCTTAACATCACGGTACCGTGGGGCCATCATCTTGTGCGAAGCAGGCAGGTTCGCCCATAGCTGGAATCCTCATAACAACCCAGGACCCTTCGGCATTTCTTGGTGAATGATCCCGCTGCCTGCTGTCATCCACTGAACCTCGTTGGATTGGATGATGCCCCCGTTTCCCATACTGTCTCCATGTTCCACTCTGCCATGAAGCATGTACGTTATTGTCTCGATACCTCGGTGCGGGTGCCAAGGAAAACCAGCGATGTAGTCGCGCTCATCACTAGAATGAAAATCATCCAATAGCAGGAATGGGTCCAGTTCGGGCACCTGTTGATATCCGAATGCGCGTTTCAGTTGCACGCCCGCACCCTCAACGGTCGGGCTGCTCCGCCATACCTTTCTCACGCTGCGTAAAGCACTCATGTTTCGCCGGTGTACTCTGGTTAGCACTGGGCAAAAAGCATGGCGTCCCACAATCCAAACATATAGCGCATTCACACCTGCTTCCCAACTGAGACTCAAGCTTATGGCTCAGCACTAGATTAGCGCAAACGCTGGAACCCCGTTGATTATTACTTGACCTACCGTCGAATAATGATCAGCGCACTGCTGGACCGGAGTTTCATCTATCGACACGTGACCGCCTAGCAACCAAAAGACCCAAGAAAAGGCCATTAATGATAGAGCAAACGTGAATAAGATAGAAGCATGCGGCGGAGGCGATACTATTGAGTGAAGAGTCCGACGAGGAAGAGGAAAAGCAGCGTGAAGAAGGGCAGGAAGAAGATCAGCGCGAGAAGGAAGACGAAGAAGAGCTGGAACGGGAAGGGACTGACGAGAGCGGCGAGGAAAAGGACGAGGATAGACGAGAGCTGGATACGCAAGAGCGTGAACGGAAAGGAGAACAGCATAAGCGGCGACAGTTAGTAAAAGTCAAAGAGAAAAATCCCCCAAAAATCAGAAGTGTTAAGCGAAAAGAGTAACGGAATGATTTGGTGGCTTGTCAAGAGAGACTAGAGGCACTCTTCCTATTCACATAGCACAAAAAGGGGATCATGGTGCAAGCGGGCAGACTTGAAGTTTGATTTGAGTGTGTACCCACCGCTTATAGCGTTGACAACTCAGCTGTCCTCGCGTCAGCATGATCGCCAGCGGTAGTTTGGGAAGATACGTCTTCTAGCTTCAGGGCAAGTAGATTCTAGGGAGAAGTTAAGAGTTAAGCCAGAACAAGCTCAGATCTGAAGGCTTAGTTAGTGGCTCTAGAAGATCTGATTACGCCTGCGTTCATCGGTGGAATCATTGTTGTGTTATTCGTCGTAATGCTCGTAGCCTCGGGCATCAGAGTCATCAAGGAGTGGGAACGCGCCCCTGTGCTCCGCTTGGGGCGTTTCACCGGGATGAAGGGTCCAGGGATCTTTTACATCATTCCGTTTGTCGACAGGATCCCGAACGTCGTTTCCATGCGGGTGCAAACAGTTCCTTTCAGAACGGAGCAGACTCTGACAAAGGATAACGTGCCCGTAAATGTTGATGCAATAATGTTCTTTCAGGCTATAGATGTTGGGAAGGTAATCCTAAACGTTGAAAGATATTTTGAGGCGACAACCCTAGCGGCGCAGACAACGCTGAGAGAGGTTATCGGTAAAGTGAGTTTCGACGAACTGCTAACCGAACGTGAAAAAGTTGGAGTCGAAGCTCGAAACATTATCGACGAAAAAACCGAGCGTTGGGGAATCAAGGTTAGCTCGGTTGAGGTTAAGGACATTTCAATTCCGTCAATGCTTCAAGAAGCAATGTCACGCCAGGCTTCAGCAGAACGAGAACGCCGGGCTAGAGTAACATTAGCGATGGCCGAATATGAGGCTGCACAGAAAATGGTTGATGCAGCAAACCTGTACGAAAAGAATGTGCGTGCCCTTCAATTGCGCTGGATGAACATCCTCTACGAGCTTGGCCTACAGAGTAAGGGCACACTCATACTTGTGCCCACAAACACGCCAACGGCTGGCGTCTCAATGGGGTTCCCTCCATTGGGAAAAGCCAGTATTCAGGACCTGGCGACGCAAACGAAGGACGAGCAACGCAAGTAGTCCGTCTCGACAGATGCGTGCAGATTAAGGCCTCACCCACTGCCATGCTCGCTTCGGCACATCAGCCTTCTCCAAGAGTTCTTCTACAGCTGACGAGTACACACCAATGCTAACTGGACAACAGGCGAAGATGGAATCATTCTTCCGGACCGAACTGGTCCTGCACCCAAGAGTAAATTCGATTTGGAGCGGGCGTTTTCATATCGCGCCAATACCTCATTTATTCGTGTGAATCATGCGCGAGAAAGATAGTTTTCGGAAGAGAACTCTACTGACGAAAATTGAAGAACTAATCGCCAAGAGGGAAGCGGAAAAAGATAACCTGCCATACGAGGAATACAAAGTGAATTCGCAACACATACAGGGCTACATTGCCGGCCTAGAGGACGCTCGGCGATTAATCAAAGGCCTCTCACCAGTCGAATGGCCTCCGTCGGCACGTCATCAACGGTCTATCGAGAGAAGAAAGAAAGAGAAAAACCGGACAGCAGGATAAGAATCTCGAACTACTCCTTAACCCCCCATTGCGTTCAACGGTGATTCCTAACAAGAGGAACACCGACCATCAAATCGGAGATCTGTCAGAACCGGATTTCGATTCCTGCTTTTCGTGTTTGGGTCTCGTGGTGCGTACACGGACGAAAAAACGGAGAACAGATCTGCTCCTACCAGCCAGGAGATAACAATAAATGGCTAACATCAATTCAGAACGCAAGCCGCAAATAGTCAATGGCTGGCAACATGGCGCATGCCTCTTGACCTGACCAAAGTAATAGAAATACTCCAAAAACAATACACCCCGCACGTATACCGATACGAGAACCATGTCGTTGCTAGCCTCCTCGTAGAGAGCGGTTCACCAAACTACGTCTTCGTCGCTCTCCTAACGTGTGATACGCAGGATATAGTTGTCGAAAAGGCCGAGTCTATACAGCGCGAACCCTTTGCCATAGCAGACATAACGAAAACATGGAAACAGAACCCGTTTCTGCCAGAAAAGATTCAAGAGATTAGGCAAGCAATCGGACTGCCCCCCTAAGTCACGACCATTAGCAGTCTAAGGCACGTTCCCCACACGTAACAGAACCAAACGGAAGAGATTTTATATGAGGTTTTACCTTAGGTAACAAGTCTGATGATCCGATATGTCCACACAAGGAATACCAGTCATGATTCTGAGAGAAGGTTCTCAACGTACTACAGGAAAGGACGCGCAGCGGAACAACATACTCGCCGCGAAAGTCATCACTGAAACCATAAAGACCACGCTTGGCCCGCAAGGGATGGACAAGATGTTGGTCTCGGGCATGGGTGATGTAGTCATAACAAACGACGGCGCTACCATAATGAAGGAGCTGGATGTTCAACACCCTGCCGCCAAGATGCTTGTCGAGGTAGCGAAGAGCCAAGACAGCGAGGTGGGCGACGGTACGACCACCGTCGTTGTGCTTGCAGGCGAACTTTTGACGAAGGCAGAGAAGCTTCTGGATCAAGAAGTCCACCCGACCGTGATAGTTGAAGGCTACAAGAAGGCTTCCGAGAAAGCTTTGGAAATCCTTCGGAACCTATCAATCGATATACAGCCTGACGACGAAAAGATGCTTAAACAAGTTGCAATGACCTCGATGGGCACAAAGGCAACAGTTGGAACGAGCGATCACCTAGGAACCCTGGCAATGAAGGCTGTCCGTCAAATTATGGAAGAGAGAGATGGCAAGATTACCGCCGACATAGACCGAGTCAAGGTCTTGAAGAAAAAGGGCGAGAGCATGGAGCAAAGCGAACTCATCAAGGGCATCGTTGTCGACAAAGAGATCTCACACCCTCAAATGCCAAAACAAGTAAGAAACGCGAAGATCGTCCTAGTCAACGCGAAACTCGAAATTGAGAAGACCGAGTTCGATGCCAAGATTAACATTAATTCTCCAGACCAGATGAAAGGCTTCCTCGACGAAGAAGAATCGATGCTCCGCGAAATGACGGAGAAGGTAGCAAAGAGCGGGGCTAACGTGATCTTCTGCGAGAAAGGCATTGACGACCTTGCACTACACTTCCTTGCCAAAAGGAACATAATGGCAGTTAAGAACATCAGCAGCGGCGACATGGAGAAACTCGCCAAAGCCACCGGCGGCACCATACAAGCCAGCACGAAAGACATAGCGTCCGAAGCGCTTGGTGAAGCAAAACTCGTCGAAGAAGTGAAGATTGGAGACGATAAATTAGTCTACGTTCGCGACTGCAAAGACCCACGCGCGGTCACCGTGATGATCAGGGGCGGCTCCGACCATGTTGTAGACGAAGCCGAACGCTCCTTCCACGACGCCCTCTGCGTAGTCAGGAACACAGTTGAGGATGGCAAGATCGTTGCTGGTGGAGGAGCCCCCGAAGCTGAAACAGCAAAACAACTGCGCGACTACGCTCTAGAAGTTGGGGGCCGCGAACAGCTAGCCATCGAAGCCTATGCCGAAGCCCTAGAAGCCATCCCGCTCACGATAGCTGAAAACTGCGGACTCGATCCAATCGACATAATGGTCGAACTTAGATCAAAACACGCGACCCCAGAAAACAAGTGGTTTGGTGTTCAAGTCAAGACCGGCAAGATCGCTGATATGCTCGCGGATAACGTAGTCGAACCGCTCAGGGTGAAACAGCAAGCCGTCAAATCCGCCACAGAAGCCGCCTGCATGCTCCTACGGATAGATGACGTCCTCTCTTCAAAAGGCGCGAAGGAAGGTGGTCCCCCTGGTGGTCCGGGCGGAATGCCCGGAGGAATGGCTGGCGGGATGCCTCCAGGCATGATGTAACTCCCTTATTCTGAAACCCCGAAGATCGCGAAGAACGTTACCGGAAGCTGATGGCATCAGCTTAGGGACCGAAATGCAGCTAGAACTCTTGCTCGGGTATACTGAACATGGTAGCTCAGAGGTAAACCGGGATCGGGCTGCTAAGCAACGTTTTCGGTTGCATGTTCGAGGACCGTCAGAAGGCCGGTCTTCCTGCCCAGAGCAAGCTGGATTTCTCCCCTGTAACTTCTTACCCTCGCGTTCTGAACCTGTACCATATCACCCAGAGAGACCGTGCCAATTTGCCCATTCCATACAGCCAACGGAATTTCCCCCGTCCCGTCTGATAGCATTATATCACAGACCAAGAGTGGATTTCCCTCCTTCGAGGTCACAGCCCTAACTTCAGACTTTCTTACTACGCTAGCTTTGAAAGACACACCGCTCAATCCAAACCGTAGATCACCAATCGCACTTACAGTGTTCGCGTCCAATTTGTTTGAACTAGGTCGTTCGTCAACATCTAGAAAACTGGTGAATCCCTCTGGGAGTCTGACGAGTTTCCGAATGGAGTCATTTTGGATGTTCGCTTGCGCTAGGGGCCTTCCTTTAAGTGAGAACATGTAGGTGGAGGATCTCTCTTCGCGCGAACGGATTTCTATCAGGAGCGTTCCGCATTGGGCGTTGCCGCTCTGCCATGTAGCTAGCAAAGAGTCATGGAGGTTGTTTGCGGTTAGGTTATGCTTTCTTGCGAATTGGATTAGGTAGATGAGATCCCTATCTTGGATATGCGCTCTCGGTCCCGGTAGGTTCCGTAGTACTGCTATGATGTTTCAACTATGATGCGATAGGGCATCATCGGTAATAAAGCACCCGCAATACGGCTCTAAGAAATGGAGGCGACGAAAGAATAACTCTGGACGAATCATCCTCAGAGCTTAAAGACGCCGAGAATGTTGACACCGTGCTGGACGTGATTATTCATGTCAGGCGTTAGGTCCGTCATTGATGGAATAGTGAACTGGCTAGCGGCTAACGCTAGGTCGTTCAGTTATCTGCTTCCTGATTCATTAGAGCTCACCCTCTATCTTGTTCTTGCAGCATACCTTGCAACACAACTTGCACAACAGCAGGCATGATGTAGTTGACGATTTGTAATCGATTACTTGCCTCTGAAACGTGGTGGGCGTTTTTCCTGAAAGGCGCGTATCCTTCACCGTAGTCTTGGCTGTCGTATACGATGCGTCGGTAGGACTGGATTTTCTCGGCTGTTTCGGCGTCGATTGAATGTCCCTTAGAAAGTAAGAGGAACTGCTTTTTGAATGCTTTCACGGCGAGGGGAGCGTTCTGAAGGATTTTGTTGGCAATGTCACGTGCCACGCGTTCAAAGTCGGCGGCGGGAACGAGGTGATTCAGAATTCCAACGTTGAGAGCATCCGTGGCACTGATTGGCGCGGCAGTGTAAAACATCTCCTTGGCTTTGTTAACTCCAAGGATGTTGATGAAATGAATCATCCCGGAAATGTTGTAAGGTATTCCAATCTTCGCTGGCGTCACAGCAAATGACGCAGTCTCGCAACCAACAAGGATGTCACATGTAAGCGCCAGATCACACGCTCCACCCCATACGCTTCCCTCAATCATAGCAATGATTGGGCCGGGATAGTCCTGAACACGGCCCAGGATACGTTCGAACGGGGCTGCATAAGGAAGCGGATCGCGACCGGGCTGAGGAAGTTCATTAACGTCATAACCAGCGCATCAGACCCTTGAGCCCCCTGGTGCACGCGCAAAGACCCTTGCGACATATGGTGCAAGGAGACGCCCTAAGGCCACGGCTACACCTAGAATCAGAATTATGACTAGCGTTTGAATGATATCGATCAATTGGATTCATCACCATTGAGCTCTTCCAGAATTTTCCTCAATAGTATGGATTGATCAAATCAACCTCTAGTAGAAAAGGAGTAGTCGTTACTGTGAGGTCGATTTTGATGTTGCAGCGTGCAAGCCGTTTCTAGGGCCTTTGGGTGCGTTTAACACAATGGAGGTTACTGTGCTCTTTACGCCTTTAATCTTCAGAATCTTGTTTTTCAGGAGTTCCCGGAATTCCTCTATGCCCGCCGCTGAGACAAGCGTGACAATGTCGAATTCCCCTGTTACCTCGTAGAGCTCTTCGACGTTAGATAAATCAGAGAGTGCTTTTACGACATCGTCCAGAGTGGGCGACTTCACAAAGATGTCTACGAAAGCGAGAAGTCGTGCCAACTTCAATCATCGATCCTTAACTCCGGGAATTGAAACCCCCGCCAATTGCTTGCGGCGTATTAGATATTCCTTATTCCGGTAACGTCAAGTTGTCGGGTGATGCTTTTGCATTCTTCCTTCAACATGTCCCGGTGGAGTTGCGCGATTTCTCTTATCTTGTCTCATCCCAAAACGGCCCCCTTTTCCCTGAAAACGGCCCCCTTTGCGCTGAATCCGCCTCATCTCCACTCCCGGTGAGACCCTAGAATCAGAACCACCAACCGAAGAGTTGACGCTATCCTTATTCCACAGCGGATCTTTCACGGAGACCCTCCGATGACGACAAAACTCGCTCAACGTACGAAACAATGAAGCCACCGGTAATCCCTAAGCCATCTTTGACCATCAACACGTAGCTGCTTGAAAATCACACTGGCGGTAAAGGAACATGGACAGTGCTGTAGTCGGAAGGTTAGAGGCAATTGTCGGAAAAGACAATGTGACAACCGATAGGCAACGAATGCTGAGCTACCTCGTTGACGAAAGTCCTGCATCTGTCAGGCCCGAACCAGCGAGCGATGTTCTCCTATGCCGACCCGGAAGCGCCCAGCAGGTGTCAGCGATTCTGGAATTAGCGAATGAGAAGGGCATCAAGGTTTTCCCGAGAGGCGGAGGTACGGGGCTCGCGGGCGGGGCTATCCCGACCCAAGACGGAATTATCCTTTCAATGGAACGTATGAACAAACTCGAAATCGACAAAGACAACATGATGGCCATCGCTGAAGCAGGAGTGACTCTTGGACAACTCATGGCAGCTGCTGAAGCAGCCAACCTATCCTTTCCACCTCATCCGGGCGATGAGAACGCTGAGGTAGGAGGACTCGTGGCCACGAATGCGGGAGGATCAAGAGCAGTAAGACATGGCGTGATGAGGCATCACATTAGAGCAATTGAGGCAATACTTCCAACAGGCGAAACACTGAGTCTTGGAGGGCGGGTCCACAAGGACAACGTGGGTTACGATCTTATGCAGCTCATAATAGGTAGCGAGGGAACGCTGGCGGTCATAACAAAAGCCACACTCCAACTGTACCCGAAGTCGGGGGTAACGATGACGATGATAGTGCCCTATGATGAGCGGAGCGACGCATTGTCAAGCGTTCCCGAGGTACTCAAGAACGCCGATACACCACTTGCCATCGAGTACGTTGAGAGAGAGCTGATGGAGAAGAGTGCGAAGCATCTGGGTGCTCGCTGGCCAGTCGCAGCGGGCAAATGCCATCTGATCATCATAGTCTCTGAACCGAGCGATGAGCAGGTTCTTACAGAATGTCAAAAGATAGCCGAAATATGCCATCGGCACACGACATACGAACCCTATGCCGCGAAATCGAAGGGCGACCAAGACAACATCCTGAGAATACGGAACAACATCTACCTTGCACTGAAAAAAGAGACGATGGATATCCTTGACATAACCGTCCCAATCGCCACATTGGAGAAAGTCATTCGAAGTATCCAAGAAGTGGCGAACAAGCAGAGCGCATCCTTGGCACTGTTCGGGCACGCTGGCGACGGTAACCTCCACGTGCACATTATGCGCAAGGAGTCTCAGAGTCTCGAAGACGTGGACAAACTGAGAAATAAGATCTATCAGATTGCGCGAAGCGTTGGAGGAGTCATAACAGGTGAACACGGAGTAGGAAAAATCAGAATCAAGAAAGCAGAAGAATGTTTTGCTGCAAGAGAACTTGAATTGATGAGGAGCATAAAGAAGACGTTCGACCCGAACGGCATACTAAACCCCGGAACTAAGATATCCGACTGAGAAAGAGGAACATCGTTGATTGACGAGCCATATGGTTTAAGCGTTCAAATCGATAATCAACCACCGTTAGCAAAGTAGCCGATCGAGGCCCAATAGGAGCATAAGACATAATGGTTGAAGTAAAACAGCTGGCCGCAAACATACTCGATTTCCTGCACGAAGAGACAGAGAAACGAGGACATCACGAGATTCCCATAGCTTCACTGTACAAGACCTTCGAGAAGCAAGCCACATTTGATATGGTTCAGCAAGCCGTCAAGTTTCTAGTCGACAGAGACCTCATCGCACCTTCCAGTTACAGTCTTACAGCCAAAGGCAGAAGAGAACGCCTGAAGACGGAAGACAAGGTTTGACCACACCTTCGTTGTGAGCAAGAAGATTCAAGTCGTCGAGCTCTCGGCAAAAGTCTCAGCGGACTACAGCCTCTCTAAGAGATCTTCCTACGGTTTCTCTTGCTCGATAAGCGACGAACCTTGCGGTACCAGTAGGCATTGGTAATTGCTGCAAAGACCACAAGCACTAGAAGAGCTGCAGTCTCAATCTGAACCCTAGCCTTCAGGTTGTTCGCGGGTATCAAGACAACGAGTTCATTCAAGGCATACTCAGCAAGCCTTGTAGCGTTGCCTAGCTCCGCCGCAGCGATCACATACCATCCATCCGAAAAATCGCGCATCGCGCGGCCCATCAGGACTCGGGCCGAGAGGTAGGAGGTTGTTACGTTTGCAGATGATCCTAATGTTGAGTTGTTGGTTAGTGCTTCTATCTCACTGATATCTGACTGGGCTATCGTTAGCTCATTCTCATAGACAAGATAGTTGGCTATGGTGTATGCTCCGGACGCAATGTCGCCTCCGTATCTTGGTTCAAAACCCAAATCTGGCCACCAGCTCCAAATCATCTTCATGTACTGGTCGCCGCGCGAAGCCATCTGATAGTCGATTGCGTTGAAATTGACGTTGAATGTTCCTTCAAACCAAGTAGGATCTCGATTCACGAGAACGGACGGATCGGCGCGAACACTCGCTATGAATTCCGGAATACCCGCCTTCCTTACCTCGCGCATATCGGGTTGATAGAACTGTGGATACAATCCCCACCAACTTGAGAGCACGTATTTGATGATCGCTAGTGATTGAAGTGGAGCAGGAGACTCATCTGCATAACGCATTTTGGTCAGCCAGTCTGCGGCCAGCTGCGCGGAATGACGATACGTACTGCTGTTCGTGTACTGCGCAACCAGAAGAAGTCCAGGAATAGCGTACGCAGCGCTCCACAGTGAAAGAGCGACACGCCACCCGAACTCATGCCGTTGAGTATCATACCCATAGTAGAAACCTCCTATGGCCATGCTATCGTTGGCATAGGTATGATCGCCCCAGGGCGTATCGGGCGTTGTGACTTGGAAGCTAAGTAACCAATTTGCGTATTTCTTCGCGGCATCGACAAACTCCGACTCGCCAGTTATTCGGTAGAGTTGTGTCCAAGCGAGGAGAGTGAATCCGGCGTGGTTTGTTAGCACTAGAGTAGTGTATCGCGTTTCATTCCACTCGTAGGGTAACGCACCTCTGACATGTGGATCGCTAAAGTCGGAGAACTGTCTGGAGAGCATGTATCTTCCTGCGGCGACCGCTGCGTTCAGGTAGGTTTTGTTCCCGGTAAGCGAATAGAGCTCTGAAAGGATCCAAGCGGACTCTGTTGTCTCAAACATTCGCGGTTTCCAACCATGAGCCAAGTAGTATTGCGTGACTGGGAAGGCCCCCGTGAAGTTGCCTTCTCGAATCTGAATTCTCACGAGCCAGTTGCCGTAACGGTTTAGCATGCGAAGAGCAGTCTCGTTACCCGTCAATCTGTAGTAGGCGATGAGTGCTGCAGCAATTGGATTCCCGTGCTCCGCTGCTGAGTATACGCTTTCGAGTTTTGCGTTATCGTCACCGGTGCCGTAAATTCCGTCAGGGCCTGTGGAGACACTGGCTTGCTCCGCAAAGAACCCCGCATTGTCGATCGTGACGTTCTTTCCAGCAACTCTAGTCACGGTTGTTGCGGCAATAGTAGGTGATGGGATTTGCGAGCGCTGGAAATAACCGTAGTACGTATTGAAGATGGCTAGATATCTAGGGTCTTGAGTCGAGAGGTACGCATCTAGCGCTGCGGAAGCGCCCAAACCTGCATCGTGCCCCCCCAGCAGGTAGGCGAGTTGCTGTCTTGCTCCGCCGTTGATACCATTAGTGGCAGCGGTTATTGTTCCATTTGAGTAGTAGTATGGATCAAGTCCCCAAACGCTTGCGTCTGGGTAGGGAATGCCCCATCGTGAGGACAACGGTGTGACCTGGAAGGATGTAATCCAATCAGTAGCCTCAAGTCCTAATTTGAAGTACGGGGAGGTTTTGCCACTAGTCGGGGAAGCATGTATTGGAGTAAACTCGAAACCGACGGCTAGGCATGTCAACAAGAAACCGAGCAACAGTCGCCTGCAGAATCTGTGCGTAATTCTCGTACGTTGTTCACTCTTCGATGAGGTGCCTTATGGCGCTTCGATTCTAGCTACGGAATAGAAAAAGGAAACGTGCGACGGTTAGCCAAAAGCCTGTTAACCGGCCTCCGCCTGCTCTGATCTAGTTGTTCTGGCATGAAGGAATATGACGTTATCGCGATCGGCACAGGTTCAGCCATGATCATTGTGGACGGGATGATGAGGAGGAACCCTCAGATCAAAGTCGCCGTCATAGACAAGGATGAACCTGGCGGCATATGCCTAACGCGAGGTTGTATCCCGTCAAAGATCTTACTCTACCCGGCTGAACTGATCCGAACCATAGAGACAGCCGCAACCTTCGGAATCAGTACTGAGATCAAAGGCGTCGACTTCGGTAAGGTCATGGGTCGAATGAGAAGCCTCATCGACCACGACATGAACCAGATCAAACAAGGACTGAGTGAATCACCCAATATTGACTACTATCATGCTCCTGCGGAGTTTATCGACGAGTACACACTGAAGGTGAACGAAGAGACCATCAAGTCCAGGATGATCATCCTCGGGATCGGCTCGAAGCCCATCATTCCATCAATCAGAGGATTGGAGAAGGTAGAGTACCATACAAGCGACACAATTCTCTACGAAAAGAACTTGCCCCCGAGCATCGCAATAGTTGGAGGAGGTTACATAGCAGCCGAATACGGACATTTCCTCTCAGCAATGGGATCAAAGGTTACAATAATCGGCCGAAACCAGCAATTTCTACCACAAGAAGAACCTGAAGTATCAGCCCTCGCGAAACGAGAACTCGGACGGCATACAACAATCCTCACTAACTGTGAGGTTCTGCAGGCCGAGAAAACGGCTGCGGGCAAGAAGAAGCTTCATGCCGTCGAACGCAGGTCGGGAGAGAAAAAGGAGATCACAGTGGACGCGATCATGATCGCCGCAGGACGCGGACCTACCACCAACATTCTCCATCCCGAACGCAGCGGAATAAGGACAGACGAAAAGGGATGGATTGTTGTGAATGAATTCCTAGAGACCTCGATGCCGAACGTGTGGGCACTTGGAGATGCACATGGCAAGTATCCCTTCAAGCATGTTGCGAATCACGATGCCGAGGTCATCTGGTACAACGCTGTACTCAATCAGAGGATTCCGGTGGACTATCACGCCGTGCCTCATGCGGTCTTTACGCATCCGGAGATCGCAAGCGTTGGACTAAGGGAAAGGGAGGCCCTGGCCAAGTACGGCGAGGATGAGATTCTGATTGGTTTTAAGAGATACGAAGACACGGCAAAAGGAGAAGCGATGGCGGTGAAGGATTATTTCGTTAAGGCAATTCTGCAAAAGGAGAATCTTAGGATTCTCGGAGCGCACATCATCGGTCCCAATGCCTCAGTCCTAATCCAAGAGGTAATCAACCTCATGTACACACATGAACAAAACGCCAAACCCCTGCTGGACGCAATGCACATTCATCCCGCACTAAACGAGGTTGTGCAGCGAGCCTTTCAAGCACCGATGATGCTGGAAGAATACCATCATCAACTTGAACACGAGAAATGAAGCGGGTATCGGGAATCGGAACAAAACTTCAGGAAGCGCTCTGCTGCGCAGCCGCTGAAGGCCCAAAGCTCTTAACTTCCATTAGAGTCAGCAGAGCCTCATGTCAACTCTCATTCTCAAGGGACCAATATTCACTGGTGAGGAATATGTTGAGTCCGGAGTGGTTGTTGTAGATCAATCAAAGGGGATCATCGCAGGAGTAGGACGGAAAGGAGAGGTAGATGAACCAAAAGATGCACGTGCGCTCGAAGTTCAGGACTCAACGATTCTTCCAGGACTCATCGACGCACATATGCACTTTTTCGGCTCAAAGAAGTATGATTTGACTGAGTGGGTAACCACGCCAGAAACACTTGTGGCCTTGAGAAGCGTAGCCGACATACGGCGGCTCTTGAGAGCAGGATTCACTGCTGTCAGAGACCTAGGAAGCAAAGCCGGTACCTTCCTAAGTCAAGGGGTTGAGGAGGGATTGATTGAGGGCCCACGAATCGTGTCAGCAGCCAAGTCTCTATCGCAGACTGGTGGAAACGACGACCTGGCCATTCTGCCTATCGACGTTGCGGAACGCCTCTCCTACTCCTATTATTGCGACGGGGCTTGGGAGTGCAGGAAAGCTGTGAGGAAGGTTCTGCGAGATGGAGGAGAACTGGTTAAGGTGTACGCCTCCGGGAGCTTTGCACAAGGAAGCAAGGTCCGCACTCAGTTCACAGTTGAGGAGCTGAAGGCGATCGTAGAAGAAGCGCACTCCGCGGGAATGAAGGTTGCAGCCCACGCCTACGGAGAAGAAGCCTTAACGAACTCAATTGATGCTGGAGTAGACTCGATCGAACACGGCATAGGACTTACATCCGACATCGCGGAGCAGATCGAGAAGAAGGAGATCTTCTACGTGCCAACCCTCAGCGCCTATCTAGCCCTAAAACCAACTGTCAACCCAGAGCGAGATAGAGCCATCACTAAACATCTTTCCGAAGACATGAAGATCGCGAAGGAATTTCACCTTAAGGTCGTGGCGGGTACTGATTACGTGGGATGCGACACCGAACCGCACGGAGAGAACTATCGAGAAATTGTTAACCTAGCTAAGTACCTTGGAAACAAGGAAGCGCTGGTTGCCGCAACATCCAGAGCAGCCGACTGCCTGGGGTTGAAGACATCTGGACTAATACGAACTGGTTATGGTGCGGATCTCGTTGTTACGAAGGGAAACCCGCTGGAAAATCCCGAACACCTATCGCCTGGGAACATCTTCTACGTGATAAGAAAAGGTCAGCTACACAGAGTCAACGGATAACCTACGATCAGAGGAATTGAACAGAAAACGCTCTGTCACTTCGGTTGAGGTGACCGGTGAATTACTGCTGTTTCTCCCATCTTAAACCAGATAATGCAACCTATGATGATAGCCAGGATCAGTGTAACCATGAAGGGCGCTTGCGGTGAGACATTGTCCCACAACCAACCTCCCACGGCCGGTGACGCAGCGGAAACAATTCCCGAGACCAAGCTCATTGCGCCAAAGGTCTGTCCAAACTTTTCGCGGCCGAAATGTTCGACTATGTAAGCATTCATCGCTGGCATCCACAGACTATAGACCAGCCCCCAGAATATCGCAGAGACATATGCGAACTCTACTCTCCACCCAAGTAGTAAAGGCATGAAAGCTCCAATGGCGCACCATTCACTCATGGCGAGGAATGGCCGCCTGCCAACCTTGTCAAGTCTGCCTCCCAACGTTAATCCGCTCAAAGCAGGTATCCCAGCGGAGATGGCAAGTGCGATTCCCAACTGCTGCTGAGTTGCGTTCATCTCTTTGAAGATGTAGAGCGTCCAAAACGGAAAGGAAACTCTCCACGCAGCAGCATCAAGCCCAACAATAATCAAGATCAGAGTGAGCTGTTTGTTACGACGGAGCGACGACCAAATGAATCGCGTTGGCGCAACTGCAGTTCTAGGCACCGGTTTCGGAGAATAGCCAATTAGCGCAATAATCAACGCTACGCCAACGAGGCCCGCTGAAATTTCGAAGATTGTACTTGAAGGGAACGAGAGTGTTGTTGCCAGATACCCGCCTACAAGTGGAGCAATTGTTGCAGCGGCCTGCGTTACACCGAGGTCAACGCTGAAAATGCGCCCTAACCCTTCACTCTTCGCTACGTCTCCCAATGACGCGTATAACGCCATGCCACGAACTGCGAAGTCGAGATTGACGAGCATGATTCCGGTGCCCAGCAAGAGCCAGATTGTGGCTTGAGAGTATGACAGGAATCCTACGAGGGTCACTAGGCCGCCGATTAGGATGAAGGGCTTCCTTCCAATTCGATCCATCAGCACTCCAACGGGGAGACGAAAGAAAGTGGCACCTAACCATCCCAGTGTCTGTGCTTGACCTACGAACGAAATGCTCACGCCTAGAGCGAACACGAGTGGAGCGACGGACGGGGAGCTAAAACCGATCGCAAACCCGAACAGAGCATCCACTGCGATGAGAAGAGCCAACTCCTTATCTGGATTAGATGCGTCGTATTTTATTTGTGAATCCGCGCACAAGGACTTCGACTCTCGTTAGCTCTGACCCCAAAATCTGGCTCAATTTGATCAAGAATCGGATACTGGATTCCCCATCGGGTGAGAGACCTGAGCATGTTCTGCTTATTTCGCCCTGATCATAGTTAGAATCATTTTGAATTTGGTTACTGCTTTGAGTGCGTGGGGTTTGTTGGCGGGCATTATGATCATTTCACCCTCCCTCAAACGGAAGGCTTCACCGGAAATCTTGATCTCTACATCTCCTTCTACAACAATCACTAACGCATCGTAGGGTGCGGTATGTTCGCTGAGTCCCTGCCCCTCATCAAACGCGAAAGCTGTCACAGTTCCGCTATTAACATCGACTAATGCTCGACTTACAACTGCTCCCGACTGGTATTCGACAAGCCCCTTAAGCGTCAGGGGCTTCCCTCCGACCTGGTTCACTTCTACCAAAACCTCTTGACTGTCAGTTGCGATACACTGCCTTAATTGTTGTCAGTGAAAATGCGGATAGGAAAACAGATTACGCCTACGTAGCATCAATTGTGTGATTTATATGACTATCTTTCGCTGAGCCAGAAGTCCGCTATCTGTTCACTCTTTGGCTTTCTCTTCCGTGTCTAGACGTTTGAGCCGCGTTTCGACGAACTCGTTTATCTTCTGTTCGCCAAACTCACTGTCCCTGGATTGTTTTTCCAAGTGCTTCTTGATGACTCTGAGGAGTTCATCGATGTTTACTGGTTTCGTTATGTACGAGTCGGCTCCTTTGTTGACTGCTTCGATGGCGTTCTGTAAAGCCGGATAACCGGTTAGGATTATCTTCACCATCTTAGGCGTTCCATCTTTCATTGCGGTTAGTAGTTTTGTTCCTTCCATGTCTGGGAGGCGAATATCAATTAGGGCTAGATTATAGAATGCAACTTCAGCTTTCTCTATAGCTTCTTTCCCGTTCTCTGCTGTATCAACCACGTAACCCGCCTTCTTCAGAGCCCTAGAGATGGTCTTCCTTACGGCTTCGTCGTCATCGATCAGGAGGATTCTTGCTGTTTCACTCATGCCTTACTCACCACCTTTCGTTCGATTGGTAATCGTAAGGTGAAGGTTGTTCCCTCTCCAATCTTAGTTTCCACTGAAATTTCCCCTCCGTGAGCTTCAACAAGTCGCTTGCAAATCGCCAATCCCAATCCGACTCCCTTGGCTTTAGTCGTGTGCAGAGGTTTCCATAGAGTCGCCATAATGTCCTTTGGAATGCCGGTTCCAGTATCAGTGAAAACAACTTCAACATACCCATTTGATTCCCTACTACTTATTGTGAGAGTACCCCCACCAGGCATAGCGTCAACCGCGTTCTCAATGAGATTAACGAACACTCGTTTCATTCTGTCCGGATCGACTCTGATTGTCGGCTGTACTTGCGCTAAGTCCTGCAACCTGATGTTGTTTGGGACTCTGACCGCCCGTAATGCGCTGCTTGTGATCTGTCTAGGGCTAGACTCTGTGAGGGCCAATTGAATCGTGGATGAGTAATCTAGAAGGTCTCTTACAATTGCATCTGAGTACTCTACGCCATCTTCAATTAGTTCAAGCATTTCGTCCCTCTCGTTTATTGTCAATGACGCATTTCTCAAGTTGTATGTGGCGCCGATAATTCCTTGGAGCGGATTGCGGAGGTCATGGGCGACCATCGACGCCGTCTCACCTATAGCAGCCAACCTTTCAGACTTGAGCAAAGCCTCTTCCATCCGTTTCTGCTCCGTCACATCCGTCCAGTAACCTACTACTTGCATCGGGTTCCCGGTTGCATCAGGTATGACTCTTACCTGCTCGCGGACCCAAGGGTAGGTTCCGTCCTTGTGCAGGAAACGATAGTCGTTGCCGATATGGCCTTCCCTGAAGAGGCGTGGCAGACTGTCCAGTACGCGCTGCCGGTCCTCCGGGTGAACGCGCGTCTGCCAGAATTTCGGATCATTAATGAAGTCCTGAGGTTCGTAGCCGAGCATCGAGGTGAGGTTTCTACTCAGGTAGGTCATGTCGAAATCCGTCAAGTCACTGTGCGGCTTACCGGAGAAGATCACGGCCGGGTTAGCGGTGACCAGAAAGTCAAGTCGTTCCATTGAAGCTTGGAGATCTTCCTCTATGCGCCTATTTTCAGTAATGTCGGAAATGATGCCTTCAGCGTATCGCACCCCATCCTTCACGTAGGTTGAGGCTGCTCTATCATGTAGCCAAACCCAAGTCCCATCTTTCTTCCGGAACCTATACTGTACGTCGAACGGTTTATTCCGCTCGAACAAGGCCTCATACGCCTTATCCACTCTATCTAGGTCGTCGGAATGGATTCTCGGCGCCCAGAGGCTCTTGCCGCCTTCAAGGATCTCCTTCGCCGTGTATCCGTAGACTCTTTCGATAGTAGAGCTAACGAAAATAGTGTTACCTTCACGATCGGATGTCCAGATGGCCTCAGGGATGTTCTGGACAAGTGAGCGATACTTCTCTTCACTCGCCCGCAGCTCCTTCGTCCTCTCTTCCACCAGTTCCTCCAAATGCTTCGAGTAGCGCTCAAGCTCCTTCTGCATTCGCACTTGATCTGTCACGTCGCGGCCAATTGCAATGGAACCCATGGGACGACTATCCTCGTCGAGTAGATTCCTAGAATTCCAAGCAATGATCCTACTCTTGCCATCCTTGCATCTGATCTCCGTTTGAAAGTTCTCCTCGGTCTGTCCCTGCTCGATGATCGCGGTGGCCGTCGCCACAACCTCTCGCCGATAATGCTCGTCGGGGTATAGCCACTCCCAGATCTTGCCGTGTCCCACAACCTCTTCGCGTGAGTATCCGCTGATCGCTTCCGCAGCCTTATTCCAAGTCAGAACGTTGGCTTTCTCGTCAAGCACATCGAGCCAGACATTCGCATTATCAACTATGCTTTCCAGGAATTGCCTTGACCTTGAGATCTCCTGCTCCATTCGCTTACGTTCGGTGATATCGGCTACGAGTGCGAGTGCCCCGCTGTAGTTTCCCCGTTCGTCTGTGATGGGATTGGTTGCGATGCTTGTGTAGATGCGGGTTCCGTCTTTTCGGAGAAATTCGAACTCATGTTGCTCCGATATTCCCTGCCTTCGCCTCTCCAGATTACGCTTAGCTTCTTCCACACCTCTTTCGTCCATGAACGAGAACAGATGCTTCCCGATCATTTCGTCTCGTGTGTAGCCGAGCATCTCCGTCATTCTGGGGTTGACGAAGGTAGTGTAAGCGTCTTTGTCGATCGTCCAGATGCCCTCTTGAGCAGACTCAACCAGTTCACGGTACTTCCTCTCGCTCTGACGAAGCGTCTCCTCTGCCCGGTTGCGTTCAGTGATGTCCCTTCCATAGAGGTTGACATAGCCCAGTTCCATGATTGGTTTGGCAAGAAACGTGTATGACCTTTCGTTAAGCTCGACATCGATATTCCTGCTTTGTCCGGTGGAAAGAGCATCAGTAACAAGGTCGCGCCAATACTTAGGAGCAACTTGCCCAATTGCTGAACCCCAGCTCTGCAACAGTGCCTCACTTGCTTTGTTTGCGGCGCGGACTGTGCCGCGTTTGTCCAATCGCAAGACGGGGTTCGGGTTCTCAGAGGGAAACTTCGCTAGACTCCTGATCTCTTCCTCCATCCGCTTGCGTTCCGTGACATCGTCATAGATCGCAACGATCTCTCCTGAGGGCAGTTTGTAGACATAGTTCTCTCTCCAACCGGCAATCCTCTCATCCTTGTACATTGAAGTGGGGTGGCGCTCAGGTTTTCCAGATTTCCATACCCTCTGTAACACGTCGAAAAGGCCGAAGTCCTTGACGCCGGGGAACGCCTTCAGGACACTTCTGCCTATCACTTCTTTCCGCTTGATTCCCTCTATCTTCTCAGCAGCAGTATTGAATTCCTTAAGGACGAAATCCGCTCCTCCATTAATCGCCTCGTATACTGCCACAGCGTCGGCCGTATTTTCAAACATTAAGCGATAGCGTTCCTCGCTTTCTCGTAGCGAGCCTTCGTTCTTTAGTCGCTTGAGTGCTGACGCTACGTGAAGGGCAAGCGTTTCCAGTAATTTCTCGTCCGTTTCAGTAAAAGCGTTGAGAGAGGTGCTCTCCACATTCAAGGCGCCAACAGCTTCTTCATCGACTAATATGGGCACGGCAAGCTCAGACAGTGTGCCGTGCAGTGCGCTTTGTCCAGAACGCCCTTCACTGTCAACGTACGCAGGTTCAAGCCTTGTATCGGAAAGTCTAAGAGGTCTCTTTTGGTTGACCGCTTTGACGGTGATACCGGGCCCATCAAGAGACAGCTCCGTGACCGATGTTGATCTGCCCCTCTTTCCCTTCACGCGAAGCTTCCTGTCCTCGACCATCGAGAATCCCGCTAGGCTAAAACCTAGAGTGCCCTCCATCGCATTCAGTGTGTGAGCGACCATTTCATTCATGTTAGCGGCAGACGCGAGCTGTCGTGCATGTTCGTGGAGCCCCAGCAATTTATCCTCGAACCGTTTTGATTCAGTTTCAGCATGTGCGATCTTTACCCTTGGCCTTACAGTCCTTTTTCTTCGCTTCAAATTTCATCATAACCTCGAAGGGAATCCCTCAGAGACAAGTTTCTTCGCTTCTTCAACGTAATCGACCAAAGTGCGATTTGGACTACTGTTGAAGGGTATCTTCATCTTGCTGAAGAGAGCCTTTGCGATTGCTCTCTCCACGGTTCTCGTAGCGGAGTACCCGATAGTCTGCTGCAGAACCTCACAGAGCGTTTCCAACCTACTGGGCAGTTCACTGCGTGCGATTGAATGACGCTGTGCAAGATGCTCGTACAAAGCCGCCAGGACGCTACGACTCAGAAGCCCGGAGATAGTTTCCTCAATAGCATCTAACAGAGCGCAATTGAGATCGTGCACCGCCTCGTCTTCCGTCAAGTCTCTTCCGGTTCCGCTCTGCGGGGTTTTGGAGATGACTATGAAGTTCCCCGGCGGGCAACTATGTGCCTTAGTGTTTCTTACGCTTTCCTATCGAAGCTGGGAGCATATGATCGTTCGCTGCTAGCGGACTCCTTGTAACATGGAAATGGACTACTCGCTGAAAATGCAAGTTCACGGAAATTGTGTAGACAACATGGAGGGAAATCAAGCAATTGCGTGAACTCAAGACTGAAAATCGGGATACTAAGCTGCCCGAAAGACGGGCCTGTACTCTGACGACGCTAGTCTGACTCAAGCGACGCCATGATTTGACTCGAAATTAACTCTCTGATTCTCGCAGCTCGTGCCGAGTCGTAGCAGATGACCTCTGACTTCCCAATGGCCTTCTTGAACAGAAGCCCGACATCCATCAGGTCCTTCAAGTCATTGTCGATCTGACTGGGTGTTCTTCCAATCCGCTTTGCTACCCAGTCCGTTCTTTCCGCAAGCTTAGGATTCTCGTTGAACAGGACGAGAAGGTCTGCTTTCACATCTGACGAGAGCAACTTCTCAAGCAATCGATTCTCTTCAAGCGAAGTCATATGACAATCCGACAAACACTCCGCCCTACCATATTTCCCTCTTCGGCACGTTTTCTTGTTCAAGTTGCTCGGCATGATTCGCCAACTAGGCAAGATAATAGCAATCGCCTTGGTCGCTGTCCACTCTGATCGCCGAGACCTGTCCTTATCTGAGTCGAATCGAGCAGGTAGTAGCAGAGGAAGTCTGAGGCTTGAAGAAGCTTGTCTTCTACACAGTCGACGTATTCGCTGAATCGAAATTCGCCGGAAACCAACTTGCAGTCGTGTTGGATGCCAGTTCACTTTCGAATATTGAAATGCAGAAGATAGCCAAGGAGATGAACTACTCGGAGACGAGTTTCGTTCTGTCAACTCGAAAACGAAAGGGCGGTTATGATGTTCGCATCTTCACTCCGAGGGAGGAGGTGCCCTTTGCGGGGCATCCGACACTCGGGACCGCTTACGTGATTCAACGCGCAATTATACGTAGACCGGTTAAGAGTGTCGTGCTCAATTTGAAGGTTGGGCAAGTCCCAGTCAGCGTGAACTACAAGGGTAAAGCGCCTGATCTTCTGTGGATGAAGCAGATACGACCAACGTTCGGGAGAACTGAGCTACCTCGTCAATCCGTCTCAGAGATGCTGAGCCTCGACGAAAACCTCATTGATAGCAAGTTCCCCGTTGAAGAAGTCTCCACAGGGTTACCACACATCATAGTTCCCATGAAGAGTCTCGATGCAGTTAAGAAAGCGAAAGTGAACAAGGAGAAGTATTTCGAATTCATAAATGACAAAACCGCAAAAGCCGTCCTAATCTTCTGTACGGAGACTTACGATAAGGCGAATCAGATTAACGCTCGCCAATTCGCAGATTACTACGGTGTACCAGAAGACCCCGCCACCGGAAGCGGCAACGGATGCCTGGCCGCATACCTGGTCAAACATCGTTACTTCGGTAGCGATAAAATAGACAACGTACGAGTCGAGCAGGGGTATGAGATCGGACGACCATCACTGCTATTCCTAAAAGCAACGGAAACGGGCGTAGGCATTGATGTCTGGGTAGGCGGCAGAGCTGTAATGGTAGCTAAAGGCATCCTCGTATAGCTCATTGCTCAAGACTAGAAGGTAATGGACCCCCAAACAACGCATCTCAGCATTGTATTCTCATAGTTGATCGTTTTGATATCTCTCATGTTACGTTTCTAAATCCATCCATTTCAGTACAATCACGATGAATTTCCTTCACAAACCTTTTGTGGTGAAACATCCATATTTCATTGTTGACTCATTTGCCGAGACCTAAGCCAACCAAAGACGACGCACACCTCTTCATAGTCTTATACGACCGCTTCCCATGGGAAGCGTGGAATTGGCTATACCATGAATTCTCGGCACCGAATTTCGAGGAATTCAACAAGTACCCGAGAGAAAGCGCAGAGTACGCTCGGATCATAGAACTCCTGATGTTCTATGAAACCTCAGGAGCTCTAATCTCCCACGGCCTCCTTAATGAGGACCTATTCTTCGACGTTTCATTCGGTTTGGATATGTTCTGGGAGAAGATGGGGCCCATAATGGACGAATGGCAGAAGAGGTTACGGAAAGCGGAATGGGAGAATGCGATTTGGCTCTGTAAGCGATACCAAGAGTGGTTCAAGAAGGTCTGGAAGCCCAACCTCGCCTGGAAGGCATTGCCATCGGATTAGCACACAAGCGCCGGAGATTAACCTCACATAGATAGGCTAGTTTTCACCCTCTACCCTTCCCAATGATTGCGATGTATGCTCCTGTCTTATGTAACCGGCAAAGTAGTAGTTGGCGCCTGCTGAGACGTCGAAGAGGCCGTCGTCCCTCTCAACTATCTCTGAAACTTCTTTACCCCTGAGGTAATCGTACACTTGATGCCCGTACGCGTCCTGTTGATCGTTCATGGCGTCTGATCGCCGATCGAGTGGGACATCCCGAGATCAATGATCTGGAAGGTTCTAAGGTCTATGCACGGCATGTGAGAGTATCCAAAGGCCAATGATGATTGCGACTATGGCCCACCAGGAGATGTCGAGTTTTATTCCAAGCACTTGACCCGCAATGGTGGCCACTCCCCATATTACGACGAGCACGCCGATCAAGAGAGGCCAGAAATTGATTTTCATCGCTACCTCAACTTTAACGATTCAGGTGCGGGTTTAAGTCTTCCTAGCATTTCTCAGTCGGAGACGTGCTAGTTATGTTTGCTTTCTTGATTTTATTAGGCGGTGGACGGCGAAGCCGATAAGGTAGATGCCCGCGATCATGGCAGCCGTTCGGAAATCAACTAGCAAGGCCACTAGTACGAGCAGAATGGCTACGGCTATGCTGACGAGGGTTCCGATGTTCTGGGCCATGTTTGGATCAAGTCTTCGGACAGTTAGTTCCCCATAACAGACTCAGGTGATTTCGGCTGTCGCACAGTACTCCGTTCAGATGTGAAGCAATCTTCGATTCGCATGTTCTGAGTCTACTGTACGAATTTCTTGATGCGATCTGGAATGTTGGGCTCGTAGAATACTCGGAGGACCCATCTGAATAGATCTCGCTCAGTGATAATACCGACAAGCCGTTCTTGCTCAACAACAGGTAGTCGACGAATCTTGTTTGTGACCATGATCTCAAACGTTTCGTCGATAGGAGTAGTCGAAGGGACCGTTATGAGGGGGTGGCTCATCAATCCTCCAATAGGTCTTTCGTATAGATCCCTGCCTTTCGCGGGATCCAGCGACCTGCGCGTTACATCGCGCTCGGTGATGATACCTGCTGGTTCTCCTTTCTTCAAGACAACCAGGCTCCCTATGTCTTTGTCAATCATGATTTGTAGCCCTTTCTTGACTGGCACTTCAGAATCAATCGAGATCACATTCTTAGTCATAATTCCGGCGACTGTGTCCATGGGGTTCGAAGCAACCATAAACGATCATAGGATGTTACGCTGGTCGCGCATAAAGAACCTTCTAGACTTCCCATTGAGCACACTTCTCTTGAGTTCTTTTACGTATTGAATCATTGGTTGTCCGCCAATCTCGTAAAACGGAAGCCCAGCCATCCAATCGTGGTTATTCCGAGGGCTTCGAGTACATGTCAATTCTCTGAAGGTGCTGCTCTTTCTCTATCAGACCGTCCCTAATCGAGATGATCCTATGAGTCCTTTCAGCTACTTCTTGATTGTGCGTCACAATAACGAAAGTGGTGCCTGAAGTCCTATTCACCTCAACCACATAGTCCAGTACCTCACGGGTTGACTTGGAATCAAGATTTCCAGTTGGCTCATCAGCGATAACTAGCGCCGGTTGCGTGACAAGAGCCCTCGCAATAGCCACACGCTGTTGTTCTCCTCCACTCAGTTCAAGCGGACGTTTGTTCCGTTTCGACGCGAGCCCGACGGCGCCCAATAACTTAAGCGACCTGTCCTTTCGGACCTTTTCTGGGGTTCCTCTCGCGATGAGAGGCAACTCAACGTTTTCAATGGCAGTGAGGCGTTGAATCAAATTGAATGACTGGTAGACGAATCCTACTTGCCTGTTTCGAACCAAAGCCAATTGGTCCTCATTCAGCTTGCGGATATCAACTCCGCCTATGATCACTCTACCAGAGGTCGCCCGGTCTAGCGCGCCGATAATATTGAGCAGAGTTGATTTGCCACTGCCCGATGGCCCCATAATGCAGGTTAGCTCACCGCGCTCAATCCTCAGACTCACTCCGCGTAGAGCAGGGTAGTCGATATGACCTACACGATAGACCTTGGTGACATCGATAATTTGAACCCCAGGAGCCGAGCGTGACATCACATTCCCGCCGCTATTACTCGTACTTTAGTGCGTTGACGATATTCATCTTTGATGCTCGCCATGCGGGGTATAATCCTGCAAGTATTGCCATGCCAACTGGGAAGGTTAAGGTGAAGATGATGAGTTCGGGTGAAAAGACTGGAGTTGGGGGTGGGGTGGCTGCTGATGATCCACCGCCAAATCGGAAACCTCCTCCTCCTCCAAACATGAGTGATCCTCCCATTGCATATGCCAAGATGAATCCTAATCCAGTTCCTAGAACCCCACCGACTACTCCTGTGATTGCTGCTTCTGTGAGGAACATGCCCATGATTTGTGCTCCCTTAAACCCTAACGCTTTGAGTATTCCAATCTCTCTTGTTCTCTCCATTACAGCTACGTACATTGTGTTAGCGATCCCTATTGCTGCTACAAATAGCACTACGCTGCCGATGCTGCCCAGAAAGACGGTGATTTGGCTTGTTACAGCCGAAATGCTACTGGCGATTGATCCAGCGTTGATTATGTTGACCTGAGTTCCGTAAAGGGTTTGAATCGCAGTTTGAACCGCAGCCACGTTGTCGGTTGAGTCCACAGCTACGTAGATTGACGAGTAGTATGGAGTTTTGAGAAGTATTTGCGCTGCTTGCAGAGAAACGAAGATGTCTTCGTCAACATTAGCGAATAATGCTGACCCATAAGGAGCGAGAATTCCTTTCACCAGAAAAGTCAGACTTGTTTTGCTAGTTCCAATCTTCATTGATACTGCTTGATTCACATCAACTAGCTGATTACCGCTAGCGACCACTGGGAAAGCTATACCGTTCCCAATCACGGCCGAAGTTGGGTCATAGGGGCTTGGATAGGAACCTTCAGCAAGTCCAATTCCTTTGTAAAGTTCAGGTAGGACACTTAAATCAACTCCCACTAACGATCCACTTACGGTTTGTCCACCAACAGAAACTGACACTCCACGACTGTAAATTGGAGTTACACTGATCACGTCTGGAATACTTTTGAGTTGAGGCAGATCCTGTTGGGATAGCTGAAATGATGATGTTGCTCCCGAAGTGAATTGCCCACCCGCACCTCTCACAATAATAGTGTTCGCTCCAATCTTCTCAATATTCGCTTGAACCCCCGCGCTTAATCCACTTGTGCTTGCAACCAAGGCGAGAATGATCGCGGAACCGACCATGATACCTACAATTGTGAGCACACTTCGAACCTTACGATCAAGTAACGCCTTTGCCCCTAGTCTAAGTAGATCGATAGCTTTCATTCAATCATCACCTTTTGAAAACTGAGCTTCAGCAAACCTCTCACGCTCTTCAACACTGGAACTCTTCACATGTATATCCTAAGGGTAACTGGCGCCGAAGAAGAAGTTAAAGAGGCTTCGAAGGATTCCGATAATCTCTCCGATCAACCCGGTAGGGCCACGCGGAAGTTGATTGATGGGTTGAGTGGCCTTCAGGATTTGGATCTGAGAAGTCCCTTGTGCTACCAATGGTACTCCGGGGCGATTATTATCCATAGCCGACACCTTCACAGTGATGGAATAGTTACCGACCGGAAGATTCTGTTTGAATATGACGAGAAGGCTGAATGGCCTTTGAATGTTCGGGTCGACCTCGCCGATAAATACACTACTGGGAGCGCCGGGAGCAAGCGCGTTAGATTCGACTGTGACGTTAGCGTTGTACGCAGCAAGGTTTCCGGCGTTAAGCAAGTTTCCTGAAACAGTGGTATTACCACCCTGCGAGACTGCGGAGGGCGTCAGTTGGATATCGTAGAGGACCAAGTTGATCCACCCAGTAACTGAGAACCCCATATCATGAGACTCTTGTGTATAGGAGATATCACCCAACTGCTTGTAAGTCCCAGTAACAGATCCCTGATATGAAATGCCGATGGCGGAGAATGGCGCGTACACTTGCATTGTGATAGTTGCGTTTTGACCATACATGATTGAATTGTAATGCCAGTGATTGTCACCGATCAATGCCAGCGGAGCAGGTATGGACATCGCAATGTCTACGTCATAAATCGCGGTGTAACCACTGTAATTGTTCACGACGGTAACTGTGACGGTGTTGTTGAAGCCGGCGATCAGACTTTGGCCGCTCACGAGGACTGTCAAGTGTGCTGCAGTCTGCGCATGAACAGTTGGCGCCTGAGTGAACAACGAGAGAAGTAGAACGGCGAAGAGGATTTTCCAGCCTAACGAATGATTCAAGCTCTCACATCTCCTGAAGCGCCTTTATTCTTGCATCTATCGTCGGATGTTTATCAAAGAGCTGAGTCATACGGTTCTTACCAATTGGATTGAACAAGCAAGCCATTTCAATCGATCCTGGTTGAGTTAACATATAATCTTGCGATTCACGAAGCTTGGAAAGAGCTGAGATGAGGGCACTTGGACCCCCGACTAGCTCGGAAGCAGTCTTGTCTGCCAGCAGCTCACGCGCCCTGTAAACGGCCGGTTCGATTATGTAGCTCAAAGGCCGTGCGAATAATCCTACCTTAGCCATCGTAGCTAGGAATCTCACAAGGAAATCTCTGTTCTTCAAATGCGACAGCTCATGCGCCAGACACGCGTCTAATTCCTCCGCATCCAATGTTTCCAATAGTCCGACAGACACAGCCATGACAAACCCCTGCTTTGATCGAGTGATAAAGGCGCATGGACTTCCCGAATCAATCAGAGATACCTTCGGCGGAGGTGAAACGCCAGCTATCTTACAGAGTCTGTTCACATTCTGAATGACTTGAGAAGGCGCTTTGACAAATCTCATCTCTGGGAACAAGTTGGCTAGTGGCAGCCGTGACTTCCCAAATTCCAAGTATACTGCAGCCCCGAATGCTGCGAGTGCACCAACTATGGCTAGACCAATATTCACATCAAAGAAAAATGAAAAAAAGTGGCGGATCCCCACGGCCACTGGATCCGGCCGCATCAATTCGACGTGCAACCCCAAAACAACAAGCTGCAGACTCTGGTAGAACATGAAAGCTAGAACACCTAGCAAGGCAATTGATCGGCCGCGGGATGATCGTCTTAGAGCAATTGCTGACCCTACACCAACTAGTGTGAGGGCAAGAAGAATGGCAGGTGGAACGCCATGAAAGGCCCGGTCATTCATTGGCCCCAGCAAAACCCAAGCAACAATCAGGAAGAGCCTAGGAACTTCGATCAACTTCGAGCCTCACTTCTCAGCCTACCCAGATATTTCGATATGATCCTGCGATCTCTTGGCCTATCCGTCATCTTTTCCGCAAGATAGGCGACAGTAACATCGTTGAAACCTCGCAGCAGCGCCCCCATGACATTATCCACCACAGCATGCTTGAACTGCTTCTCAGTGACGCGAGCAGAGTAGAGATAACGAGGCCCCCCTTCTCTGACTAATTTCCTAGATACGAGGCCCTTTCGATACAATCTATCCAAGATTGTAGCTGCAGTCGTCACTGCAATCGGTCGATTTCGCGAAATCTTACCCTGAAAATCCCTTACGGACATTGGTCGATCCGCTTCCCATAGCTGCTGGAGGAGTATGGCTTCAAGGTCACCTAAGGCGAAGCGGATGTCACGATTTCTTGGGTGAAGAACCTGCAGTTTCAAGGGCCGACTGATCTCGACTACTGCCTGTAGTTAGACTTATATAAATTCGTTTGAGTCTTCGCTTGTCGTGGTTCGAATAGATGCCGCAAGAACCCATGATAATCCCGATCATAATCGCTGGAATCACGTTAGGCTCTCTACTAGTATCTCAGACCCACAAACTTTCCAAGAAGAAACTTCTGGGTGTTTCCTTGCTATCCGGTGCACTCAACGCGGCTAACGCCTTTCTCGTGTATCAACTCATGCCTCGTCCAACATTCACCAGTGGCGCAACTCAGTTTAGAGCCGCAGCAACAGCCGGCTCCGAGAACACATTCTACGTTTCATCGTTCATAGCCGGATTCCTGATTGCGCTTGCAATAGTAGGGATCGCACTAATCTATGCCCGATATAGAGGCGCGAAACCTCAAGAAGAAGAGGAAGAGAGCCAGCTAGAAGAGCCCAAACTAGAAGAGACCTAGACAAGACCTGGCCTTTCTAATGTCAAGTTTCCGTACTGCACGCCAGGCAGTCAAGGGACTTGGCATAACAATACTTCTGCTATCGGTGGTTCTGATTTCAATCGGCGCCAATTCCGCTTATTCGAATGACGTATCCGTCTCCCCAGGGAAGAGCGACCTGAGATTAGGGGATAGCTTCCCAACATTCGGCTCAGTGAAACTGAGGTACCCGAACAGCAGCATCCTAACAAATAGCATAGGAGACCTGCTCTTCACGGTAACCTCGGAAACTAACATTACTCAGGCTTGGTGCGACCCTCTCAACCTGACGCTGGGCAACTGTCGTCTCACTGTGGATATCTACATTCCACCTGACTTCTCGAACCTCGCCACAAGTAATTTGTGGACGAGTTTCACAAACAACTACGACCCGCACAGCATCTCTTTGTCGCGGCAATCATCCTCGGATCAATTTGGTCCAAATTGGTGGAAAGTCACCGTATCCAACTTGAACTTCACTTCCGACCCTACTAACCCCTTGCTTGTGAACCCTGCAAATAGAGTATTCTTGGTAACTCCGAACACTGCAACTACGTACATCAGTAAGCCGCAATATGTCAGGCTGTTCCAAGTCACCTCTCCGACAACGGCGGGTCGCTATTTCTTCAAGGCCTTCTTCAATGGAATATCAATTGGCGCCAGATATTTTCCGACGTTGGTCGTCAAGGCAAGCAGAGACCCCGCCTACATTTCCGGCGTGCTCAGGGAGCTGGGTGACCGCGATCCGACGAAGGCCGGGCAGAATATCACTCTCTCAAACAACACGGGAGCTCAGGTTGTAGCGAGCGGCATAGATTATCTTGGGCAACCGGTTTCCGCTCAAGCGTTCATCAATTCCACCGCAAAAGGACAGTATACTCTGTTCGGAGTTGCCCCTGGAACCTATAATATAACCGCATACGCTGCTGGATACATTCCCACAACCAGACCGGGAACGGTTAGCGTCGCCGCCGCCCAATCACTTGAAGGGGTCGATATTTCGTTGCCGCGCAGCGTAAACCTGACCCTCTCCGTTCTATCCATGACGGCTGACGGATTCGCGATCCCATGGGGGACCTTGTCCGGAATTTCCCCTAACGGGACAACATCCACAGGACCGCGTTCTATCTCCTTTCAGCTTATTTCAGTGAGTGGCACGAGCACGATTGATACGACCTCTCAACCATTATCCGAGTCCTCCAGTCAATTCACCCTCCCAAGCTTCCCGCCAACCGACCTTGACGGCAGAATCCCCCAAGACAAAGCAGCCGATACATCTGGTTTGGTCTCGGGAGACTATTATGTCCGTGCTTACGTGCTTTCTTATGTACAGCTTGATGATGTGCTCATCCATGTTTCCAACCAGACTACACACATTCGTTCCGAAATCCGCTTGCTACGAAGCAACTCTCTCTCAGTTACCGTCCACTTCAAAGACCGCAATTCAGCGCTAAACGAGACAAAACTGGCCGACAACGGAACACTGTCGGTTCAATTGTACGATCAGCAGGGGATTCTCCGTGGTCAAAATACGACATTTGTGTACGCGGGCAACTACAGCGCTACGCTGGAGGTTGTAGGACTCAGCAGGGGTCGCACCTTCGGAACCGTTAACCAGTTTTCGCATGACTACGGTCTCCTGCCAGGAACCTACTATGTTCTTGCGACTTTGAAATCATCACCGCTCTTCTCCGGGTTCGCCAACATTGGGGTCAGAAATCTATACTACCAACTGGAAGACGTACAGGTAACGCTCGGTCTCGCCTCATCCCTCTCCATCAGAAACTCGACTCAAATTAGCTTCGCTATGATTAGGGGAGGTGGGTTGAATCTGACGCTTTACTCAGTTGACGCAGAGAATCCATCTGTTCTTAGACCCTTTACTTTTCCTAACAGTACGATAACCTTCAACATAATTGACCCATTGGGCAATGTGTACTACGCCAACGCTACACAACCCAACAATAATGCCACTGTCCGCTTCTTCTACGCCGGACTGCTTACGAACGATTACACGATTTTGGTTAACACACTTGGTTATACTCAACGCGCTCTAGTCAAGGTTCACGTGGTGCTTGGCGGCAATAGTGACATATCCCTACGGCTATTGCAGGATCCAGTGATTGACTTGACTCTGGTCTTCAAAACGGAGGGACTACTGTCGTTCATCAACTCAACCCAGCCTTATGCTCAACCAATCAATCATCTGGACGGGACACCTGCGCGTATCGAAGTCTTCGATGAGCGAGGGAATTTTGTGGCAGCCAACGTAAGCTATATTCCGAACTTAGGACCTGACGGGCCCACTAGAATCGCACACTTCACCTTGGCTGGGTTCGATCGTTACTACGGTGATCCTCGATATGTCTGGTCAGGCTTCTATGACACGACCGATGCGGCAAGTCAAAACCAAGGGGGGTTGATTTTGTATCCTTGGGATAATCTGCCCCGCGAATATACTATCAGGGTCTGGGTGGACGGATACTATCAATTCAATCAGTTACAAGTGACCGTTCCGGCAAGCGACAATGTTTCAGTCATCGGATCCTTGGATCGAGCCTCGCGGATAAGCGGGACAGTGATTGGCCCCGACTTTTATGATCAAGCACGCCCCCTGTCTTGGGCAACCATAAGCCTGGAACCAAACAACTACCCGCTCACAGGCATAATCGACGTGCGACCAGGCAATTACACCACGTCAAGCCTAGACGGCTGGTTCCAATTATGGGTCCCGCAGGGAAGCTACGGAATGGGCGTATCACTCGCCGGATACGCGTCATACTCCGCCCAAATTGTTGTCCCGTCAGGATCGGACATCAACATGTGGATTTGGCTTGATGACTACCAGTCATCATCATTAGCGGTAGCACATGAAGCCGTAATGATGCTTCCCTCAGCTTCACAGACCACAACGGGTACTTTCCCGAGTCTCGACCGCAGACTCTTGCGTAACACGTAAATTCCGGGTTATTGGAACTGGCTGAGATTCCACGTGGGATAGTTAATCATTTGTGTTGGAGAAAGTGGTTTTGAATTCAAGTAAGTTGGTCGTATTCGTAATTTCAGCAATCATGTTGCTAAGCATGCTTCCCAATCAAGGGCTAATCACACAGGTTCACGCGCAGTCTGCGCCTCAAAGGTATGTTTCGATACCTGTGAAGGTCGTTTTTGTTGGGATCGATCCTGCTACGGTTGATCTGAATTATATTAAGTGGGGAGGTAACCTTCCAACCACAACTTTCGGCGAAGTGCTCCAACCACCTCCGGGAGGCAGCCTGACAGGGGTTGTCTATAACGTGAGTTACACGTTCACCTTCGCCAGCGACCAGTTCAAATCGAATCTCGAATCCTATATGCGAAGCATACAAGAGATGAGGAGCGAAAGCAACCCATGGTTCTACTACTACACGCTGGAATCGAATGGCTACGTGTCAGCCTCAAACTACTACTATCTTACATCAGCAGTCTACGATGCGAACAAGGTTGAGAGTTGGATCTACAATAACCAAGACCAGCTCGGAGGGTTTCCTTCCAATGGCTGGACGCTAATGTTCATGAACCTCCCTGAGTTGCCGTCCTACGATTTCAAAAACTACCACGACTTCTTGATCAATCAACGGTCCGCCCCACCCAACGGAACGGCGCACTACTACAGCGTCCAGTATCAGGATACTGACTTGGGATACCAGTTGCGGTACCGAGATTACATGACCGGATGGGGAGGAGTCCATCGGTTCTGGTTCAACGACCTCAGCGCAGGCCCATCGTTCTGGACCCAGTCAGAGGACGTACCGCTTCAAATCGCACTCAAAGACAACAACTTCAACCCGTACACGCCCTATGGCAAGACATGGTTCACCCAATATCTCTCCGACTTCATCTTTCAAGCCACCTGGAATTTCGTCACACCCTTCTTCGAGTACACTCCAACCTATTCTCAGAAGTACACATTCGACATCCACGTATTCGACAATCGGACTGACCCTGAAAAACAGGCAGTTGACATACACTCAACCGTCGACCCTGAGAAGATCAAGAACTCATTCCAAGATCTACTGCCCTACTCTAACGTTCAGGTATCGTTGAAGTTTGAGGATCTGTCAAATTACCCCGGACTTGAGGAGGTGATTCGCTCCAACTACAAGTACACGGACTCGTTCACGTTCGGAGTAACAGGGCAACCCCTGCAGTACGGTATCGTAGACGCCCGGCCAGTGTACAAATACCTAGGGGACAACTTGCAGTCCTTCGAACCAAACTTCCATCGTGATGGGTCCGAATATACAATCCCGGTTTTTGCTTTCGCCTTCAGCAATGATACTCTCTTCACGTTTAGTTACAAGTGGATTATCGCGAAACCTGATTCACAAGTTGATGCCTTGCTTGGAGTAGCGTTAGGCGATATGGCGCTCGTCTCAATGAGCCAACAAGAATTCCAGCGCGGCAATTACATCACGCCCCCGCAACGAAACCGAGGCGAAGCATTCACTCAAGTCATAATTCATGAGTCGGGACACATGCTTGGTCTTTCGCACCCGCACAATTTTGGGCCAGTCGGCGATTTCATTCTAACGGTCATGGGATACTACACATATGACTATATTTTCGGACAGTCCGATAAGGACATGTTGCGCAGAGCACACGTCGATCAGATCTACTTGAACGTTGAATCACTACTGCAAAAACTCTCTTCGGAAAACCCAGTAAGCGCCCTGAGCATTAGAAATGAGCTCAATGCAGTGGATGAGAGGTACTCACAGATGGACTATGTGGCAGCGCTCTCGCTAGTTCTGCAAACGCAACAAGCGGCACAATCAGCGCTTGCTTCGCCGCTATTAGGAGTGGTGGCTCCAGCACTCTACATCATAGTCGGCATTATCCTAGGAGTGGTAGTTGCATGGATCGCTCTTCGACGAAGATTCACAAAACCTAGAACAAGAGACATGGGGCTCACGGAGGCCTTCCAGAAACCAGCGTACTGCACAAACTGCGGGAAACCCACTCACCCAAACGACGCCTACTGCCATTACTGCGGCGCCAAACTCGCATAGCAAACCAACACAATGCAGCTCGGACCCGCTAACATAGCAATCAGTCGTAACTTCTTTCTTGCCGGCGACTTCTATCTCGGCGGGAGAATGGAGTCCGCTACGCGGTCGGCGATGCTTGTGGCTGAGAGAGTTCTCAAGGAGTTCAGTGGAAGACCCTAGCGGCGCTTCATGCTGGTCGAGTGCAAGAAGCCATCCTGCTCAATCACACAACTACCCTTGGGTATAGCTTGGCTGCGAGTGCCACCATGAACCCAGTGACCATCAAGAGCACAACCAAGTCAATCATCACCCCATACACTGTTGGACCACCGACTATCATCAGAGCCCTCAGGGCGTCGACCTCATAGGTCAACGGATTGACTTGTGAGATCAATTGCAACCAGTTCGGCATAATTGAGATGGGGTAGATGGCATTGCTAGCAAAGAATAGAGGCATTGTTAGCAATTGCCCTATTCCCATGAAACGTTCACGAGTCTTGACGAGACAGGCGATTATTAGCGAGAAGGTTGAGAATAGTGCTGAACCGAGGACTACGACTAATAGAACGCCCAGCAATGCAAGCACATTGCCATTGAGCTTCACACCCAACATCAGTGCCAACGCGTAGATTATGCCGGCCTGCACCAATCCTCGCTCACCCGCCGAAAGCGCCTTCCCCAACACCAGTGCGGCACGGGGAGTTGGGCTAACCAAGAACTTGTGCAATATGCCGAGATCGCGTTCCCAGATTACAGCTATGCCATAGAATATGGCGATGAAGAGGACACTCTGTGCCAAGATCCCTGGGGCGATGAAATCCATGTACGACATGTTACCGGTAGGAATCGCGCGCACTTGAGCTAGGACTTCTCCGAATATTAGTAGCCATAAGGCTGGTTGTACCGCTCGAGTTAGAAGCTCCGTTGAATCGTGGCGAAGTTTGCGCGCCTCTAACTCCGCAATCGTCAATGTTTTGCCAGTGAAGTTCACGATTGCGTTCACTGGGCCTCTGAGAGATATGGTCTGCAATCTAACCGACCCTCCTAGCAGTTCGCCTTGTCCTAGCTACTTCACGAAAATCTCCAGCGGACTCGACAGCAAATCCCGTGTAGTGCACGAACACGTCATCTAGCGTGGCGTTAGGTTCCCCTATGGATTCCTTGAGTTCTGACGGGGTGCCCAGTGCAGCCATTTTTCCAAGATGCATGATGGCTACGCGGTTGCAGAGAGAGTCGGCTTCCTCCATGTAATGCGTGGTTAAGAAGATGGTTGTTCCAAACTCCTTCCGAAGTTGTTCAATGTGATCCCAGACAGCTTTTCTGGCCACGGGATCCAAACCCACTGTGGGTTCGTCAAGAAAGAGCACTTTGGGTCTGTGTAAGACAGATTGAGCAATCTCCAAGCGCCTGATCATTCCACCAGAATAGTTGCGAACAAGTTTGTCTGCTGAACTGGCCAAACCCATGAAGTCTAACGCATCATGAACGCGCACTCCGCGCTCTGCCCTTGGGACATCGTAGAGTTTTGCGAAGATGAGGAGATTCTCGTAACCTGTAAGTGATCCGTCCGCGGAGACCAATTGAGGCACATACCCGATCACCCTCCTAACATCCCCCGAGTGCGAGGTGACGTCAAAGCCCGCTATGCTGGCTGTTCCCGTAGTCGGCGGCAGTAGTGTTGTGAGCATCTTGATCACTGTGGTCTTGCCTGCCCCGTTCGGCCCCACTAAGCCGAACATCTCCGCTGGCTGGACTGAAATTCTAAGCGAATCCACAGCAGTCAGTGAACCGAACCTTTTCGTCAGATTCTTAGTTTCAAGGATGGCCACCACTACGCCACCTCCGAGAACAACGGTCTCAGTATTCGCATTGCCTTTGTGACGGTGGCACAGTCAGACTGGCTGAGGTGCCCGAAGAGACCAGCGAGGTGCGATTGTGTGCCTGCCCTTGCAGTCTTCAAGGTTGTTTGTCCTTGGTTTGTCAGTGTCAGTATCATTCGTCGACGGTCGGTCGGATGAGTTTGACGAATCGCCAGATGACGGTTTACGAGTCCGTCGATCATACCCGACATACTAGGGAGAGTCATTCCAATGTG
>Ga0315281_10001259_pt1 | contig 37211 bp, 34 predicted proteins | sample YL17G07_0_MG_FD_204540 | JGI IMG/M metagenome (GOLD analysis project Ga0315281, IMG submission 204540) | Sediment microbial communities from Yellowstone Lake, YNP, Wyoming, USA - YL17G07_0 | ecosystem: Environmental > Aquatic > Freshwater > Lake > Sediment | place: USA: Wyoming | collected...
TCGGATTCGAGCGTGACCATCGAATCTTCGGCCTTGATGACATCGCCGGGCTTGACCAACACCTCGATCACCGCGACTTCCTTGAAGTCGCCAATGTCGGGGATTTTGATTTCGATGGTCTGGGGCATGCTGTTCCTTTGTTAATTCGGCGCCGCAAAGACGAAGAGAAGGCGATGAGCCTTGACGGTTATCGCTTCTTCTTTTTGCCTGCTGCCTTGTTCTTTTTGCTGGCCGCCTTGCTCTTCTTGCCGGCTGGCCTGGATTCGTGGCGCTTTGGTTTTGGCTGCTTCTTGCGCGCGGGAAACTCGCTCTGCAACATCTCGCGCATGCCGGCCAGCACCTGTCCCAGGTAAGTGACGAAGCGCGCGCCCGCGGCGCCGTCGATGACGCGATGATCGTAGGACAGCGATAGCGGCAGCATGAGACGCGGCGCAAACCGCTTGCCGTCCCATTTCGGTTTGGTATCGGCCTTCGACACGCCGAGAATCGCGACTTCCGGCGCGTTGATGATCGGCGTGAACGCCGTGCCACCGATACCGCCGAGGCTGGAAATGGAAAAACAGCCGCCCTGCATTTCGGCTGGAGACAGTTTGCCCTCGCGCGCCTTCTTGGCCAACTCACCGGCCTCGCGCGCGATTGCCAGCAGCGATTTCTGGTCGGCGTTGCGGATCACCGGCACCACCAGGCCGTTCGGCGTGTCGGCGGCGAAACCGATGTGGTAGTAATGCTTGACGATCAGGTTCTCGCCATCGAGCGAACTGTTGAACGTCGGAAACTGCTTGAGCGCGTCCACACTCGCCTTGATCAGGAACGCCAGTACCGTCACCTTGACGCCGTTCTGCTCGGCCTCCTGGTTGATCTCGACACGGAATTGTTCGAGCGCGGTGATGTCGGCCTCGTCGAACTGCGTGACATGCGGCATCATCACCCAGTTGCGCGCGAGATTGGCGCCAGACAGTTTCTGAATGCGCGACAGCGGCTTGGTCTCGAAAGATCCGAACTTGGCGAAATCCACCTTCGGCCACGGCAGGAGATCAAGCGCGCCACCGGCGGCCGGACGCGCGCCGCTCAGCACTGCTTTCACATAGGCCTGCACATCCTGCTGAAGAATGCGGCCCTTGGGACCACTGCCTTTCACCTTTGAGATGTCCACGCCCAGTTCGCGCGCGAAGCGCCGCACCGAGGGCGTTGCGTGCGAACGGTGACCGCCGGCTGAAGCGGCGATAAATTCTGCCGGCCCCGGCATCAACACTACCGCTGGCGGGTGACTCGGCCCTTCGGGATGGCCGGGCACGGGTGCAGCGCCCGACGCCATGGTCGATGCGCTGCGCACCGCCGGTTCGGGCGCGGCGATGACACTCGGTGCCGCTACCTTTGCCGTCGGTGCCGGCCTGCTGGCCGGAGCCGCCTTCGCATCACTGGCTTCCAGTATCAGCACAACCGTGCCTTCAGCCACCATGTCGCCGACTTTCACTTTGACATCTTTCACGGTACCAGCGGCTGGCGCCGGCACATCCATGCTCGCTTTGTCGGATTCGAGCGTAACAATGGAGTCTTCGGCCTGAATGACATCGCCGGGCTTGACCAGAACCTCGATCACCGCAACTTCCTTGAAGTCGCCGATGTCGGGTATTTTTACCTCGATGAGTTGGGGCATGCTGTTCCTTCGTGATCGCTAGGTACGGACAAGCATCTTCACACTGTCAGTGGATTCGGCTTGTCGACATCGATGCCGTATTTCTGGATGGCCTCGGCCACCTTGGCGGGATCAAGTTTTTCTTCCTCGGCCAGCGCTGCCAGGCTGGCGGTGGTGACCCAGTAACGGTCAACCTCAAAGAAATGGCGCAGTTTCTCGCGAGTGTCGGAACGACCAAAGCCATCGGTGCCCAGCACTTGATAACGGCCCGGCACATAGGGGCGGATCTGGTCGGCGAAAGCGCGCACATAGTCGGTCGAAGCGATCACCGGACCCTCGGTATTTTCGAGACACTGCTGCACATAGGGCTTGCGCGGCTCCGCCGTCGGGTGCAGCAGATTCCAGCGCGCAGTCGCCACGCCATCGCGCGCCAGCAGCGTGAAGCTCGGGCAGCTCCAGATATCGGCCTCGATACCCCAGTCCTTCTTGAGCAAGTCGGCCGCGGCGATCACTTCGTTCAGGATCGTGCCCGAACCCAGCAACTGCACGCGCGGACCCTTGCCCGTGCCGCCCTGCCGGAACAGGTACATGCCCTTGAGGATGCCGGCCTCCGCGCCTTCCGGCATGGCCGGGTGCGCGTAGTTCTCGTTCATTACGGTGAGGTAGTAGTACACGTCCTCCTGCTCGGCGTACATCCGGCGCAGGCCGTCGTGCATGATCACCGCGAGTTCGTAGGCGAAGGTCGGATCGTAGGAAATGCAGTTCGGAATCTGCGCCGACCACAGATGCGAGTGGCCGTCTTCATGCTGCAGGCCTTCGCCGTTCAGCGTGGTGCGTCCCGCCGTGCCGCCCAACAGGAAACCGCGCGAGCGCGAATCGCCCGCCGCCCACCACAGATCGCCGGTGCGCTGCAGGCCGAACATGGAGTAGTAAATGAAGAACGGGATCATCGGCACGTCATGCGTAGAGTAGGCGGTGGCGGCCGCGATCCACGAACACATGGCGCCGGCTTCGTTGATGCCCTCCTGCAGGATCTGGCCGTTCTTGTCTTCCTTGTAGAACATGAGTTGGTCTTTGTCCTGCGGCGTGTACAGCTGGCCGACCGACGACCAGATGCCGATCTGGCGGAACAGGCCTTCCATGCCGAAGGTGCGCGATTCGTCGGCCACGATCGGCACCACGTGCTTGCCGATATTTTTGTCCTTGAGCAGCACGCCGAGCAGGCGCACGAACGCCATGGTGGTGGAGAACTCGCGGCCCTCGGCCGAGGCCTTGAGCAGCGCATCGAATGCCGACAGCGGCGGCACCTCAAGCGCGATACTCTTCTCGCGCCGCGCCGGGAGATAACCGCCCAGCGCCTGACGGCGCTCAAACATGTAATTGTATTCCGGTGAACCCGGGGCCGGCTTGATGTAGTCGAGCTTCTCGACCTGCTCGTCGGTAAGCGGGAGGTGAAAACGGTCACGGAAAGCCTTGAGCGAGGTCGTACCCATTTTCTTCTGCTGATGGGTGATGTTCTGCGCCTCGCCCGACTCGCCCATGCCGTAACCCTTCACGGTCTTGGCGAGGATCACGGTCGGCTGGCCCTTGTGGTTGACCGCCGCATGATAGGCCGCGTACACCTTGTGCGGATCGTGGCCGCCGCGATTCAGGCGCCAGATGTCGTCATCCGACCAGCTCGCGACCATCTCTTTCAGTTCGGGGTACTTGCCGAAGAACTGCTCGCGCACATAGGCGCCATCGCGCGCCTTGAAAGTCTGGTAGTCGCCGTCCACGCATTCATCCATGCGCTTGCGCAACAGGCCAAGGCGGTCACGCGCCAACAATGGGTCCCAGTAGCCGCCCCAAATAAGTTTGATGGCATTCCAGCCGGCGCCGCGGAACGTGGCTTCAAGTTCCTGGATGATCTTGCCGTTGCCGCGCACCGGTCCGTCGAGGCGCTGCAGGTTGCAGTTCACCACGAAAATAAGATTATCCAGATTCTCGCGCGCTGCCATGCCGATGGCGCCGAGCGACTCGGGCTCATCCACCTCGCCGTCGCCGAGGAAACACCAGACCTTGCGGTTCTCGGTGTTGGCGATGCCGCGGTCATGCAAATATTTCATGAAGCGCGCCTGGTAGATCGCCTGAATCGGCCCCAGTCCCATGGACACGGTCGGGAACTGCCAGAAGTCCGGCATCAGCCACGGGTGCGGATAGGACGACAGCCCCTTGCCATCCACTTCGCGCCGGAAGTGATCCATCTGCTCTTCGCTCAGGCGTCCGAGCATGAAGGCACGCGCATAGATGCCGGGCGAGGAGTGCCCCTGCACATAGATCAGATCACCGCCATGATTCTCGCTCGGCGCACGCCAGAAGTGGTTGAAGCCGACGTCATAGAGCGTCGCCGCCGAGGCAAAGCTGGCGATGTGGCCACCGAGGTTGGAATCGCCCTTGTTGGCGCGCAGCACCATGGCCAGCGCGTTCCAGCGCACGAACGAGCGGATACGATCCTCCATGGCATGATCGCCGGAAGAACGCACTTCCTTGTCGGGCGGAATTGTATTGATGTAGGCGGTGTTGGCCGCGTACGGCACATTGATGCCGGCGGCGCGCGCCAGTTCGATCTGCTTCTCGATCAGATAGTGGGCACGCTCCGGACCTTCCTGCTGGATGACGGCCCCGAGGGCGTCGAGCCACTCCTGGGTTTCCTGGGCGTCCACGTCGGTCTGCGGGGGAAGGCTTGGGACGGCGGCCATAATTTCTTCTCCTCATCTCGATCCGCCGGAAAGGCGGACCTGACGACAATTTGTCTGAATTAATCTCGAATACAACTGCGGGGGCACGTATAGTCCGATCGGAAGCCCAGTCGCTTAACCGGCACTTCTGATTGCGCACCCCCTCAGGGCCACAAATCCATAAGGGCTGGTAAGGACAGCGGTAATGGGCGGGGCAACCACCCTCGGTCAATTCTGTTAAATTAATGAAAGCAAGCCTGCACAAAAATAGCCGTTCTAAGTGAAAGCACGCCTGCACAAAACTAGCTGTATTAGGCGGCGTATGATCGGTTTTTTGGGAATTAAGGTCAAGGCATTGACTTATCAGCAGGATTTCCCGCCACGCACGGCCACCGGATGACAAGCATGCAACTCGATACCGCCAAGATCACGCAGGATAGCCTCACGTTAAGCACAAAAGACGCCGATTCTGGTTCGCACCTGATTTGTTTGCTGGCTGCCACCTTTGATATAGCGCGTCTGCCGCACGGTAGCGTGCTGAAGCAACGCATGAAAGCCGCGCGCCACAAGCTCGCCGCCGACAGCCCCTTTCATACTATTCTGCCCAACGCCCAAGGCACCCGGATTTCACTGCTGCTGGTCGATCCAGCCCAATCCGCCTTCGTGCTGTTGACGCAGGCACGCAAAACCATCGCCAGCCAGCGCAGCCCGGCGCCCGCTACCCTTAACGTGGCCTGCTTCGGTCTGGATGCGAAACAGGCAGAGCGCGCCTGCGAGGCACTGATCGCCGCGGCCCTGGCCGCGGACTTCGCCATGCCGGACTTCAAGAGCAAACGCGAACCGGCCACTCGTCTCAAACAGATTCATATATATGGTCACAAGGCCCAGCATGGTTACGCCCGCACCCTGGCCGAAGCACGCGGCAACAACCTCGCGCGCTTCCTCACCGCCCTGCCGCCCAACGAACTTACGCCCGGCAGCTATCGCCAACGCGTCTTGAAGCTCGCGCGTGGATACAAATGGAAGACCGAGTTTCTGGACGTTAAAAAACTTAAAAGCCGAGGTGCTGGCGCGTTCCTGGCAGTCGCGCAAGGCAGCCCGGAACCGGATGCCGGCATCTTGCATCTGCGCTACACGCCCAAGAAAAAAAACAGCAAGGCACCCCTGGCACTGGTCGGTAAAGGTATTTGCTTCGATACCGGCGGCACCAATCTCAAACCCGCGCGCCACATGCACGGCATGCACGAAGACATGGAGGGCAGCGCCGTGGCGCTCGGCACTCTGCTCGCGCTCACCGAACTCAAGGTGGACTTCCCGGTGGACTGCTGGCTGGCGCTCGCCCAGAACCACATCGGCCCCAAGGCCTACAAGCAGAACGACGTGGTGACGGCCGCGAACGGCACTACCATCGAGATCATGCACACCGATGCCGAAGGCCGCATGGTGCTGGCCGACACCCTCACCTTCGCGTCGCGCGCCAAGCCGCGCCTTATTATGGACTACGCCACCCTCACCGGTGCGTGCGTGGGTGCCCTGAGCACGCGCATGAGTGGCGCCGTGACCAACCGCATGGAATTGGTGCCAACCGTGATCGAGGCCGGTTGGGAAAGCGGTGAGCGCGTCTGGCCGTTCCCGCTGGAGAAGGATTACCACAAGGCGCTCAAGAGCAGCGTCGCCGACATGAAGCAATGCACCCTGGACAGCGACGCCGACCATATCATTGCCGCCTCATTCCTGAGAATGTTCATCGAGGGCGATCTACCGTGGGTGCACATCGATCTGTCTGCCGGCAACCACAAGGGCGGGCTGGCACATATTCCGACTGACATTACCGGCTTTGGCGTACGGTTCTCGATGAACCTGTTACTCGACCAAAAGGTACTTGGGTAACGCAACATTTAATTTGTACGGACTGTTTTCGCCGTTTCCAATTCGGGGGCCAGCGATGGCGCCGGTGGTTCCGCGAATACGGCGCAACATGATGGGTCACGAAAGCCGATGAATTCCTTGAATACCGGCTCGGCAAAAAACCCCGTGAAGGAACAGGATCTGCCGCTTGAGGTCGGCTTGCAGAAGAGTGCAACCACCACTGCACTCACGACCAGTCGTGGGAACAATGCGGTTGAAAATGTGTGATGACGAGCGTACCGGTGGCCGGCGAACTTCAACGCAGTGCGGGCCGGAATCTATGCTGACATTCAGGCATTCTTCCGCGGTTGCCAGAGCACATCCGGCTCGCCCGCGGATCGGTTGAGGGCGCGCGCCATCACAAACAGCAAATCGGAAAGCCGGTTGAGGTACTTGATCGAGGTCGGGGGTACGGTTTCATTGCGGGCGAGCGTGAGCGTACGGCGCTCGGCGCGCCGGCACACAGTGCGTGCGAGATGCGCATAGGCGGCGGCGCGCGTGCCGCCCGGCAGGATAAATTCCTTCAGCATCGGCAAATCGGCATTCAGCTCGTCGAGAATGTTTTCGAGACCGGTGATGCGCGCCTCGCTCAACATGCCGTGACCCGGCACACACAACTCGCCACCCAGATCGAACAGGTCGTGCTGAATGTCGGTGAGCGTCGCGCGAATCCCCTCCGGCAGTGATTCGCTGAGCAGCAGGCCGATGACGCAGTTGAGCTCATCCGCCGTGCCGAAGGCCTCGACCCGGACATGGTCTTTGGGAACGCGCGAACCGTCGCCGAGACCGGTAGTGCCGTCGTCACCAGTGCGGGTGTATATCTTCGAGAGGCGGTGTCCCATCAGGGTTTATCCGTAAGCCGGTAAACAACGGGAATTTGCATATCATGTCGTGTGCCACCGGCATCGGCAACGCGCTCAACTTTGCGGAGCGAATTCAGGGCCGCTTCGTCGAGTACGCCAAACCCGGAGGTGCGCACCACGTGCAGCTCGTGCAACAGGCCATCCTGCTCCACACGAAATGCGAGCAGCACCCGGCCTTCCCAGCCTCGACTGCGGGCCACGGCCGGATAGTAAAAGTGACGCGCCAGATCGCTGAGCACCTGGGCCTGTACGCTGGCTGCGGCCTCGCCCGGTGATGGCGCAACCTGCCAGTCTGTGGCCTGCTGCGTTGCTGCCGAAACTGCGCGCACAACCGTGTCGGAGGGCATCGTTGATACCGGCGCAGTGCGTGCTACTGGAAGTGACGGCGCGGGGCGTGCGCCATGGCCGACTTCGTCGAGCCGCACGGCGATGGATTCCATGCGTGTTCCCGCATCCACCTTCCCCAGCGCCACACCGCCGGCGATTAATCCGGCGTGCAGTGCGGTTGAAGCCAGCAGAAATATCGTGAGACGCGACATGGCGTGTTACAACCCCTGATAACCGTCTGAGACGAACAGGCCGCGCCTCGTTGAGCTGTAGGTCGCAGCGGTTATGTTTTGCTTGTCGACGACATTGCCGTTTTCGTGAGGCGTTTCGACAGAAACTGCAATGTGCCCAAAGCCAGCCAATGGACAGAATCGCCGTTGCTCGCCCTGCATCACTCTTACGACTTTGTGCCAGCCACTTGTTGCGTGCGCGAAAGGGCGGCTACTGCAACATGCAGCGCCACTGCGGCAGCAACATAGGCGAATGCACTACCGGCATAGAGCGGGAAGTACTTCATGATAAGCAGACCGTATTCCATCAGGCCTGTTTCTGGCAGGCGTCCCGAAAGGAAATAGAAGCTGACATTTGAAATAACAAAGGCTACCGTCACGCTGACCGCAAGCGCCGCAGCGAGCGGTGCCAGCGCCATCCATGTCTCACGATGGCGCGCACCAACCCAGCGACCGGCAAACCACATCACCGCATAGGTCGGGATCAGGAAGAAATAGGCCGGGGTCACGCACCAGTCGCTCACACCACCAACCGAGATTGCCAGATAGTCGATCAGTGCGGCCAGGGCCAGCAGCGCCACCAGCAGCCAGGAGGAACGCAAGTAGAATCCGGCGATGAAAAACACCGCAAGCGATGCGTCCGGCAAACTGATTGCCGAACCGAAATGGTGAAAGCGTGTTGCCGCCATCAGTGCCACGAATGCTGCAATTATGGCAATCTCGACCCGAGATATCGACTTCATAAACATAACCGTCTCCTTCCTTCTGGTTGCAAGTGTGGCGCCCGCTCAACGTGCCGGGCTGTAACGCAGGTTGATGAAATAATTCCTGCCGTCCTGATTGAAATACGCTGCCGTTTCGTAGTGCTTATCGAGCAGATTACCTACCCGGCCGCCAAGCGTCCAGTTTTTGGAGAGCTCGTAATCGGCACGCAGATCAACCGTGGCGTAGGCCTTCAGCTCAACAGTGTTGGCGAGATTATCATAACGTTTTCCTTCACCGACGATCGCCGTACCGGCACGGAGTTTTCCAAAGCGGCGATCGAGATCGATCCGTGCCGTTTCTTTCGCGCGGCGCGGCAAAACATTGCCGTCGTTCGCGCCACCGCTGCGGTTGACCGGATCAAGCAAAGTCAGATTACCGCCGATATTCCAGCCAGCGAACTGCGTTCCACCCGCCACCTCGATGCCGCGAATGCGGGCTATGTTGATATTGGCCGGAGTCCAGGTAGGATCGAGCGCGATCAGGTCGATCACCTTGGTCTCGAAGAGATTAAGCGACCAACGGTTGGTACCGGATCTGCTCCGCAAGCCGGCCTCGATGCTCTGTGACTGTTCCGGCTGGAGGTTGGGGTTTCCGTAGGCTGGATAGTAAAGCTGGTTGAAGCTCGGTGCCTTGAACGCACTGCCCCAGGAAGCGAAAAGCCGCGTCGCCGGAGTGAATCCGTAACCCCAGGCGACGCCGCCAGTCGTATGCGTGCCGAACTGTTCGTTATTATCATTACGCACCGAAAGTTGAACATCCTGCCGTCCCAACTTTCCCTGATACTGGGCAAACACACCGGTGTTGCGACGTTCACTGACGGTATACACCGTCGTGCTGTCAACACTGTCGTTCTGATAGTCGTAGCCCGCCGTCAGAAGCTGACCGGTGCCAAACGCAATATCGTTTTGAAGACTCGCGCTATCGCGCGAGGTGGTGTAACGGTCGCTGAATACGCTGTTCAGGTAATCTTTTGACTCGTCGCGACTATTGCCGGCAGCAACCGTTACTCGCCATGGCGCAAGCGGCGAGAAGGCAACGCGTGCGCCGGCCGCCTGTTGCACAATACGGGTTTCGTTCGTCGAGCTGCCATCGTACTGGTTATAACCCGTCGTACGCAGTGCGTGCACATCGACCTCAGTATTGTTCCCAAAACGGTACCCGCCGCGAAACGCCCCGGAGCCGCTGTGATACCCGTCTTTGTCTGGCTCGATCGTGTAGCAGCCGGCGGCCAGTGACCCGCGGCAAGAGTTATAACCGTCACTGCTCAAACCCGAACCGCTGACATTGAACCAGCCGTGTTCGCCGCCACCCGAAAGGCCGATCGATCCGCTCCCCGTGTTGTGGCTGCCAGCACCGAGGCTGAGCGTTGGCGTGAATTCGCCGCCGCCCTTGCGCGTGAATATCTGGATCACGCCGCCAATGGCCTCCGAGCCGTAGAGACTCGAACGCGGACCGCGCACGATTTCGATGCGCTCGATCTGCTCGACCGGCATGTTGTGAAACATGGCTAAGCCAAGCGTGGCCGAACCGACCTTGACCCCATCGACCAACACCAGCACATGGTCTGAATTCGTGCCGCGCAGGGTCACCGACGTGGCCTTACCGATACCGCCGTTGTTGGTGAAATTCACGCCCGGCAGGCCGTGCAACAGGTCTTCCACAGTCACGGCCTGCTGACGTTCGATGTCGGCGCGTGTGATGACGGTCACGGCCGCCAGCGACTCATCCGCTGTCTGGGCGGTACGCGTCGCAGTAACGATGATGGGCGCCGCGACGTCATCTGCGGCATGAATGGGTTGTGTGCCGAGCAGCAACAGTGCCACCAGCATAGGGCGTTGTTTCATTTCTTTTCCTCCGCGCTCACCCGCGCGACAAACCGGTTTGATGTAAACGGGTGCGGAGGAAAAACAAACGGGCAGGAGGATGGGACCGCCGTGCGCGTCGTGCATCGCCCTCCGCGATACCGTCGTTGCACTTCGGGCCGGTCTCCGGACTCACGAGCGGGTATTCCCCGGATCTGCGCCTTCCCGTGCCGAAGCACAGTGGCATTGAGCAGATCGTTGACTCGTTTACCGTTGCGGGGGCAGTGCCGGGATGGTTCTTGGCAGAACGCACCGGCTTCCCGTTTCACCCTTTGGAAGCCATTCCGCAGGGAACCTGAAGTAGTGTGCCCACTCTAACGGCTGGGCAAACAGACTGTCAATCGACATCGGATGAATGCACGGACGGAATAAGTACGGCGGCGCGGAACGTCCACTGCTACAGTCTCCTCAAACCAAACAGGCTGACACGCACACCACTTTCAACAACTCTAATGAGGCTCTCCATCATGACTCGACGCACTCTCTTCGCATTCCTGCTTGCGTTGCTGCCACTTCTCGCAGGCGGCGCGTCCGCCGGGGCGGCGGAAAAAATGGATGTCACCCTGGCGCGCCAGAAGGCCGCCGCATCCATGCTTGCCGACATACAACAAGCCACCTGGTTCCGCGACGGCAAGAGCGCGCATGTCATCTATGTATTCTTCGACCCCAACTGCCCGTATTGTCATAAGGTCTATGAAATGCTGCGCCCGCAGGTGCAGCGCGGCGAGGTGGAGTTGCGCTGGGTGGTTGTCGGCAAACTCATGGCCACGAGCACCGGCAAGGCTGCGGCCATACTCGAGGCCAAGGATCCAACCGAAGCTTTCTACCGCAGTGAGCGCGGATTTTCGCAAGAGACCGGCACTTTCGGCGGCATTGAGGAAGAACCGGCGCCGCGCGACGACACACTCCGCAAACTGGATGCGAACCTCGCCCTGCTCAAGCGCAGCGGATTTGACGCCGTGCCTGCCCTGCTGTTTCGCACCAGGGACGGCAGGGCCGACTTCGTCCGGGGCGCGCCGCCAGCCGCGTTTCTCGAGAAACTGCTGAAGGAGCTGGAGTAACAGAAAGTTTGCGGAGGCCGCCAGACCTGACAAAGCATCGCTTGAAATCTCCCCGGCTCTGCCTTAACCTTGGCGGCCGACTGAACCACTCAAGTATTCAACCCACACCATCCATCGGGAGACACCATGAAAAATCCATTGGATTCGATTGTCGGAACGATCATCTCCGGCTTCGTCCTCACTGCCATCCTGTACGTGTTCATCGTCAACTTCCTGCTCAAGGTCTAGGCCTTAAGCAACAACAGCAACAAATAAGATCGGGAGAACATCATGGAGCTCATTCTTGACCGCTGGTTTCACATCATGGCCGGTATTGCCTGGATTGGCCTGCTCTACTATTTCAACTTCGTGCAGGCGGTTGCCCTGCCCAAAGCCAAGGCCGACAATACCGCCGCCGGCATCACCAAACACATCGCGCCGCAAGCGCTGCTCTGGTTCCGCTACGCCGCACTCGTCACCTGGCTGACCGGCACCTGGTATCTGGAGCGCTCGGGCATCGGCCTCGGCGCCGCTTTCATGCTAAAAGGCTCGGCCGCGGCTATCGGCCTCGGCGCATGGCTCGGCACGATCATGCTGTTCAACGTGTGGGTGCTGATCTGGCCGAATCAGAAGAAAGTGCTGGGCATCGTGCCGGCCGACGACGCCACCAAGGCCAAGTCCGCGCGCATCGCCTTCCTCGCCTCGCGCACCAACACCATGCTGTCCATCCCCATGCTGTTCTTCATGGTGACGGGCAGCGCGCACGGCCTGCCGCGTCTGTTCTAAAGGCCTGCCAGCAAGCAAAAAGGCCCGGCAATCGCCGGGCCTTTTCTTTTTCCCCTGCAAGACTTGCGTTATTGCCCGAAATTAATAGAATCGAATTTATACAATCAATAACGGCGCCCTCAGGCAGGGCGCCTTTGTGTTTTTGGTGACAAGGAAATGCCAACGAACTATCAGATGCCGGTTTTCGCCCCCCTGCCCGTGGCCTTCGCGCACGGCGCGGGTGCCTGGCTGACGGACACGCAGGGCCGCAAGTACCTCGATGCACTATCCGGGGTTGCCGTGTGCGGGCTCGGCCATGCCCATCCCGAGATCACGAAAGCGATCTGCGACCAGGCCGGCAAACTGCTGCACACTTCCAACTGGTATGAGGTGCCGTTACAGGCGGAACTGGCCGAACGCCTGTGCAAGCGTGCCGGCATGGACAACGCGTTCTTCTGCAACTCCGGCGCCGAGGCGAACGAAGCCGCCATCAAGCTCGCGCGCCTGTACGGCCACCAGAAGAAAGTACTCAACCCGACCATCATCGTCACCGACGGCAGCTTTCACGGGCGCACCCTCGCGACGCTCTCGGCCTCCGGCAATCGCAAGATCCAGGCCGGCTTCGAGCCGCTGGTCACCGGCTTCAGCCGCGTGCCGTACAACGACCTCGATGCCGTGCGGGCCGTGGCCGAGAACAACAAGGATGTGGTCGCGATACTGGTCGAACCGATCACCGGCGAGGGCGGTATCCAGATTCCGGACGCCGGTTATCTCAAGGGCCTGCGCGCAATCTGCGACGAGCGCGGCTGGCTGCTGATGCTGGATGAAATCCAGACCGGCATGTGCCGCACCGGCAAGTGGTTCGCCTTCGAACACACCGGCATCAAACCGGACGTGCTCTCGCTCGCCAAGGGCCTCGGCAACGGCGTGCCGATCGGCGCCTGCCTGGCACGCGGCGCCGCCGCACAGGTGTTCAAGCCCGGCACGCACGGCTCGACCTTCAGCGGCAACCCGCTGGTCTGCCGTGTCGGCCTCACGGTGCTGGATATTCTGGAGCGCGGCAAATTCGAAAAACGCGCCGCCGAACTCGGCACGCGCATCCTGAACGGCCTCAAGAAATCACTTGATGCTGTCGCGGGCGTAAAGGAGATTCGCGGCCAGGGCCTGATGCTGGCCGTGGAGCTTGACCGGCCGTGCAAGGAAGTTCTCACGCTCGCGCTGGAACGCGGATTGCTGCTGAACGTTACCGCCGACTCGGTGGTGCGCCTGCTGCCACCGCTCATCCTGAGTGACGCCGAAGCCGACCAGATTGTCAGCGGCGTCGCCGAGTGTGTGCAGCGTTTCCTCGCCGGCAACGAGTCGAAGACTGCACAGGCATGAGCGTGCGCCACTTTCTCACGCTCATGGACCTGAGCCCGGCAGAGCTCAATGGGCTCATCCGGCGCGCCAGTGCGTTGAAAGTTGCGCGCCAGCGCGGCGAGACAGTTACGCCACTCGCCGGCAAGACCATGGCAATGATTTTCGAAAAGTCCTCGACCCGCACACGCGTGTCGTTCGAGGCCGGCATGGCCCAGCTCGGCGGTGCCAGCCTGTTTCTCTCGCCGCGCGACACCCATCTCGGCCGCGGCGAACCGGTGGAGGACACAGCGCGCGTCATGTCGCGCATGGTGGACGTGATTGTGATTCGCGCCAACACGCACGCCATGGTTGAACGCTTCGCCGAGCATTCGAGCGTGCCGGTAATCAATGCCCTCACCGATCTCTACCACCCCTGCCAGCTGCTGGCCGACATCCAGACCTATGTCGAGGCGCGCGGTGCCATAGCGGGCCGGCGCGTCGCCTGGATCGGCGACGGCAACAATGTCTGCCACTCATGGATGAATGCCGCGCGCCAGTTCGGATTCAAGATGGTGATCGCCGTGCCCAGGGGTTATGAGCCGGACGCGCAATTGCTCAAGGCCTGCGCCGCGCAGGTTACGCTCACGCACGATCCGAAGGAAGCCGCGCGCGCTGCCGACATCGTGGTCACCGACACCTGGGCGAGCATGGGCCAGGAGAGCGAAAAGACCGAACGCCTCAAGGCATTTGACGGCTACACGGTGGACAAGACGCTCATGCAGCTGGCCGGCAAGGATGCCGTGTTCATGCACTGCCTGCCGGCTTATCGCGGCGTGGAAGTCGCGGCCGACGTTATCGACGGCCCGCAGAGCGTGGTGTGGGACGAAGCCGAGAACCGCATGCACGCACAGAAGGCCCTGCTCGAATTCCTGCTCGCCCCGAGCCGCTCCGTTTAACCCGCCCGCCATGCCGGCGGCAGTGAGTGCATGATTCCCTGCACGACAAACTCGATCGCAATCGCTAGCAGCAGCATGCCCATGATGCGCGTCAGGATGCGCGTGCCAGTGACCCCGAGCCGCTCAAAAATAGGATGCGCCATCCGGAACACCGGGTAGAGAATCAGCGTGGCCAGCAGAATCAGCGCCGAGAGCGAAAGGTCGCCCTCAATGTGTTGTTGCTGTTGGGAGAGCAGGATGACCGTGGTGATCGCACCCGGCCCGGACAGCATCGGAATAGCCAGCGGCACCACCGAGAAATCTTCCTTCTCCTGGCTCTCTTCATCCTCGGTGCGCGTGGTCTGGATACGCGATGCATTGGCGTGCAGCATCGACCAGGCCATGGAGGCGATAATCAGACCGCCGGCGATCTGGAAACTCGGCAACTCGACGCCGAGGATGCGGAACAGGTACATGCCGGTCCACTGAAAGAACAGCAGTGTCGCCAGCACCGTGCCCAGGGTCTTGAACAGCGCGCGTTTGCGCGCGGCATCCGGCATGCCGGCCGTGAGGCTCACATACACCGGCAACACGCTGAATGGCGTGAGAATGGTCAGGAGCGAAATCAGCTCCTTGCCGAGTTGCAGGTGATCCAGCGTCATGCGGCCATTCTCGGGGCTTCACGAAGCCCGGTCAAACCGTCCGGAAACAAGGCAGTCGCGCGCTTGTCAGGGGGTGGCGGTGAATAGTACTCTCCTTATACTACCAACCTGACTCTTAACCTGCTGGCGCTCCCACTCCATGTCCGGTCAATACATCTTCACCATGAACCGCGTGGGCAAGGTTGTCCCGCCCAAGCGCGAGATTCTGCGCGACATCTCATTGTCGTTCTTCCCCGGCGCCAAGATCGGCGTGCTCGGTTTGAATGGCTCGGGCAAATCCACGCTGCTGCGCATCATGGCCGGCGTGGACCAGGACTATGTCGGCGAGGCGCGCCCGCAGCCGGGCATCAAGATCGGTTACCTTGCGCAGGAACCGCAGCTCGACGCGAAGAAGGACGTGCGCGGCAACGTCGAAGAAGCGGTAGCCGAGACCAAGGCACTGCTCGACCAGTTCAACGAAATCTCCATGAAGTTCGGCGAGCCGATGGACGACGACGCGATGAACAAGCTCATGGAGAAACAGGCCGCGTTGCAGGAAAAGATCGACGCCGCCGGCGCCTGGGAACTGGACCGCAAGCTCGAAATCGCCGCCGACGCGTTGCGCCTGCCGCCGTGGGACGCCGACGTCACCAAGCTGTCTGGTGGCGAACGCCGGCGCGTGGCGCTGTGTCAGTTGCTGTTGTCCAGCCCGGACATGCTCCTGCTCGACGAGCCCACCAACCACCTGGATGCCGAATCGGTCGCGTGGCTGGAGCGCTTCCTCAAGGATTTCCCGGGCACCGTCGTGGCCGTGACCCATGACCGCTACTTCCTCGACAACGCTGCCGAGTGGATTCTGGAACTCGACCGCGGCCACGGCATTCCGTGGAAGGGAAACTATTCTTCCTGGCTGGAACAGAAGGAGAAGCGCCTCGAGCAGGAAGAGAAACAGGAAACCGCGCGCATGCGTGCGATGAAGCAGGAGCTGGAATGGGTGCGGCAGAATCCCAAGGGGCGGCACGCCAAGAGCAAGGCACGCCTGCAGCGCTACGAGGAAATGGCGGAACAGGATTTCCAGACGCGCAACGAGACCAAGGAGATTTTCATCCCGGCCGGACCGCGTCTCGGCGATTTGGTGGTTGAAGCGAGCGGCCTGAGCAAGAGCTTCGGCGACCGGCTGCTGATCGACAACCTGTCGTTCAACCTGCCGCGCGGCGGCATCGTCGGCATCATCGGCCCGAACGGCGCCGGCAAGACCACGCTGTTCCGCATGATCATCGGCCAGGAGAAACCGGACGCCGGCGAGCTGCGCATCGGCCCGAGCGTGCAGCTGGCGTACGTCGATCAGTCGCGCGACGCACTCGATGGATCCAAGTCCGTATGGCAGGAGATCTCCGGCGGCCAGGACATCATGCTGGTCGGCAAGGCCGAAGTGCCATCACGTGCCTATTGCGGCCGTTTCAACTTCAAGGGATCGGATCAGCAGAAGCTGGTGAAAGACCTGTCCGGTGGCGAACGCAATCGTCTGCACCTGGCCAAGCTGCTGAAGAGCGGCGGCAACCTGCTGCTGCTCGATGAGCCGACCAATGATCTCGACGTCGACACACTGCGTGCACTGGAAGACGCGTTGCTCGACTTCTCCGGCTGCGCGGTGGTCATCTCGCACGATCGCTGGTTCCTCGATCGCATTGCGACACACATCCTGGCCTTCGAGGGTGACAGCAAGGTAGTCTGGTTCGAAGGCAACTTCGCCGATTATGAAGTCGACCGGCACCGCCGTCTCGGCACGGATGCGGATCAACCGCACCGCATCAAATATCGCAAGCTGACGCACTAGCTAATCACGTTGGACGCACGACTCTCCAGCACCTTACACCGCTGCGGGGTGTTTTATTCCAGGTGAATTATATATTTCGTTTTTCGCAAAATACCGACCAGCGGCGCTATACATCCCGACTGTCACGATGTTAGATTGCTTCGCGCCCGCACCCCGGGCCATCCACAGTGCTGATTTCCCATCATAAAAAATGGGGCATCAGGATGACTAACCAAATAATCAAACCAAGGAGTATTGAATGAACAACGCCAAGAAGATCACCGGCCTCGCCATCGCCGCTGCCGCCGCCGCCATGTTCGTTGCCGCCCCGGCCGCCATGGCCGCCAAGCATGAAGGCAAGGTGCATTGCACCGGCGTGAACGCCTGCAAGGGCAAGAGCGATTGCAAAACCGCCTCGAATGCCTGCAAGGGCATGAACGCCTGCAAGGGCAAGGGCATGAACCCCATGTCCGAGAAGGAATGCACCACCAAGGGCGGCAAGGTCGAGAAGTAATCGATCTGTCGCGCGCAACCGGGCCTCTAGCGAGGCCCGGTTTTTTTATTACTACCGCATATGACTGCTTCCATCGCAACCCGCCCCAACCTTGGCTTCGGCCTCGGCCTGCGCGTTGATCATTACGAAACCATCCTGAATTCCGCACCGGCGGTCGACTGGTTCGAAATCATCTCCGAGAACTACCTGGTGCCGGGCGGCAAGCCGCTGCACTATCTCGACCGCATTCGCGAATGCTACCCGCTGGTGATGCACGGTGTGTCGATGTCCATCGGCTCGACCGATCCGCTCAACCGCGACTACCTGAAGCAGCTCAAGCAGCTGGCCCTGCGCATCGAGCCGGCCTGGATCTCCGATCACCTGTGCTGGACCGGTGTGCACGGCACCAACCTGCACGACCTGCTGCCCCTGCCCTACACCGAAGAAACGATCGACCATGTCGCTGCGCGTATCCGCGAGGTGCAGGATGTCCTCGGCCGCCGGATGCTGATCGAGAACGTGTCGAGCTATGTGAGCTTTGCCCAGTCGCAGCTGAGCGAATGGGATTTCCTGCGCGCCCTGTGCGAACGCGCCGACTGCCTGCTGTTGTTCGACGTCAACAATGTCTACGTGAGCAGCGTCAATCACGGCTTCGATCCGCTCGACTATCTCAACGGCATACCGGCCGAGCGCGTGCAGCAGTTTCATCTCGCCGGTCACGAAGATCATGGCCGCTACATCATCGATACCCACGATCACCCGGTGTCCGATCCGGTGTGGGATCTGTACGCCCAGGCGCTGCGGCGTTTCGGGCCGGTGTCCACGATGATCGAGCGCGATGACAACATTCCGCCACTCGACGAGCTGACCGCCGAACTCGATCGCGCGCGCCGCATCGCCGCGCAAGTAGCGCAGGAGGCCGCATGAGCGAGGCCCTGCGCCGATTGCAGGAAGACTTTCAGGGCTACCTGTTGACGCTTGATGCGCGCATGACGCCACACGTGCTCGGCAGTGCGCAGGTGAGCGCCGAGGAACGCCTCACGATTTACGCCAGCGCCTATCGCCTCAGGTTGCTGGAAGCGCTTGGCACGGACTACCCTGGCCTGCACACCGTTCTGGGCGACGATGATTTCGATACCATGGGGCACGCCTACATTGCTGCCCACCCGTCGGCGAATTTCTCGCTACGCTGGTTCGGCGACCAGTTGAGTGAGTTTCTGCGCACCAGCGAGCCTTATTCAAAATATCCGGTATTCACCGAAATGGCGGCGTTCGAGTGGGCCAAGAGCGATGCCTTCGATGCCGCCGACAGCACCGTCGCCAGTATCCACGACATGGCTGCCATTCCTGCCGACGCTTGGCCGGGCCTGCGGTTCGTGCCGCACCCGTCGCTGCGGCGCCTTGATTTGCACTGGAACGTGCCCACCGTCTGGAAAGAAATCGACGCCGCACAGGGACGTGGAAGTGTCGCGGGAGGCAGGATGCCGGGAGCGACCGCCGGTCAGGAACCACCGGCGCTGGAACAAAGCGATTATCCGGTCGCCTGGCTGGTCTGGCGCCAGGATCTGCTTACCTATTTCCGCTCCTTGAACGTGGATGAAGCCTGGGCACTGGATGCCCTGCGGCGCGGCGAAACCTTCGCCGCCATCTGCGAAGGACTTACCGAGTGGATCGATGCCCAGAACGTCGCCGTGCATGCCGCCGGGCTGCTCAAGCAGTGGCTCATCGATGGCCTGATCAGCGAAATTCGTGCCGCCTAGCTGCGCCCCATCAACCTGTCCTTGTAAGCCGGGATTCCCTCCTGCGTCTAACCGGTCACAACATCTGGCGATGAAGTCACCAGTGAGGGATACGGGATGCGCAATCGCTTCAGCACGCTACTAACCATTGCCTTGACTGGTCTATTAGGCGGCGCGGCCGGGCACACGGCAACAGCCGGCAACGTGCCGCGCATGGCGCTACTTGAGCTTTACACCTCGGAAGGCTGCAACAGCTGCCCACCGACCGACCACTGGGTCAGCAGCCTGCCCCAGCCGCAGTTTGTCCCGCAACGGCTCGTGGTGCTCGCCTTCCACGTCGATTACTGGAACTACCTCGGCTGGCCAGACCGCTTCTCGCAGCGGCGTTTCACCGAACGTCAGCAATCGCTGGTACGCGCGAATGGACTGCGCACCGCCTACACCCCGCAACTGATTCTGAATGGCCGCGACTTTCGCGATACTGAGGGAATCGAAAAACAGGTTGCACGCATCAACACGCAGATGCCGAGCGTCAATCTGACCCTGCATGCCGACAGAATGAAATCGACACTGAAGACCAGCGTGTCCGTTAGTCCGGTGGCACCGTCTGCGTCTGAGCCACTGGAACTCTATGTCGCCCTGTACGAAAACAATCTGGAAACCCAGGTTCAAGCTGGCGAGAACCGCGGCAAACGTTTGCAACATGATTATGTCGTCCGGGTCCTGATCGGCCCGGTTACCGCGGCGGCAAACAAAACGACGCGCCACGAGTGGCAAATACCCTTGGCGGCTGACTGGAAAACGGCAGACATGGGGCTGGCGGCGTTCGTGCAATCCGCCAGGACTGGCGAAGTGCTTCAGGTCACGACACGCCTGATTCAGTAACAACCGCGCGTCGCTCAGGCGCTGCCTGACCCCGCAAGATTCGCCTCGCGATACGAAACCATGCGTTGCCGGCCCTCGTCCCAAAGGCTGGCCCGGAAGCAATCCACGATTTCGCGCGGCGCCAGCGAGGTGGTCACCGGCGATTGCAGTGCGGGAATGGCGGCCATGGCCTCGGGCAGGCGATAGAACGGTATGCGCACATTGAGATGGTGTATGTGGTGATAGCCGATGTTGCCGGTGAACCATTGCATGATTTTGTTGAGCCGCATATAGCTCGAAGACACCAGCGCCGCCCGATAGAAGGTCCAGGCCTCGGGCGAGAGGATGATCATGCGCTTGAAGCTGTGCTGGGCGAAAAACAGATAGCTGCCGAGGGCCGCAGCGATGAACATCGGCAGCAGCACAACGAAAAAGGCCACATCGAACCCGCCAAACACCCACAGCACGGCAATCAGTCCGCCGTGCGCGAGCAGGGACAGCGCCGAATCCCAATGCCGCGCCGGATCGCGCAGCAGCGGCAACAGGCAGATGTTGAAGAAGAATATCGTGGCATAACCGGTCAACACCGTGAGCGGGTGCCGCTCCATACGGTAGCGGGCGCGTTCCGCGGGCGAAGCCTGACGCCACATGCGGGCGGTGATAATCGGGAAAGCGCCGACGCTCGCGCTGGAAAGTTGCCCAACGTGCCCGTGATGAAAGTTGTGGCTCTTCTTCCAGGAGCTGGCCGGTGTGAGCCCGAATGCCGCGTACACATGGAAGATCAACCATGCCAGGCGCGAATGGCTCAGTATCGCCCCGTGCATGTAGTCGTGATAGGTAATAAATGTGCGCACCATCAACAGCGCCCCCAAGATAGACAGCACCGCACGCAACGGCCACCACGGCACCAGCCCCGCCCCCGTCAGGGCGGCAATCAGGAGAACGAAGGTCGTGCTCACCTGCCGCCAGCTCGTCGGCACGGACTCCACCGCGAATGGGCCGGTTGCCTTGAGCAGCTCCCTGCCCAGGCGAACGCCGGCGCTGTGTTTGGGGAGACCCGCATCTTGCTGGAGGATAGATTCGCTCATCTTGTCGGGTGACCTCGTCAATAAATAAAGTGGGTGCGCTGTCTTCTTGTCACAGAACTTTTGCCGAATCTGTACACAAAACTGCTCCCTGACAGGATATTTTTCAAGCGGCAACTCTACTCTTCCACAGATTTTTTCAGAACTGGGCACGGTAACCCACTGATCGACTATACGATCCATCCGGCGGAATACGCTGCGCTATTCCGCCCTACCCTTGTTCATCCTCGTCCGTCTGCCGGGGTGGCCTGGGTCCTTTGCGCACAGGCATGGGGCGCGGCCCGGTACTGCGGGTGCTACTGGCCCGGGCCGCAGGTGATGGGCCAGTGCTGCGCTGCTCGGCGCGCAGGGTCAGGTAGCTCTGCCAGCGTCTGGCATCCAGGGTGCCGGACACAATGGCCGCCTGAATCGCGCAGCCCGCTTCGCTCTGGTGGCGGCAATCGTTGAACTTGCAATGCCCGAACAGGGCACTCACCTCCGGGAACGCGTCCTCGATATTCTGTACACCGGCCGCGAGCTGGAACTCGCGCATGCCGGGCGTATCCACCAGCATGCCGCCATCCTTGAGCGGGTGCAGGGATCGGGACGTGGTGGTGTGCCGGCCCTTGTCGTCCCCGGCACGGGCCGCGGCGGTGGCTTGCCGGGCCTCGGCCAGGTTGTTGATCAAGGTTGACTTGCCAACGCCCGAGGAGCCCACCAGGGCAACCGTTTTTCCGGTCGTGCACCACGGCCGCAGCAGTGCCAACTGCGCGGCATCGCGCGCGTCGACGCACTCGATGGCCACCTCGGGGTGCAGTTGGCGCGCCGCGGTCATGAAGGGGGTCACGTCATCCACCAGATCGGCCTTGGTCAGGACAATGACCGGCGTGACCCCGGCGCCGGAGGCAAGCGCCAGGTAACGTTCGATCCGCGCCAGGTTGAAGTCTTCGTTGCAGGAGGTCACGATAAACAGGGTATCGACGTTGGCGGCAATCAACTGCTCATCGGTCCCGTGGCCGGATTCCTTGCGTGCCAGCTTGGTCTGGCGCGCGAGCATGCGCACCGGCCTTTCACCCGCGGCTGGCATCAACAGCCAGTCGCCGACTGCCAGATTCCCGGGATCGGGGAACACCCCGACATCCAGACGCTGTTCGCCCCGGCTGCTCCAGATAACACAGTGATTGCGATGGATCTGGGCAATGCGTGCCGGGTAGCACACGGCGAGCTCCTCAGCGCTGAGCTGCTGCTGAAAGAATGGCCGCCAACCCAACTTAGCAAGGTCTGACATTCAATTCGTTTGGCCTGCTCGGTGAGTAATCAGACGACGCAAAGGCCCGAGAAAAAACCGGACAGCGTTCGCCAACGGTGCACCTGACTGATAACATTTGCGCCCCTGCTGCACGGATTCCGCTGGAATCCCCTGTTCGCCAAGAAGCATCACTTTCGGGTCTTCGCCTTGATCATGTCCACCATTCTGGCGTTTCTCATGACCGGCGTCATTACCTTCATCAACACCGGGCTCGACGCCGGATTCCTGCTGCGCTGGGGCCGGGCGTTCGTGATCGTCTGGCCGATTGCGTTAACCATTGTCCTGCTGCTCGGACCGCATGTCCGCGCCATGGCCGAACGGCTCTGCACGCGCGATGGCTAGCGGGCCGCGGAAGAATACGCTCTCCGACCTGCTGCGACGCTACGCGGGCGCCTCCCGACCGGGCTGGTTCTCGCCCACGGCACTGGTGCTGATCGCCGCCAATCTGCTGCCCCTGTATGGCGTGCTGGTGCTGGGCTGGGCCGTATTGCCGATCGTGGTGCTGTTCTGGCTGGAAAACATCGTTGTCGGCGTGCTGAACATACTGCGGATTGTGCTTGCCAGTCCGGCTGACGCTGCACGCTGGGCCGGCAAGTTATTGCTGGTTCCGTTCTTCATTGTCCACTATGGCCTGTTTACCGCCATACACGGCCTGTTTGTGTTTTCCCTGTTCGGCGGTGAACCTTATCAGGCACTTGTTCATGGCCTGTGGACCGTCGATGCGGCGCGCCACGTGATCGCGGAATTTGCGCTGTGGCCGGGAATCGGTGCGCTTGCCGCCAGTCACCTGCTCTCCTTTCTCTGGAACTACCTGGGCCAGGGCGAATATCGGCAAGCCCGCCCTGAGGCCCTGATGCAGGCACCGTACAGTCGCGTCGTGGCGCTGCATGTCGCCATCTTACTCGGCGCTATTCTGATCCAGCTGTTCCATTCACCGCTGTGGGCCTTGCTGCTGCTCATAGGCCTCAAGATCGGCATCGATCTGCGTGCGCATCTCAAGGAACATCGCCGGCAACAACCGGCGGAGAGCCCGGCCGCATCGCCCTGACAACCTTTACTATTGCTTTACTGCGTGCCGCTGCTCGATGAGTTCCGCCAGTATCGGTGCACAGATGTCCTCCAGGGCATGGCCAAGCGCGCCGCCAGGGATCAGCATGGTCGTCGCGCGCGTCATTTGCGCGCCGGGAATGCGGCGCAGCAGGTCGGCAAAGTTGTGTCGCTCGCGATCGCGGAAGTGCACGACAAAAGCGCACTCGCTCTCGGTCGGCACATCACGCGCGATAAACGGGTTGGAGGTGTCCACCAGCGGGATACGCTGGATGTTGATGTCGGTCAGGCCGAACTGCGGCACGATGTAGTGAATGTAGTCGTCCATGCGGCGCAATATGGTCTGCACCGTTTCTTCCGCCGAGCACTGGCCGTGGGCGCAATCACGGTGGATCTTCTGTATCCACTCAAGGTTGATCGCCGGCACCACGCCAATCAACAGGTCGACATATTGGGCCACGTCAATGCCGCGGGCGTTGACGCGCCGATCGACGCCAGACGGGAAGTGGCGCGCATCCACCTTGCGCCGGGTCCAGGTCTGCGCCACGACCCCGCCATGCTGGCCTTCGTAGAACAAAAGATCGCTGCCAGCTGCAAGCGGGTGCCAGGCCGTGAACTCTCCCACCGGCACGCCAAGCGTGGCGGCATGCCCGGCGTTGTGCGCATACTCACGCACCTTACCGCCGCCGGTCTCGGAATAGTTCTTGAAAAAAGTCTCAAGCTCGGCGAAATGGTTACATTCTGGCCCGAACCAGGAGAGGTTCCGGCCGCTGGTGCGTGCCGTCGCCAGCTGCGCAGCAAACTCGATCTCGGTGTAGCGACGAAACGCATCGCCGTGAACCATGGCAGCGCTGACATCAAGGCGCCTGAAAATGGTCTTGAAGGCATGCCGTACAGTCGATAGCCCTGCCCCGGCAGAACCGGTCACAGCGACAATGGGGCGTTTTTGTGACATGCGAACTCCTTGCTTTCCGGTCTTCCCGGAAAGCGCATTGTTAGCGAGGCTGGCCGTCTTGTCTATCCGGCATCCGTCAGAGGCACTGCATCATTGGCACCGCAATACGGCCAGCCGGCGGCCGGCCTGCATGTTGACGGCAACATGATGGCGCGTCGTGCAGTAGGCACAGCCGCTTTCATGGCCTCCCGAGGAATCTGCTGATTCGCCCTGGCGTAACAACGGAAGTGGCTGTAGGCGACCCGTTTTTACTGTCCGTGCCTGCCATCCTTACATCAGTGGTTAGAACTTGCTAACCGGATTCGCCCACGTCTGTAGGGTACATGAAATCGTATCCCTCTATCGCATAAATAGTTATAGGGCGATAGGGGTAATGATGAGTTGGGGTGTCAATTGGTATGGTACTGTGTCGGCAGGTCAAATTCGTGACCTCTATCACTAGTCACTACGACAGCGGTCTTAAATGGAGGTTGGCTCTGTCCCCTGAACGATAGTTAACGAGGAGGACATTTCTGTGTTAATCAAATCAAAAGTAATATTTTTGTCGATCGCTGTTGCTGGTTTCATGGCTAGCTCGGTGACCGCATTCGCTGGCCAATTCAGTGATGCTGTTGTGAACAAGGAACCGTGCCCGGTTAATGCTTACCCTACCATGCCACTCGGCACCGATCCCTCGATCGCTCTCGACCTGGAGTTTGGCCCTGGTGCACAGGCCATTACCCAATGTCTGAAGAATCGCAAGAAACTGAAAGTCGTTGTACGCGTCGACAACACCTTCATGACCGATCCTTACGGTGCGGCACGACTCAATGCGCCCTTATTCCTCACTAACATCGAAAAGATGATCACCCAGTATGAGACGACCCATGGGTTGAAGATTGGCGAGGACATCGATATCCGGGTTGTTTTCAGCGGCACGGGTGCAGTCCTGGCAACGACCAGCCATGGTATTTTTGCAAACGCGGCTGTGAAGTGGAATACGGCGAACCCCCTCAATCCCATAGCCACTGGCCCGATCAATCCGTATCGATCGATCGTTGAAAGAGGCATGGCGGTCGGCATGAAGTTCTACCTGTGCCAGGAAGCCTCGCGTACGCTGGGCATCAACATGTCCAACAAGATCCCGGGAGTTAACTTTGTTCCGGCGGCGCACGCCGCCACTGCCGATTTCCAGATGGACGGCTACGCCATCATCATTCCGTAACGAACGTCGGGGCCAGAGTGCCTTCACTCTGGCCCCGTTCTTTTTTGCGATTCCAAGCCACCGGCATTCAGACACCGGCGTCGTTCTGATCAGCTTTTGCCGGCACCAGCCATTATTTCCCTCCCTTTTGCCAGACCTGCTCTGATTGCCGCGCATGCTGAAGCCACAATGCGGCATCTGAGACAGGATACCCATCGTCGAGGCCAATAACCCTGCCATGCACTCTCGTGCATAAATCAGCGCGGAGACTACTAGGAGACTATTATATAAGGTCATGCCAGACAGGGGATGGGTCGGGGTAAAGCGGGCCAAATCGGGCCGATTCGGCCCGAACCTGGGGGCCACAAGCCTCCTGGCGATATACAAAAGGTCTCAAACCGGGGCCCCAGCCGCCTATTTCCTTACTATCATTACCTAGACAGCGCTTCGTTGACCTGCGGTGGCATGCAGGCAATGTTTTGTCGCCAAAAAATTACCGGCATGGGGGGATCATGGGTTCGCGAGTGAGAAATATACCGTTCCTGCTGTGGTTGCTTGTCGCCGCGCCTACATTGTTGCGCGCCGAAGGGGAAATCACTCTGGGGGTGCTCCCCTACGTAACCGCCGGCCAGCTGGTGGAATATCACACGCCGCTCAAGAACTACATCGCCGAGAACCTCGGGCGCCCGGTAGCGCTGATCACCGCCCCCGACTTTCTCGACTTCGTCGAGCGCACCAGCAAGAGCGAATATGACCTGATTCTGACTGCCCCGCACTTCGCGCGCCTGGCCGAGCGCCGCGATGGCTACCAGGTTGTGGTACGAAGCCAAAATGAGATTCAGGCGGCGTTTCTTGTCCGCAAGGACTCGAACATCCAGCGGCTCGAAGATCTCAAGGGTAAACGGATTATGGTGGCGCAGCCGATATCAATGATGTATCAGCTGAGTATTGGCGCTCTGGAGAAAAAAGGCCTTGTGCCCGGCAAGAACATCACCATCGTTGAGGCCCGGACCAACAACAATGCCCTCTCCGCACCACTGCGAAACGAGGCCGAGGCCGGGGTCACCGGCATCCTGCTGTGGGGGCTGGCCACCGGAGAAAACAAGGAACAACTTCGTCTTATCGCCACATCGCCCAGCATGCCGGGTTTTGTGCTGATGGCACACAAGCGCATTCCGAAAAAGGATGTCGACAAGCTGCGCAAGGCGCTTTTATCGTTCCGCACCACACCGCCGGGCGAGGCCTACTTTGCTGCAAGCGGGCTGAAGGGTTTTGCCCTGACGGATAGCGCCACCATGAGCAGCCTTGATCCATATACCAGGGTGCTCACCCAGAAACATTGATGCATGGCTGTCAACCGCGTCAAGCTGCGCCATTCACTCCGGACCAAAATCGTCCTGGTGAGCATCCTCGTGGAAGTCACGATGCTCGCCCTGCTGCTCACCAACAGCCTGCGGCTATTGGACCGGAACCTGGAGGAGAATGCGCAGGCGCGGCTGGAAGCCGCCACGCCCTTGCTCAATGCGGCGCTCAGCGCACGCCTGCTTGAGCGCGATCACGCCTCGATTACGGAAATTCTGAAGAGCCTGGTGCACAGCCGCCACGGCGACTTCCGCTATATTGTGGTGTACGACCAGCGCGGCGCTGTCTACGCCTCTGCCGGTCAGGTGGATATCCAGCACATGCCGGAAATCGACCAGAGCGTGGATGCCAGGCTGAGCGATCTCGTCTTCGACTCCAGCAATTCGCTGGTGATCGGCAGCGAACGTGTTGGCGAAGTGCGCTACGGACTGTCGCTCGCCAAGTTCGTCGCATCGCGCGACAGCATCTTTACCCAGGGACTGGCGATCGCCTCCACGGAGGTTATCCTCAGCTTCCTGCTGCTCGGCATCGCCGGCCTGCTCCTCACGCGCCATATCCGCAACCTCGTCACCGCCACGCAGCGCGTCGCAGATGGCGATTATTCCGACCGCATCCCGGTTACGGGTCAGGACGAGATTGCGCTGCTGGCCGCCAACTTCAATACCATGAGCAGCTCCATCCACGAACGCATTGAGGCCCTGCACCGCAGCGAGACGCGCCTCACAACCGCGCAGCGTACGGCGCACCTCGGTAACTGGGAATGGGATCTCGTCAATGGACAGGGGCATTGGTCGGCAGAGGTTTACCACCTGCTCGGTTACAAACCAGACAAGTTCCCGCCTGACTACGGGAAGTACATTGAGCGCGTACACCCCGATGATTTTAGCGCCATCGATGCGGCCTTCGAGGCGGCGCGCTCCGCCGGCACTCCCTGCAGTGTCGACCATCGCATTGTCATGCCGGATGGGACGGATCGTCACCTGCACGTGCAGGGACACGTAAAATGTGACGCGAGTGGCAAGCCGTTGTTGATGCTCGGCACCCTACAGGACATCACCGAGCGCAAGCAGGCCGAAGAGCGCATCCGCACACTGGCCGACATGCTGGCAAGCCATCAGCGTACCCTTGAAATCAAGGTCGCGCAGCGAACCCTCGATCTCAAAATCGCCACCGACCGTGCTTTGGAACTGGCAACCGAGGCCGAGAGCGCAACCCGGACGAAATCACAGTTTCTTGCCAATGTGAGCCACGAGATTCGCACACCCATGAACGGCGTGATCGGCATGTCCGAGTTGCTGCTGACAACCGAACTCAGCCCCCGGCAGCGCCAATACGTGGAGACCGTGCACCACTCGGCCGAGTCCTTGCTCCATATCATCAACGATGTTCTGGACTTCTCCAAGATCGAGTCCGGCAAGCTGGAACTTGAGTGTATCGATTTCAACCTGCGCCGCGAGATCGAGGAATTGTGTGCGCTGCTGGCGGCGCGCGCCCAGAGCAAGGGGCTGGAAATGATTTGCCAGATCATGCATGGCGTGCGCCCAACACTGCGCGGTGACCCCGGCCGACTGCGCCAAGTGCTCGTCAACCTGCTGAGCAACGCCATCAAGTTTTCTGACGCAGGCGAGGTGAACCTGCGTATCAGCCTCATCGGGCAGGACGAAGAAGGCGTGACGCTGCGTTTCGAAGTAAAGGACAGCGGCATCGGCATTCCACCCGAGGCCCAGTCACACATCTTCGAGGAATTCACGCAGGCGGATGGGTCCACCACAAGAAAATTCGGCGGTACCGGTCTGGGCCTGGCAATCTCCAGGCAACTGGCGGAAATGATGGGTGGCACCATCGGTGTCGAGAGCACGCCGGGTCAGGGCGCGCTGTTCTGGTTCACGGCGCGCTTTGGCTGGGCGCTGGCCGGCGACGAACCGGCGCTGCCGCTTGATGGCCTGCGCGGGAAACGTGTGCTGATCGTGGACGACAGTGCCGCCAGTTGCGAGATGCTCGAACAACAGCTTGCCACCTGGGAACTGCACAGCGACAGCGCAGCAAGCGGCACCACGGCCCTCGACCTGCTGCGCGCCGCGGCTGCGCGTGGCGAGCCCTATGACATTGCCCTGCTGGATATGATGATGCCCGGCATGGACGGCTCGGCACTGGCCAAGACAATCCGTCAGGACGCGACGCTCGCTGATACACGTCTCGCCATGCTGACCTTGGCCGATACCTGTGGAGACGTCTCCGGCTCCTGCATGCCGGGGGTCGACCGCTGCCTTTCCAAACCAGTGCGCCAATCGGAACTGTACGAGGCGCTCTCCCTGCTGGCGGGCAACACCGCGCCCGCCGTAGCTGCCGTAGCTGCCAATGCGGAATCACACCAACCGCTGCATGCCAACGTATTACTGGCCGAGGACAATCGCGTGAACCAGCTGGTGGTGATCGCCCTGCTGGAAAAATTCAGCTGTCGCGTGCAGGTCGTGGGTGACGGCTATGCCGCGCTCGAGGCACTGGCCAGCAGCGCCTACGATCTGGTGCTGATGGACTGTCAGATGCCGAACCTGGATGGCTTCGCCGCGGCGGCGGCGATCCGCGCACGCGAGCAGAGCCAGCCCGGTGCGCGCCGTATTCCGGTCATCGCGCTGACCGCCAATGCCATGGAAGGAGACCGCGAACGCTGCTTGGCCGCGGGCATGGACGATTATCTCGCCAAGCCGCTGCGCTCTGCGGAACTGTATGCTGTGCTGAAACGCTGGCATGTACCCGGCGCCACGGCAGCGTAAGGCCGGAACCGGAGAATCGTGGCGGCACCGGCCAAATCACTCGATCCCGTTATCTCGTGCGGCTCAGTATCTTGATGACCGGTGTCAAAACGACTCTGCTCAGCGCACGACGATCGGCTGTCTTATTTTCCTTGCTGGCATTCCTCCCCGGAGCGCCAATGGTGTGTCGGTATCCCGGATGGTCTTGTAGGCGTGATAGTTCCAGGAGAATGCGATGCCGGTACTGAACAGACTGCGGGTGTTCCAGAAAGTCTTCAAACCGCGCTTCAGCGAGATATTGAAGGATGACATCTCACTGTAGGCGTTGAGCAGTCCCTCGTAGGCTTCGCGCGGGGTAAAGCTCTTCATGTGGAATACCGGCTCGAAGATGTTGTAATGCCGCCAGTCATTCGGAAAGTCGGTCAGCAGCAGGCGGTTCTCTTCGACCATCTGCTTGTAGAAGGCGGTTCCCGGCAATGGCGTTTCCAGCGTCATCTGGATGGCGTCGATATCGTTCGCCAGCGCGAAATCCACGGTGCGCCGGAATACGTCCTTGTCCTGGGTGTCGGCGCCGAAAATAAAGCAGCCGACAATGGCGATGCCGTGGTCGTGGATCTTCTTGATGGCGTCGCTGAAGTTCTTGGTATTGGGCCGCAGGTTCACCGGCTTGTGCATGGCGGTCAGCGAACCGGCGTCGATCGATTCAAAGCCGATCAGCAGGGCCCGGCAACCGCTGTCGCGCGCGGTTCTGAGCAACTCGTCGTGCTCGACGATATTGAGGCAGGTCTGCGCGCCCCATTCCTTGTCGCATTCCTTCAGGCGGGTAAACAGCTCTTGGGCGCGCTTGATGTACTTGTTTCCGGAACCAACGATGTTGTCGTCAACGATGAAAATGCGCTTTGACTTGATCGACTTGATCTCCTCAATCACGCTGTCGATGCTGCGCAGGCGATAACGCGGCCCATTGAAGGCTGTCACCGAGCAGAAGTTGCAATTGATCGGACAGCCGCGGCCCGTCTGCACGGTCTCCACAAAATACTTTCCGCGCAGCAGGTCACGTCGCGGTGGCAGCAGGTTCTCGATGTCCGGCTGCTCGCATACCTTATATATCCTCTGCATTTGGCCCTGCGCGAAATCTTCCAGCAACTTGGGCCAGGTGGTTTCGGCCTCGCCGATCACCACAGCATCTACGTACCGCAGCGCCTCATCCGGCATATATGAGGCATGAATCCCGCCCATCACCACCGGAATGCCGCGCTTGCGGAAATGCGTGGCCAGCTCATAGGCGCGGGGTGCAAGCGGCGTCATGCAGGTAATGCCGACCAGATCGGCCTGCGTGTTGAAATCGAGCTCTTCCACCCCTTCGTCGACGATTTCCACTTCGTACTGCTCGGGCGTATACCGGGCGATCATCGCCAGATTCAAAGGCGGAATGGCCAGAACCTTGATATTGGAGTGGAGGCTTCCCTTGAACGCAGGGTTAATCAACAGAATCTTTTTCATTACCGGTCGTCATCCTTTCAGAAAAAATAATGGCGGTAAGCCTTCCTGGGCACAAATAAGTCGTCCGATCGGGCTGTTCTTGCCTAATTAAGCCATGTTTCTGCCGCGAACCCAAGGGGCGTGACCTGAGATAACGGAAGCCTGGGAATACACACAGAATGAAGGGGCTGATTGGAATGGTGCTTAACTTGAGCCTTGCCACCGCAATTGCCGCACGTGTAACCCGAATGAAGCACAGCGGAATCCGGGAACTGGCTCCGTTACCGGCGGTACTTCCCCGCATTGCGCTACTGCTACATGCGAGCCTCTATAGCTCCAGCAATGTAACCGTCGCCTCGGCTGTCTCCATGTTAATCTCAATCCGCACTTCGCAATACTCATTGCGTTCGTCGACGGGGGCCGGGTCGTCCGCGCAACTGCAGCCGGCGATAATTCCTGAATAAAAAATACCGGCTTTTACACATATGCTCACTGCATCGTCAGAAACACGGATGATCCTCGCCTGGCGCGGGCCATCGGTCACATGGCTGCTCATGGACAGGCCTTGCTGCAAGGGCAGCAGCCCGGTGTCGAGCTGCTCGATTTCTGCCTTGAGGGTGGCTTCAAAGCCAGGCGTGCCCCAGGCGATGAGCGTTTCAGTGAACAGGATCATTGGCAATGTCGGGCCTCAAGAAGCCGTCCTCTTTTCCGTACGCAACATCGGTGCAATAAACTGTCTTTGAGAACGAGCTCACTCCGGATCAACCTTGTTGCACTTCTTCAGATACCGGTGAGCCGCTGCTTTGGGTACCCGGGTAAGTTCTTGCATGAGTGAAAAGGGAATATGGCGAATGCAGTATTGTTCGCGGATATCCTTCAGCATGCCGAGCCACAGGCACGCGGTCATCTCCGCATCCGCCAGCGCCCGGTGGAATGTGCCGCTCGTGGGCAACCGGTTCAACGCCACCAGGGTACCGAGCTTATGGTTGGGTGCGTCCGGATAAACGCGGCGGGCTGCCAGCATGGAACAGGCGAATGCACCCGTATAACGCCGCCGGATGCGCTGACACTCCGCGTCGAGAAAGCGCTGGTCGAAGGCGGCGTTGTGCGCCACCAGATCATGGTCGTCGATGAAATCGGCGAGCTTGGCCATGACCGTTTTGCAGGCTGGCGCGGCGCGCAACATCTGATTGGTGATCCCCGTGTAGTCCTCGATAAAGCCGCTGACCCGCACTCCGGGATTCATCAATGACTGAAAACGACCGGTAATCTTGCCCGCCTCCACCCGCACCGCGCCGACTTCGATAACACGATCGCCCATGTCCGGCGACAGGCCACTGGTCTCGAAATCGAGAACGATGACTGTGTCGGCTGGTCCTTTTTTGCGTTGCATCATGGCGTTTTCACGAGGAATTACCGGGAGAACCGGTTTACTCGTGCAGACTGGAGTGATGTGGTCATTCTATCTTCCTCATTCTCTTGCGCAGGAAGGCTGGCACATTTGGCTTTAAGATATGCAGCTTACACGTGGCATCAAGCAGTTACCGGTCCTTGCTGAGCCAAATAATAGTATACGCGCACTGACAGTTGTTTTTGTTTCTGTCATCTCGGCCCGCCTGCTCAAGGAGTAGACAAATAAGCATCCATTAATTGTACAACGGCGAAATGCCATGTACTTTCTCAATGTCGTTAAAAATAATCAAACGCCATTCGCGCGGGAGGATGCTTGTCTGAACCAAGAGGAGACCGGCTTGTGCAGGGTGCGGAGCACAGGCAACAGCGCGAATTCTTTCTGTATGCACAGCCCAAACCAGATGCGGCCCCGGCATTCGCCATTGCCGAGCCGCCAGCCCCCGTCCAACCCGATGGAATGGACGCTGCCGACCCAGCCATCCGGCTGGAGCATTGCATCGGCATGCAGACCAAGGCAATCAGCCTGCTGGAGGGCAAGCGAAGCAGTGCCCCTGACACTGACCGCCCCGCGCGCCTGGAACACGCCGACGCGGAGATTCTTGCCTTGCTCAGGGAAGCGATCGTCCACGAACGCACTGTCCTGCAGGAGTATCGTGCACTGCGGGCAGAAGTGAGTGTCCTGCGCATCGCACGGGACGAACTGTCTGTGGCCCTGCGCCTCACAGAGGCGCTGAGCCTGACCGACGAACTTACCGGCCTGCCCAACCGGCGCGCCTTTGTGCAGCGCCTGGACCAGGAACTCAGCCGCAATCAGCGTACCGGCCAGCCTCTGGCCATGGTGGTGCTGGACATCGACAACTTCAAGAATATCAACGATGGCTACGGCCACTACGTCGGCGACATGATATTGCGCAGTTTCGCCCAAAGCATGGTCCAGGAGCTGCGGCAGCACGACCTGCTGGCCCGCTACGGCGGCGAGGAATTTGTGCTGCTCTTACCGGAGACATTATTGAACGACGCGCGCAACGCGATGGAAAAGCTGGCGCGCCGCATCCGGCGTGAGCCCCTGGATGCCGGCGGCGTCTGCATTGATATGCCAACCTTTTCCGCCGGCATTGCCTGCCTGCGTCCGGGCGAACCGGCCATGACCCTGATCAACCGGGCCGATCAATCCCTTTACCTGGCGAAGCGCCTGGGCCGGAACCGGATCGAAACCGACGAACTGCTGTCGTAACGAATCGAAGAGAAAATCGGGGTAGGCTCGCTCTAACCCCGATTATTCCGTGCTGATCGTGCCATGCCTCCGCGAAGCAGAAACAGCAGATCAGCGCGCACCAGTAACGAATCGGTGACTCGGTTTTTGTATTCCTCGCGGATTCCGCGTATCAGAATAGAGAGCGACAGGCCGATGCCCGGAACGGCCAGTGCCCATAACAGCGCGCTCAGCCATCCGATCGAATAGAAACCGGCGAACGCGAGCGCATACAGTGGCCAGCTGAACAGCAGCCCGCGCAGGGTGTGCTTGGCAATCAACAGCAGACCGGCGGTGAAGCGCAGACTTCGCTGGGCGCGCGAATTGTAGACGCTGCGGAAGACAGCCGCAGCCAGGTCGTTTTTGATATTGCTGGCAGAATGTTGAACAGCCAAGTAAGTGGCAATTTTCCTTTTCGGTCTGGATTCCCGCCGCTGCGGAAATGACAATCGAGCGGGTGCGTGAAATGCGCCCTGCTGCCCTCACCGCCGTCGACGGAGCAAGAACACGGTTCCGAGAAAGATGCCGCAGCAGAACACAGCCATGACGGTTTCTGCAATTCTAGGGGAAAAGATCAGGATAAAACCACTGTCTTTGATCAGCGCCGCAAAAGTTGATACGCAAAAAGGCATCAGGAACAATCGCATGACTTGCCAGCGGTCACGCAGCGCAGAGTGGCCGGGAGCCGGTACGCTCAGGAGCAGGCCCACGCCGATGACTGCGCTGATGCCAAGAGAAGTCGCCCACAAGCGCAGTGACGCATCGAAATAAAACCCCGCCATTACCAGATACCGGATCAGGTAGCACCAGAGCACGGCACGCCCCAGACTCGGACTGGCAAGATAGCCATGCAGTCGAACAAGAAGCCGAACTATCTACAATCTTTGAATAGCGGCTGTGTGCAGGACACACCGCCTCGGGTCAATGGCCGTCCATCACCACACCCACCTGCGGCATGGCGGCGAGGCCGGTGGCGCGTGCATGCTCCTCGAAGCCACGGTTGCGCCAGAAGAAAGCGCCCGGCATGGTGGTGGGGATGACGAGCGCGTAGAACAGCATGCGCCCGACCACCGCCACGGCGGCGATGAGAATAAAACTGAGTGACCACGCCATGAGCCCGGCGTAGCCGTCGGGCACGGCGACAAGCAAGCCCGTGACCATGACGAGCACCAGCACCAGCGCCGCGTTGCGCGTGTAGTAGCTGTACCCGAACGTGGTTGTTTGCTCGTAGTGCGAGGCCGCACCTTCGCCACTCTGTTGCTTGAGATCGCGCGCATGGAACCAGAGGCCAAGCGCCTCAAGGGCGAGTCCGGCCAGCATTGGTATGGCGAGATACCACGGCACACCGGTGAAGCCTGTGCCGCTGAACAGCGTGACAATGGTTAGCACGGCCGCCAGTGTCAGCGCACCGAGCGTGAGCATGCTGCCGTAGAAACCGGTCAATATCTGCCAGTGATTCCAGAACGGCCGCGCCGGAATGCGATAAATGCGGTGCATGAACCACAGTGCCGCGATGCCGGCGACAACCGTGGCCCAGCCGATAATTTTGGCAACCAGCGCCACCGTGACGGCCGGCAACCAGCTGGTGAGTACCGGCACCCCGGTGAGCAGCGCATAGGCGCCGAGCAGGTTATAGAACACGGCGATGCCGGCCACTTCGCGCGACACCGGCGAGTAACGCAGATTGTTGAAGGCTCGATAGAAGCGGTGCGGACGGCCGAGGTGCAGGGTGGACAGCACCAGTGCGAAGGTCTCGACGCCGATCAGGCCGAACAGGAGCGCCGGGTAGGCAACAGGGTTGTTCGCGGCGGAAAGCATCTCAGCGCCGAACAACGGCGCGAGAAACAGCAGCGCAAACGCGCCGACCACCGCCTGCGAGACCAGCGTGAACACCACCAGCGGGTTCTCGCGGGTGCTGAGCTTTTTGAGGCCCCAGCCGCGCGCGCGGCCGTCGTCGTCCACCGCCGGACGGTGCACACCACCGGCACCCTGCTCGGCCTGCACATAGCGGACCGGCATGCTGTCCGGGCGCGTCAACGCGCGCGGCAGGCTCTTCACCTGCTGGAAGCGGATGTTGGGGTGGGTAATATCGGGTGTGGGAAACCCTGGAATACGGATCTCGGCCTGCACGCGATTCTCGGGTTTGGTTTCAATGATGCCGAAATCGAGTGCGCCGGCCAGGCAGGCGGCGACACAGGCCGGCTTGAGGCCCACTTCGAGTCGATCCACACACATGTTGCACTTCGACACATGGCCGGCCTTGGTGTCGAGCTGCGGCGCGTTATAAGGACACACCCAGGTGCAGTAACCGCAGCCGAAACAGATGTCCGGATCCTGCAACACCGCGCCGTATTCGGCGAACTTGGTGTAGGCGCGCGTCGGGCAACCCTTGAGGCACACCGGGTCGTCGCAGTGGTTGCAAGCCATGGAGATATTGAGCCGCTGGTAGGATGGCCACGAGCCGCCCTCGACATAACCGACCGAACGGAACGCGATGTGCGCCGGGAGCTGGTTCTTTTCCGAACAAGCCGCCTCGCAGGCGTGACAGGCGATGCAGTTGTCGGCGGTGAAAAAGAAGCCGTGCTGCTTGTAGCGGTTGGGATTCTCGGCCATGCCGGCGTCGCCGTTGATGCGCAGCGACTGGCCGCGCAATTCATGGCCTTCGGGCACGGTTTCAATCGACTGGCCATAGCGGTTCACCGCCGGGTGCGGGACGTTCGGCAGTAATGCGTAAGACTGTTCCTTGGGGCGCGGCTTGAACATGATCACCTCATGTGTAGCGCGGATGCAGGCAGTGAGTGAAGCCCCATTCACAGCCGGAATCCGGGAGACGTGGTCCCCGGGTTCCGCTGCGCTCCATCCGGGCTGCATATCTGACCTCACGCCATGGGTCCCTTCTCCCTCCGGGAGAAGGATAGGATGAGGGGATCGTTTGGGACGGCCCTAATGCCCCCTCACCCCAACCCTCTCCCGGAGGGAGAGGGGGAAGAGCAAAACGAGTTTTGTCATTCGGCCGCATGTCTAGTAACTCCGCGCCGCGACGTTCTGCTTTGCAGCCTCGTCCTGGTCGACGGCACGTTCGATACGCACAGCACACTGCTTGTAAGCTGGCTGGCGTGAATGCGGGTCGAGCAGGCCAAGCGAAACACGATTGACGCACTCGTGAAAATGGAAAGGAATAAACACGGCGTCCGGCGCCACGCGCTGGGTGAGCTGCACCATGACCACCGCATCACCACGCCGTGAGGCCAGGCGCGCGTACTCGCCGTGGCGAATGCCAAGGCGCGCGGCGGCGTCCGGATTCATTTCCATATACGCCGTCGGCGAGAACTTGTTGGCGTTGCCGACCTTGCCGGTGCGGGTGCGGGTATGGAAGTGCTCGACCACGCGGCCGGTGTTGAGCCAGAACGGGTATTCGCCGTCCGGGCGCTCGTTGTTGTCGATGAATGGCA
>Ga0315281_10001260_pt1 | contig 37209 bp, 36 predicted proteins | sample YL17G07_0_MG_FD_204540 | JGI IMG/M metagenome (GOLD analysis project Ga0315281, IMG submission 204540) | Sediment microbial communities from Yellowstone Lake, YNP, Wyoming, USA - YL17G07_0 | ecosystem: Environmental > Aquatic > Freshwater > Lake > Sediment | place: USA: Wyoming | collected...
GTGGACAAAGCCGTCGAAGCTGGTTCTGATTTTGTTGTCTTGCCAGCCGATGAAGAAGTCCTGTCACCGGATAAAAACACCGGTAAGGTGCTTCAACTTGATGAATCGGTCAGCGACATTTTGCTTAGGGCAGTCAATGAGCTGCCTTTTGATGCGGTGCTGGTTAACGGGGATAGTGAGACCGGTACAACAATAACCTGGCGAAAACTGATGCAATTCAGCCGCTTCTCCGGTTTGGTTTCAAAGCCTGTGCTTGTGTTTATTCCACTTGAAGTCTCCTCTGCCGAACTGCAACTTATTTGGGAGATGGGAATCAGTGGTGTTGTTGTCAGCGTAAAAACGGCTTCTGACGTGAATCTGCTCAACAAAGTTCGCGAGATGATCAATGGCCTTCAGCATCCTTCACCTAAAAAGAAGGAGCGCTTGATACCATTTTTACCGCAGGGAAGTACACCCGCCGCCAAGCCGGAAGAACCTGATGAAGACGATGATGATGACGACGATTAAGCCCGCAGACCCATCATTTGCCAGGACTTGCCTTCAGTAGTAATCGAAGGCGCGATAACCATTTCGGCTTTATGCATCTCTTTGATTGTCGAAGCTCCACAGAATCCCATTGCGGTCTTCAAAGCGCCGACAAAATTCTGGGTGCCATCTGTCAACGAGGTAGGGCCGAATAAAATCTGCTTGAGCGGCGCTGTTGTCCCAACTTTTATACGAGTGCCGCGGGGTAAAACCGGATTCGGGGTCGACATACCCCAGTGATAACCATGGCCTGGCGCCTCTTTTGCCTGTGCAAAAACTGAACCGATCATTACGCCATCAGCCCCGGCAGCGATTGCCTTACAGACATCTCCGCCTTTCTTAAAACCACCGTCAGTTATAATAGGCACATAGCGTCCTGATTCTTTGAAGTAAGTATCTCTAGCGGCAGCGCAATCAATTGTAGCGGTTATTTGCGGTACACCGACACCGAGTACTTCACGAGAGGTACATGCGGCGCCGGGACCAACGCCTACCAGAATGCCCGAGATTCCGGTTTGCATCAATTCGTAGCAGGCATTATAACTGACGCAGTTGCCGACGATAATCGGAATTTTGATTAGTTTGCAGAGTTCGGAAAAAATGAGTCCCCGGTAGCTCTTGGAGATATGCCGGGCAGTGGTAACTGTCGATTGAACCACAAAGATATCTCCACCCGCTTCAACTACCAGTGGAGCGAATTTCTTGGTATTTGCAGGTATAGCTGCGGCGGCACAAATACCGCCCGCCTTTTTTATCGCTCTGATTCTATCTCCGATAAGATTTTCTTTAATCGGTTCAGAGTATACTTTTTGAATCAGGGCAGTGACTTTATCGTTGGGGGTTTCTGCGATTTCTGCGAGCACATCGGCAGGATTTTTATACCGGGTCTGCACACCTTCCAGGTGGAGAACAGCCAAGCCGCCCAGTTTACTCATCAGCGTAGCGAATTTGACATCGGTTACAGCATCCATTGCAGACGCAAGGATAGGAATTTTCAGCGCGATGCTGCCTATTTTTAATCCTAAATCTACCTGTTCTGGATTAATGGTGACGTCGCCGGGAACAATCGCTACTTCATCAAATCCGTAAGACGGTTTCAACTGTTTATATTTTGGTGCGGTCATAACCTGCCTTCTTTTTAATTTAACCAGAAACTGGTTATTAAGTTATAACTATAGCAAAGGCATAGTTTTACGTCAAGGAAATCCCGCCCAGCTTCAGATTGAACTTTGTTGACAATAACTTCAAGAGAACCTATACTCAGGACTTAAGAAAAGGTAAGCTTTATAGATTATTGCCACGTATTAATCAGGAGACGATGATAAGTGAAAAAATTGGTGCTGATAATTTTAACTTTGATTCTTTTTACCGGAATTGCCTGTTCGTCTACCCAAAGTACAACCGGACTTAAGAAGATATCTTTATCAGACGCCACTGAAATCCTCGATATTAACGCGCTGTTGCCAGACAGGTTTGCACAGGTTGACCCAGCCAGCGAAGGTATGTCAAACAAAGACATGGGACTGGGATCAGATTGCAGCGAAGTACAATTGTTTGTCTCGAACGATCCGTTCCAGATGGTCTATGGTTTTATGGCGATAATCGATAGCAGCATTGAAGGCGCGGTATTTGACCGACAACTCGAAGACGATAACTCAATGAAAGATATGATAAAAGAAGCTATTTTAGCCGGAGCCGAGGAACAGGGAGTTCAAGCAGCTATTCCTGATATATTCGTTTCACATCCGGATATAGGTGATTCATCAATTTACGGTAAAGGTTCGTTGGAAATCATGGGTTTTTACTTCGGTTTCGATATCCTGTTTTTCCGAAATAACAAGGTTTATATCTTTCTCTATTCACTCTCGATGACATCTGACGAGGTAGATTTAATGGCAATTTCGAAAGAAGTCGGTAACAGGGTAAGTGCCTACTCACAATAAAAACACGAGCCGGTTACCAACACCCGGGGGGTATATATGGAAAATGAAATCAAGTGTGTAAAATGTGCTAGACCAATCAAACCAACCGAGGAATTCACAATTGTGAAGACTTCAAAACAGGGTAAAGTTGAATCGGCTCTATGCCCCGAATGTCGGGTTGCTTTTCAAGAGACCGTTGAACAGGAAACTCACGATCCCAATATCCTCTTAGCGACAGGAGCGGGTCTATTAGGAGCTGCGGTTGCCGGTCTCATCTGGTATTACTTTGTTACAATCACAGAATTTCAATTTGGACTGGTATCGGTGCTGATGGGGTGGCTGGTCGGCAGAGCAGTTGTCTGGGGAGCGGGGAATAAAAGAGGGAGATCATTGCAGATTATGAGCGTCACCCTCACGGTCATTGCTATATTCTTTAGCGAATACTTAATACTTAACCATTACTTTATCAAAGAATATGGCAATACTTACGGAAATTTGACGTTCAGTGACTTCTGGAGAGTCTACAGAGCTTATTTTACCGAGGCGTCAGGATTTTTTAACTTAGTATTCTATGCTATCGCGCTCTGGCAAGCCTGGGTTACACCGAGGACAAGAGAAGTCGGCGGTATCGTCATGAACCGGCCTGCCGTATAGTGTCATAAATTCTACTTTAAGTAGTTTTCCGCCCACCGCGATATGTCTTCTTTTCCGAACGACTATCACCCCTATAGTCTGGTACGGTGATATGAAAAGCATTGGATACCTTCTTGTCAATAAAGCGTGACCGAATACGGGTATCCATTTCCCCAAGTGTTAGTGAGGTGGTGACAACGGTTGCAAGTCGGGCATTATAGCGGTAGTTGATTACCTGGTACAGCTTCTCCTGCACCCAGGGAGTACTTGCCTGCTCGCCGAAATCATCTAATACAAGCAGATCCGCTGTCCTGACAGCCTCAGAAAGCTGATCGTAGGTAATATTACTATCCGGACTGAATGTCGAACGGAGGTGATCGAGGAAATCGGGGACAACGACAAATAAGGCGGGCTTGCCTAGCTTATACCGATAGTTGACAATCGCAGCGGCGAGATGAGTTTTTCCACAACCATTCTCTCCAGCGAGAATCAGCCAGCCATCCGGCGACTCAGCGAAATCACGTGCTGTGTTAAAAGCCATCTCCAGATTCTGTTGCTGTTCCAGCGGGAGATTAACTCGTTTAAGGTTGAAGGTTTCGAAGGTCATTTTTTTCTGGAGTTCTAATCCTGGAGCCCAGCTATATTGAGAAAGACCTTTAGTAATGTTCCCCAGCGCAAACACGTGGCAAAACTCTGTATCTGCCAGCCGTGTGCGGACCCTTTCCTCCAATTCGTCAACAGGCGTGCTTGAAACAATTACGGTCGGCAAACGGTTGTTGTAACGATGGCTTAGTAGCTGGTCGAATTTCTCTTTAGCCCATGGTGTGCTGGACTGCACTCCGAAATCATCCAATACCAGGACAGAAGCATTCCTGACCTGGTCGAAAAATTCATCGTACGGCATCTCACTGGTTGGACTGAAACTCGCACGGAGGTGGTCGAGCAGGTCGGCGGCGGTTATATAGAAAGCGGGTATACCATTGTCAATACACTGGTTAACGATCGCAGCGGCGAGATGAGTCTTACCGCAGCCGCTCGGTCCAGTGAATACAATCCACCCTTCCGGTTTCTGTGTAAATTCTTTTGACCGGTTGCAGGCGCGGCGGAATTGTTCCTGGGATAAAGGCTCTTTGTTTTTGCCATCTGGATTCATGTTTTTAAAGGTAAAACGAGAAAGTGAACCCAGGTTGCTGTATTTTTGCAATCGTTCGGCGCGCTTTGAAATAGCTTCGTTATTAGCACACTGGCATGGAACAACGCGGCTGTAATCCGGCTTCCCATTCGCGAGCAGCGGATGTACGAACCTCGCGCCTTTACATACAGGACATTCATTGCCTGTGCCTGGATCAGCGTTGAAAGAAACGTCCATACTTGTCTTTGAAATATTTGTCTGGGTCTGTCGTTTTAAGATTTCGCTGATATGTTCCATTTTTTTTGCCTTCGGTCGACCAGCGTTCAAGCAAGAAGGAAATGAAACGCCAGCTCCGCTTATTAGCTTTTACAGCCTCTTTAAAAGCGTCATTTATCCAGGATGCCGGGTATAGTTTCTCAGCTTCATTAATCTCTTCAGCAATCATTGGAGTGATCAAACCGATATTTTCTTCATACAATGAAAAAATATTACGTTGCGGTTTTGTTTCTAATTCCACTTCCCTATAAACCTCGAGACGCGGCAATCGAAGCTCTCCGCTTTTTATTTTCTCGATATTTTCCTGGTTCTTTTTCGTATTCAGTAGATAAATATTTTCTTGAGTTGCGTTATTTCCCAAAGACAGGTTAAGAAAACAACCCCGCTTTACCGCCATATCTATCACCCGGCGTAGTGTATCTGATGGTTGTTCGTTACCAGCCTTTAAACTAAGCATCAAGTTGGCATCTCCAGCCAATTCGCTAAATGTAACGAATTGAGGATTTCTTTTCATCGGAATGAGTATTCTGAACAGATGCAGGGTCGTTTTTAGCTCTGCGATATCCGTAACTTCCGGTAGAAGAGCGCTAAAAAAGGCTAACGGTATGGGCGCATATTCACTTCTAGCGGCAAAACCGCTGAACTGTTTCATAATAGGCTCGGTTCCTGGTTAGCAAGATTTTCGAATCTTGAGTACCTGGGAACAAAACGAAGCGGAATTTCTCCCACCGGACCGTTGCGGTGCTTGGCAACAATGACGTTAGCGATACCAGCCGGGTACTCTTTATCGGGGAAGACTTTCTGCCAGTCATCTTCGGTTGGATAATAGTAGTCTTCCCGGTAAATAAAAAGGACAAGGTCGGCGTCCTGCTCGATGCTACCGCTATCCCTCAAGTCGGAAAGTTGGGGACGATGCGATGTGCGTACTTCAGAAGCGCGGGAGAGTTGGGAGACGGCGAGTACCGGGATTTTTAGGTCGCGGGCTAATCCTTTTAGTGACCTCGTAATGTAGCTGATCTCCTGGACTCGGTTTTCCATGCGGGTATCGGTGCTCATCAATCCGAGGTGGTCGACGACAATCATATTCACGCCGCGTTCGTACATCAAGCGGCGTGCTTTACTGCGCATTTCCGAAATTCGCAAATGAGGTGAGTCGTCAATGTAGATTTGCGCTTCCGAGAGAATACCGATGGCATCCATAATTTTCTTTTCTTCCACCTCGGTGTGCTGGCCTAGTCGTATCTGTGAGAGCAGAACGCTTGCTTCGCCGCATAGGAGCCGTAAAACCAGCGCTTCACTGGACATTTCCAGGCTAAAGACAGCGACGCAAGCTCCCTGTTCGATAGCAGCGTTTCGGGCGACATTGATCGCTAACGTGGTTTTGCCCATGCTTGGTCTTCCGGCAACGATAATGAGGTCAGACATTTGAAATCCGCTGGTCAATTCATCAAGACCGTGGTAACCGGACATTACCTTGGTGATTGGTCCCGCAAGACCTTCTTCTGTAACTGGCCGAGGTTCGAAATATTTATCGAGTAGTTGGCGTACGTGTTGGAAATCTCTTGGTCCTTGGGCAAGCCTCAACCTGAAAAGCACGTCTTCTGCCTTACTGATGCTTGCTTCGGCATCCGGATCAGCTTCATATCCAATCGCGCTGATCTGCTGTGAAGCATTTATCAAACGTCGGCTTATAGAGAGGCGGTTGACGATTTGTGCATATTCCAGGATGTCGAGGGAAGTTGGTAAGATCGAGATAAGGTGTGAAAGGTAGGCAACGCCGCCGCAGGACTCCAGTTTTCCCTGCCTATCCATTTCCTGAGCGACGGTGATCTGGTTAATGGCTTCGCTACGTTGATATAAGCCTAGACAGGCATCGTACAGTATCTGCAGAGGTGCATGGTAAAAATCGCCTTTTTGAAGAATCGTCGCTATATCATAAATGGCTGTTCCATCAATAAGGAGCGAGCCGATAACAGCTTCTTCAGCGGCAATATCGTGCGGTGGAAGTTTCTCGTTCTCTGCCAAAGTAGACCTCTATCCAGACTTAAAGAAGGAAAGGAGTGGATTATTCTGCAACAACCGTTACTTTGATAGTTGCTGTAATATCTTTGCCAAGTTTGATTGGTACATCATAGGTGCCCAGTTGGTGGATCGGTTCGACAAGTTCGATCTTACGCTTGTCGACATTGATATTAAGGCTGCTTTCCAGTCCAGCAGAAATATCGGCTGTTGTAATGGAGCCGTAAAGTCTTTCCTGCGCGCCTGAGCGGGCTGTCAGAGTGATCCCTTTACCTTCCAGAATTCCTGCGAGGGCTTTCATCTCCGCTTCGGTCTTAGCAGACTGCCGGGCTCTGGCTTTTATTTGGGCTTCGACATCCTTAATATCCTGAGGCCGGGCTGGGGCGGCGAGCTTATGGGGAATAAGATAGTTACGCCCATAACCGTCGGCGACTTCTTTTATTTGACCGGCTTTCCCTACATTAGGCACATCTTCTAAAAAGATAACCTGCATTATTTTCTCCTCTTACCGATTATACTTCACCAGGGGGTACGCGGGAAGATTTCTCTTATCGCTCAGTTAGATATTTTTGGGCATTGATTGCAGCGGTTGCCCCATCTCCTGCGGCGGTAATTGCCTGACGTGCCGAATTGTGGCGAATATCTCCAGCCGCATATATTCCTGTTACACTCGTTTCCATCTTTTCATTCGTTACGACATGTCCAATTTCGTCTAATGTCACGATATTTTTTATTAGCTCGGTAGCTGGTTCGAATCCTACCGAAATAAATACCCCAGCGGTCTCAAGGTGCGATATTCTACCCGTTTGGACATTCTCCAGCTTCACCTGTTTTACTGTTGGCCCGCCTTCAATTGCGGCGATGGTGGTACTCCAGAGAAATCGGATCTTGGAGTCGGCAAAAGCCCGTTCCTGGAGTATGCGAGTAGCCCGCAATTCGTGGCGCCTATGAATGACTGTAACTGAAGATGCGTGTTTAGAAAGATGTAGAGCTTCTGTTAATGCGGCGTCACCTCCGCCAACCACTACGACTGGCATATCGCGGAAAAAAGCGCTATCGCAAGTGGCACAATACGAGACACCTTTACCGAGGAAAGTGTTTTCGCCCGGTACGCCGAGCTTTTTCCGATTACTCCCACCAGCTAAAATCAAGGCTTTCGTAATGTAAGTTCGGCTGGTAGTTTTAATCGCTTTATCGTTCCCCTGGATTTCAATTCCGGTAACTTCATCGGATTCGATTTTGAGATTATATTTTTCTGCTTGTTCGCGCATCAGGTCACCAAGCTCGATACCGCTGATACCCTGGGGGAAACCTGGGAAATTCTCAACGTGTTCAGCATTTGTAATTTGTCCACCGAAAACTCCTTTTTCTATTAAAAGAGTATTCAGCCCTGCGCGTGATGCATACATTCCGGCTGTCAGACCGGCTGGTCCCCCGCCGATGATAATTACTTCAAAATTGTTCTCGACCACCAGCTTACGTTCCTAACTCCAAATCTGTTTCAATAATTTCTATCAACTGAAGTTTATCAAATTGTCCTGTTAACCGGATTTGCCCGTTCATTATTAGAATTGGACCTTTTTCTGAATCATGAACTGCAGCTTTAGTATATTCTATTTTGATCCTATTCCTATATCTTTCTTTTAATTCTTTTGTGACCTGGGTTCGTATATCCGGACTTGACCAGTTTGTCCCGCATTTAATTTGACATAATGTATTACAATCGCCGTCGATAATTTTAATCTGGAGTACCATGGAATTTAACTTTCTTCTTTGACGGCTGCTAAAAATTCTGGCTCTGAAAAATCCTCCTGTTGAATCATCTCTGTGACTTTACGGTCAACACTTCGCTTGGCGACCCCGATAGCATTCTTAATAGCCTTAGCCTGACTGCGGCCGTGAGCTATGATAACATTACCGTTCAGTCCAAGCAAGCATGAGCCGCCCGACTCACGATAATCAATACGTTTTAGTAAAGAACCAACGCTGGTGTCAAAAAGCACTGCATGGGATTCGCCCCCGGAAGCACGAGAGAACATTTCGCCTACGTTCCGCAATCTTAAAAACGTTTCTCCCATGCCCTCCAGTGTCTTGAGGACAATGTTGCCGGTAAATCCATCCGTTACGACCACATCGGCTTTGCCCTGGGATAGTGAATTCCCTTCTATATTCCCCACGAAATTTAATTTGGATGCTTTTAGTACAGGATAAGTATCTTTAGCGAGTTGGTTGCCTTTATTCTCCTCTTCGCCGTTGTTTAGCAGTGCGATACGCGGCGACGGAATGCGAAATATCTCTCGGGCATAGATGTTCCCCATCTGGGCAAACTGCAGGAGGTGCTTAGGTTTACAGTTAGGATTTGCGCCGCAGTCGATGAGAAGGAAAGGGTTGGTCATATTTATGTTGATGATGGAACCGATGGCAGGTCGGTCGATGCCTTCGACCCTGCCCAGCGTCATAAAGGCACAAAAGAAAACTGCGCCAGTACTCCCGGCTGATACAAACGCCTGCGCTTTGCCTTCTTTGAGCAGTCGAATACCTGTAGCAATTGATGAATTAGGCTTATTAGTTACAGCTTCGATTGCGTTTTCATGATCTTCGATGACATCAGGAGCGTCGACAATGTCTATGTCCAGCTTGCGCGTGTGACGTCCTGTTAAGATGTGTAAAATATCTTTTTTCCCTACAAGCGCTATACCTATTTTATATTGCTCGGCGGCTTTCAGCACACCTTTTACGATTTCATGCGGAGCGTATTCTCCACCCATTGCATCAACCGCAATTATCATACTTTGACTCCTGCCAGGTCTGTTTAATGTATTAATGTTAATAATAATTATAACGCAACGTAAAAAGGGGGAAATGACCGAATCTTAAGAAGTCTTTTTGAATTCTTCCTTGACCTTTTGCATTGTTCCAGGGCTGGCAATCAGGTCTACAATCACGCCAGCTACAGCTTTTGCGGCATCAACCATTCCTTGAATACCGCTTTCAGATGCAGCCGCGGCAAGGAAATCTTTAGAATGAATTGAAACGCCGCGGCGAGCGATGGCGATCATTGCATGGATAGACGGAGCCACCTGGCTTACATTCCCCATATCGGTACTGCCTCCGCCAGCTCCCGCAGTTGGTATGAGCGCCGTTCTGCCTGTAATTTTTATATTTTCTGCGTACAGTTGCGCCAATGCCAAATTGCTGCGCATTGCAGCATAACGTTGTTCATCCCATTTATACTCGAGACGGCACCCGGTAGCCTGTGCCGCGCCAATGAAGCAGTTCAGGACTTTATCTTCCAGCTCATCAAGGTATGTATCATCGGCGGCGCGGACGATAAATTCCGCGCGGGTATGATCCGGGATTACATTAGCTGCTTTGCCGCCGTCAGTAATGATTCCATGAACACGTGCGGTACTCCGCATCTGCTGTCGTAAAGCGCCGATGGCATTATATGATAAAATCATCGCATCCAGCGCATTTATGCCTCGTTCTGGTCCGGCTGAAGCGTGGACAGATTTACCATAGAAGTCGATATATAAGTTCTGGCAGGCAAGCGCATTACTGGAAGCTGCGTCAAAGGTTTCTGGATGGACGATAATCGCTGCGTCCAAACCATTAAAGCCGCCTTTTCTTGCCATGATGATCTTACCGCCTTGCAGTTCTTCTGCCGGAGTACCGATGACGATTACCGTGCCTCCTGATGAGTCTACGGTTTTTTTTGATGCGACCGCTGCGCCTAACGCAATAGTACAAATGAGATTATGACCGCACCCGTGACCTAATCCCGGTAAAGCATCATACTCAGCGAGGACGGCAATCTGTGGTTTTCCCTTCCCATAAGAAGCTCTGAATGCAGTGGGTATATCGCATATGCCCCTTTCCACTGTAAACCCTCTTTTCTCCAGGTAGGCTGTCAACCATGCGGATGCTTTTGTTTCCTGCATGCCAATTTCAGGATTAGCGTGGATTCGGAGGGCTATTCTTTGAAGATGCGGACGTTCCTTATCCACCTGGAAGAAAGCGATTTTTTTAAGTTGTTCGGCTGAAATCTTTGTGTTCATATTTAATTAGCGGCTTGAATTTTGCTTAAATCAGTAAAACAATGAGAATATTATAACATCAAATATCGGTAGATGCTTCATGGTTTACAGGTTTACAAGAAGACTTTAAAAAGCTCAATCGATAATCTCTTGTCATAAAAGCGGGAAGAAATCTGTTAAATCCTTTTTCAACATCTGTTATGATATAATACCGCCAAGAATCGACATAAGCTAACAGTATTTATGTTCAAAGCTAAATTTCGAGGAGATTAACATCGCGCGTATAGTTTCGGGGAAGCCCGCGGTAGAAGACAGTCCGCTGGATACTAATCTGCGTCCAAAGCGGATGACAGAATTTATCGGGCAAAAAAAAGTAAAAGAGAACCTCCTGATTGCAATCGATGCCGCAAAAAAGCGCGGAGAAGCGCTCGACCACGTCTTGCTCTACGGTCCGCCAGGTTTAGGAAAGACCACTTTGGCGCATATTATTGCCGCCGAGCTCGGAGTAGAAATCAGGGTAACCTCAGGACCGGCGATAGAACGCACCGGCGACCTGGCGGCTATACTCACCAATCTTAAAAAACATAACGTACTGTTTATAGATGAAATCCACCGATTGAGCCGCGCTGTCGAAGAAATCCTCTACCCGGCGATGGAAGACTTCGCGCTGGATATTGTGATTGGAAAAGGTCCTGGCGCGCGCAGTCTGCGCTTACCCCTACCGCCTTTTACCCTTGTCGGCGCAACTACTCGATACGCTCTGTTAAGTCCGCCGCTGCGCGACCGATTCGGCGTCGTTTATCATCTTGATTTTTACGATAAAGAGTCGATTCAGACAATTGTTCAACGGAGTGCCCAGATCCTGCAGGTTAAAATCGATCCTGATGCCCTGGAAGAGATTGCGAGCCGCGCCCGGGGAACGCCCAGGGTAGCAAACAGGCTGCTCAAGCGTGTAAGGGATTATGCCCAGGTAAAAGCAAAAGGCATCGGTACGAAAGAAGTGACTTTAGAAGCTCTGAGTAAACTGGAGGTCGATCCTATCGGGCTTGATGAGCTTGACCGTAAGGTGCTGCATACTATCATTGAAAAATTTAATGGGGGTCCGGTTGGTCTGGAAACTATTGCTGCCGCGATTAGTGAAGATTCGGATACTATCATGGATGTCTATGAGCCGTACCTTCTTCAACTAGGATTCCTCGAAAGGACTCCGCGCGGCCGCACGGCGACACGGCTTGCTTATAAACATCTGGGTATTCCATATAACAAAGATAAGACAAATCAACAAGGTCTGTTTTAGCGGAGTCTTTTGTGAGCGAACGTCCAACGTTAGAAACCGAACGCCTGATACTGCGTCCCCATTCGTTGTGGGATGCGGATGAGTTACAGAAACTGATCGACGATAAAGACATAGCTTCTACAACTTTAAATATTCCTCATCCTTACACATTGGAGGATGCAATAGACTGGCTTGGTCAGCGGGAAGAGAAGTTCGAGACTACCAGCTCTCCGCAATTTGCCATCACCCATAAAGATGGATATATCATCGGCGGAATCGGTTTAAATGTAAACAAAGAGCATGAGAATGCGGAACTCGGTTACTGGATTGGTAAAAAATTTTGGGGGGAAGGTTATTGTACAGAAGCTGCCAGAGCCGTCTTAATATATGGATTCGAAGTGATGAGACTTAACCGTATACATGCCAAGCATTTTACTCGCAATCCAACGTCGGGACGGGTAATGCAAAAAATCGGGATGAAACATGAGGGTTGTCTTCGTCAAGAAGTTAAAAAATGGGATAACTTTGAAGACTTAGAAGTGTATGGTATTTTAAAAAGTGATTTCTTTAAGAGTCAACGGTGACATATTTTAAATATTTCTATTAGAATATAATTGTTTCAAGAAGGAGGAGGAACCCCGGGCATGAAAATAGCGGTAAAAAAGGTACGTTGTCCTAAATGTGAAAGACTGGTTCGCGTTCGCGAGCAGACGCAAGATGGATCCATCCATTTGTTCTGCATCCGCTGCGGACAGCTTATCTGGGTTTGGGACGGAAACAAATGGCTACAGAATAAGCCACAGTAGCCTATAATTTTCTAAACTTAATTCTCAGAATTTTTAAAGAAGCTTTAGATACGATTTAGCCTCGATGTATTTACTTGCAACTTGCAATTAGGTGTGTTATACTGCGAGTGGTTGAAAAGTGGGTGAAATCCCCACTTTTTTACTTGAAGGAGCAAAATTTTTGGGGAGGCTAGGCTGAAATGAAGAGCGAGTTCTTGCTCGCTATCACTCAGCTTTCGGCGGAAAAAAATCTACCGAAAGAAGTAGTTATCACGGCTGTGGAATCGGCGCTGGTTTCAGCGTACCGGAAGGATAGTTTTGCACCCAATCAAAATATCACGGTTAAAATTAACCGTAACACCGGCAGAGTGGAGGTCTGGGCGGAAAAAACGGTAGCCCAAAGGGTGGAAGATTCCCGTAAGGAGATCTCTTTAAACGATGCCAAGCGTCTTAAGTCCGATGCTCAAATAGGGGACCTCGTTATGGTTGAATCCACTCCTCAAAACGCCGGACGCATTGCTGCACAAACAGCCAAGCAGGTGATACTCCAGCGTCTCCATGAAGCCGAGCACAGTGCAATTTTTGAAGAATATGCTGGGAAAGCCGGGGACATCGTCAGCGGTGTTATACAAAGGATTGAACCTCGCCAGGTATTGATAGACCTCGGGCGAGCGCAGGCCGTATTGCCCTCGAACGAACAGATGTCCAACGAAAGATATCGGATCGGACAACGGCTGAGAGTTTTAATGATAGAAGTGGCCAAGACCATTAAAGGTCCTAGGGTCATAGTTTCCCGTTCCCATCCTGACCTTGTAAAAAGATTATTCGAACTGGAAGTTCCTGAAGTATCTAATGGCACCGTTGAGATAAAATCTATTGCTCGTGAAGCCGGCTATCGTAGTAAGGTTGCGGTGGCAGCACGTCAAGCTGGAATTGACCCGGTTGGGTGCTGTGTCGGTTTGCGCGGAATACGCATCCAGAATATTGTAACCGAATTGAGCGGCGAAAAGATCGATGTCGTGCAGTGGAATGCTGACCCAGCCACCTTTATTGCCAACGCTCTCAGCCCTGCCCAGATAATAGCCGTCGAACTAAAGAAAACCGAAGGTTTAGCGACTGTAATTGTTCCGGATAGGCAGCTATCACTGGCAATTGGTAAAGAAGGGCAAAATGCCAGGCTCGCTGCTAAATTAACCGGTTGGAAGATTGACATCAAGATGGCGTCAGTCTGGGAAACAGAGAGGGAATCTGCTAAACCTGCCATTGCAGAAAAAATAGAGACCGTAGAGGAAGTAGAAGCTGAACTGCCAGCGCCTATGCAACCGATTGGAGTGGCAGTTGAGAAAGAGGAAGCTGCGTTAGAAGAAGTAACCACGGAAATTTCTGAAGAAGAAGTCGTTGAAGAAACCGAAGAAGAGGTTACAGAAGCTAAACCGGTTACTTTTGAAGTCCCCCGACCGGCTCGCGGTGAGTTAAGGTTCGCTGAAGATATAATGGGAGCGCCATCGCGAGGAGAAGGTAAGGGTAAAAAGAAGAAGAAAGCAGCGCCGAGCAAAGAACGTGAGGGAGAAGTTCCTCCACGTCCAAGGAAAGGCGGCGGCCGTCGCCAGGAAATAGCTATTGAGGATGAGGCCGATTTCTGAGAAAACTAAAAAGATGCCTGAAAGGACTTGCATCGCGTGCCGCCAGGTTAAATCAAAACGTGAGATGGTACGGATCGTAAGAACAGTCAACGAAGGCGTTCAAATAGATGAAATAGGGAAAAAATCGGGAAGAGGCGCCTACCTGTGTAAACTAAAGAAATGCTGGAATGAAGGTCTTAAGGGAAACCGATTAGAACATGTCCTGCGGACATCATTGACTCAGGAAGATAAACAGAGGTTAGAAGAATACAAAGAGAAGCTCTAAGAGGGAGTTATCCGGTGCCCGGTTCAGAAAAAGAAGAAAATAAAACAACTCCGGAAACAACTGGTAACGTAACGGGACAAAAAGCCCGCCAGGTGGAAATCCCACCTACTATTGCGGTCCGCCAGCTCGCGGAAATGCTCAATGTTACACCGGTTGATGCCATAAAACAATTGATGCGCGCCGGCATCATGGCTAATATCAATCAGGTAATTGATTTCAAAACAGCTAGCGCTGTGGCAGCCGGTCTTGGAGTCGAGACCAAGCTGATACATCGTCCAACGGCAAAAACCGGACGTACTGCCGAGATGAAGAAACAACAGAAAGCTGCCCAGGGCGAACAAGCAGCTGGTTTGCAGCCCCGTCCACCGGTGGTTACGATAATGGGTCACGTCGATCACGGTAAGACAAAATTGCTCGATGCTATCCGCCAGAGTAACGTCGTTGATAAAGAAGCCGGTGGAATTACTCAGCACATCGGCGCTTATCAGGTGGACGTTGACGACCAAAAAGTCACATTTTTAGATACCCCGGGACACGAAGCCTTTACGGCAATGCGTGCCCGTGGAGCGCAAGTAACTGATATTACTATTCTGGTAGTGGCTGCCGACGATGGTGTGATGCCTCAAACGCTTGAGGCAATCAACCACGCCCGCGCGGCTGGTGTGCCGATTATAGTTGCTATCAATAAGATTGATAAGCCGGGAGCAAACCCCGACCGTGTTAAGCAACAATTGGCTGAAGCCGGGTTGGTGGTTGAGGAGTGGGGGGGTGAGGTTATTGCGGTACCGGTTTCTGCTAAAGAAAAACGTGGTATTCCGCAACTACTAGAGAATATTATGCTCCTAGCTGAGATGGAGGAGCTCAAAGCCGATCCCTCCAAACCGGCTGAGGGCACGGTGATTGAAGCAGAGATGGATCGCACGCGCGGTGCGCTTTTTACTGTTCTCATTAGCTCTGGAACCCTCAAAGAAGGCGATGTGGTGGTGGTGGGTGACACATGGGGCAAAGTGAAAGCGATGTTTAACGATGCCGGAAAGCGGGTCAAGCGCGCGGCACCTTCTACACCAGTTGAAGTACTGGGATTGGATATCGTACCCCAGGTTGGCGACTTGATGCAGGTGGTCGCCGATGAGAAGTCTGCCCAGATAACTATTGAAAAACGAAGACAATCGGCAGAAAAAGGGGTTTCTGCGCAAAAAGCGGTGAGCTTGAGCAACGTGTATGAACAGTTAAGCGCCGGTAAGGTAAAAGAGCTCGGTATTATATTGAAAACTGATGTCCAGGGTAGTGTCGAACCCATCCGAAATTCCTTGGAAAAACTGTCAAATGATGAATTAAAAGTGAGCATTCTTCACGCCGCGACAGGAAACATTACTGAGAGCGATATATTACTAGCCCTCGCTTCTAAAGGCGTGATTGTCGGTTTCAATACCAGCGTCGAACCCGGAGCGAAAAAACTTGCCGAACGTGAAGGTGTCAACATCCGACTCTACGACATCATCTACAATCTAATCGAGGATGTTGAAAAAGCGCTTAAAGGTATGCTCGAACCGACCGAGGTGGAAGTGATCGACGGGCATGGCGAAATAAGGGCTGTATTCCCCGCTGGTAAAAAAGACAAAGTGGCAGGGGTTTACGTTACCGATGGGAAAGTCACCCGGTCGAGCTCTGTGCGTGTAATGCGAGGCGGGCAGAAGGTCCACGCATCGGCGATTTCCAGTCTGCGGCGTTTTAAAGATGATGTCCGTGAAGTCTCGAGCGGTTACGAATGCGGCATAGGCGTACAGGGGTACAATGACTTCCAGGTCGGCGATTCTCTAGAATTTTTCCATATTGAAAAGTCCGGTTAAGGAGATATTGGATGACCTACCGGATTGAGCGTCTGAACAGTCTCCTTCGCCAGGAAATCAGCGATATTATTCAGCGCCAGGTCAAAGACCCTCGACTTGGCGTTTTTGTTTCCGTGACCGCAGTCGACGTATCTTCCGATTTAAAATTTGCTAAGGTCTATGTTAGCTGCATGGGCAGCGAGAACGAAAAGAAAGATACCCTCAAAGCGCTTACATCTGCGGCGGGTTTTATCCGACACGAACTCGGTAATCGTATGCAGGCCAGGCGCATCCCGGAACTAAGTTTACGCCTGGATGACACTATCGAAAAAGCTGACCGGGTGCTACGGCTCATCGACCAAATTAGCGAAGAGGAGGACACGGAGCCATGACTTGCTGTCGCTATCCGGGAACAGATGGTTTTCTAAACGTTAATAAACCACGAGGAAAAACATCATTCAACATTGTCGCACAGGTGAGGAAGCTCACGGGTGAAAAACGCGTCGGTCATGCCGGTACACTGGACCCTCTGGCAACGGGTGTGCTACCCGTTTGTATCGGGCAGGCGGCGCGGTTAGTTGAATACATGGCTGATTCCACCAAAACCTACCGCGCAGAAATTGAGCTTGGCATCACGACCGACACTTATGATGCCGAAGGAAAAATCCTGCAACAAGTGGACGCGAATTATGTGACCAGGCAAATGGTAGAAGAAGTCCTGGGAAGTTTTAGAGGTGAAATAACACAGGAAACACCTGCTTTCAGCGCAGTTAAATATCACGGCAAACCAGGTTATGCTTTGGCGAGAAAAGGAATCAAAATCACTCCGAAAACAAGATTGGCTCGAATTGAACGTATCGAAATAGTCGATTGGCACCCCTCCCTGGTTACCTTAGAAATTGACTGTGGCAAAGGGACTTATATCCGGTCTATAGCCAGTGACCTCGGTCAGAAGCTCGGTTGCGGCGCCTACTTAAAAAATCTGGTGAGATTGAGATACGGTATTTTTAATATTGTTGATGCATTGACGGTTGAACAGATGGAAGAAGCTTGTCAGATCGGTTATTGGGAACAGTTGCTGTATCCGTTGGACAGCGTTCTTTCGAGTTTTCCATCTGTAGTCATCGATGAGAATATGGAACGTTCTCTTTGTAATGGAAACGCAATTTCCTTGCCGGGCTGCCAGACGAATACCCTGTGTCGGGTCCATAATTATTGCGGCAATCTCGTCGCAGTTGCTCGCTTTGACCTTGAAAGAGAGCTCTGGCAACCCGAAAAAGTTTTTGGGAAACTTGACACTGTTACAGTCGTATGATACGAATAATAGTCGGGTTTTGTAAGGCTTACCTATGAAAATCGGGCTTGTCTGTCCCTATGATTTTGTCTTCCCAGGCGGTGTCAGCCGTCATGTCACCAACCTTGAGAGGCATTTTACCCAGATGGGACACGAGGTAAAAGTTATCGCGCCTGCATCAAAGCGGGTTAACGAATTCGGTGATCGATTTATCCGTATCGGTACGCCGGTTGCTATTCCTGCCAGCGACTCCATAATTCGTATAACGATTTCTCTGCATCTCGCTCCTACCATTAAGAAAATGCTGGCGCAGGAAAAATTCGATTTAATCCATCTCCACGAACCTTTTATGCCAATGCTTTGCAGCGCCGTACTCCGCTTTTCCGATACGGTTAATGTCGGCACTTTTCATGCCGCACAGGGAAAACCCGGCTACAACTGGGGAAGACCGATTTCAAGCTGGATGCTGGAATACCGTCGACGCCACCTTCACGGACACATTGCAGTATCGGTTCCAGCCATGAAGTACGCTCAATCTTATGTCCCGGCTGATTATGAAATTATTCCAAACGGTGTAGATATCCATAAATTCCGACCCGATACACGACCTTTAGAACAATATATGGATGGCAAACTCAATATCGTTTTTCTAAGCCGTCTGGAATTCCGCAAGGGAGCGAATTACCTGTTAAAAGCTTTTCTCGAAATAAAACGACAAATGCCGAATACCAGGCTTCTTATCTGCGGTTCTGGAACAGCTTTGCGTAAGAGATATGAAACCTGGGTAAGACGAAATCGTCTGCAGGACGTAATCTTTACCGGCATGGTCTCTGAACAGGATATACCACGTTATTACAGGACTGCCGACATTTTCTGTTTGCCAGCGACCGGGAAGGAAAGCTTCGGTTTAATACTCATAGAAGCAATGGCAACAGGAAGACCAATCGTGGCTACAAATATCCCGGGATATGCGAGTGTAGTCACACACGGCGAAGAAGGTCTTCTGGTGCCTCCCATGACCGTGAAACCACTTACAGATGCGCTGTTGACCCTCCTTAACAACAAAGATCTCCGCGACCGAATGGGGCAGAAAGGTGTTATCACCGCGCAGAAATACGCGTGGGAAGGAATTGCCAACCGAGTATTTAATTATTATCAGAAAACGATAGATAAAGTGCATGGAAAGGCTGGCTAGTGGCAGATTTACAAAGCTCCCGGAAGTCTTTGGGAAGATATTTTACCGACCCGGTTGTCTGGTTTCTAAAAAAGACACCTCTCACGCCTGATTCACTCACCTGGATAGGGCTCGTAATTGCGATTGGAGCCGCTGTGCTCGCTGCCACGAGTCACCTTTTTGCCGCCGGCTGGGTAGTGGCTTTTTCGGGCATTTTTGATCTGCTTGATGGAGCGTTGGCAAGAGCCACTAACCGTGTCACCCGCTTTGGAGCGGTGTTAGATTCCACCTTGGACCGGGTTGCCGAAGCGGCTATTTGTGTAGGTCTGTTAGTTTATTATCTTTCGCAAGGATCACTCATCGGCACGATAGTTGTTGGAGCGGGGATGGTTGGAGGGCAGATGGTAAGTTATATTCGTGCTCGCGCCGAAGGAATGGATTTAACATGCGAAGTTGGGGTCTTTACTCGACCCGAAAGAGTCGTTATACTATCACTTGGTCTGCTGTTCGCCAAGTTTAATCCTGTCCTTCTGATAGCATTGGGACTGATCGCGGGTTTAAGCTGGATTACAGCAGGGCAAAGATTATATCACGTGTGGAAAGTGACGAAGGAACAATCAAAAAGTTAAAACTCAAATGTCCAAAGTCAAAACCAGAATGTAAAAGTTAAAGCTTTTAACGAAACATCATGAAAAAAAGAATTTTTTTAATTTATTAGTTGTAGGTTATGGTTTTGAGATTTAACTTTTAAATTTTGAGTTAATCTTTTCCTGACAAGGAGGAATTATGCCAGTAATAGCAGTTATCGGGGGGCAATGGGGTGACGAAGGTAAAGGCAAAGTAGTCGACCTGGTAGCCGAGCAGGCAGATGTTGTCGTACGTTTTTCGGGTGGCGATAACGCCGGACATACGGTTATCAATAAATTTGGTAAATTCGCACTGCATCTTGTTCCATCGGGCATTTTTTCTCCAAAAGCTATATCGATCATTGGAAATGGCGAAGTCATAAATCCAGAAGTACTTTTTAAAGAAATAGATACACTGAAAAAGAATGGTATCGATACATCACCTTCGCGATTATTAATCAGCGACCGCGCTCACTTGATTATGCCGTATCACGTGATACTGGACGGCTTGGAAGAAAAATTGAGGGGCGGGCAGGCGATCGGTACGACGATGAAAGGTATCGGTCCGGTATTCGCTGATAAAATTGCGCGCCAAGGAATCAGGATGGCAGACATTCTGGACGAACGGAATTTCGCAGAGAAACTTCGTTCAGCGATCGAGCAGAAGAATCTTATTCTCACGTGTGTGTATGGGGAGAAACCTCTGTCCGAGGCCAAAATATATAAGACATACCTTGAATTCGGCAAGCGGCTTAAGCCGTATATTTGTGATACCACGGCCGTATTAGAAAAAGCATTGAAAGACAATAAGTTGATTATGCTCGAAGGCGCGCAGGGTACGATGCTCGATCCTGATTTCGGTACTTATCCGTATACGACCTCGTCTTCCCCGACAGCAGGCGGTGCATGCACCGGTTCAGGAATCAGCCCTCGTGCAATAACCCGCGTATTGGGGGTATTCAAAGCATATTGCACGCGTGTTGGCGGCGGACCGTTCCCAACCGAGCTTAATGATGACATCGGTGATGAAATCCGCGAGCGGGCGCATGAATACGGGACGACAACCGGCAGACCCCGCCGCTGCGGTTGGTTCGATTCGGTAGCAGCGCGTTTCAGCCATCGCATCAACGGATTCACCGGCATGGCGATCACACGTTTTGATATCCTCGATACACTGGAGTCAGTCAAGATATGTACTGCCTACAAACTGGGCAGCAAGACGATCACAGAATTTCCGGCGGACCTTTCGATACTCGAAAAATGTAAGCCTGTCTACGAAGAGCTTCCCGGATGGAGAGCTACTACGTGTGACATTCGCAACTTTAAGAACCTGCCGGCATCTGCCAGGAAGTACGTGAATCGACTGGAAGAGTTAGTAGGCTGTTCAACCAACCTTATATGCGTAGGTCCGGAACGCAACCAGACAATCGTGAAGAAAGAAATTTTATAAAACACTAAATACTAAACACTAAACTCTAAGAAAGATCTGAATGAGTTAAATCAAAAGTGCGGAATAAAAACTTCTTCCACGATTTATAGCGGGGGATAGCGTGAGTGCCGATGAAATCGGGACGACCCCGTATCATCCCGATTGTCATCGGGACAGGCGTACGGGGCAGGCTGTGGCGAACTCGGGGTGGGGATGCGGCCCGTCCTCCCTGAGATTGCTTCGCCTCCGCTCGCAATGACCATATCGATTCGTTTTGTAAAAAGGGGTAAGATACATTCGACTCGCTTAAGGCTCGCTCAGTATCCCGATTTGCATCGGGACAGGCTAAGCTGCGGCATCGATTTACAGAAACATAGGTTGTTAACGTGCGGAGACCCTCTCGCTTTTGGAGATGCGTGAGTTGTTCGGTGTCCCGGCACCGATAGCAGGCGATGACCTCTGCCTGAATATCGAAATCCTAATACCGAAATCCGAAACAATATTCCTATGCCTCGAACAGGCACCCGCGTGTTTTAACGCGAGGGGATGGATTCTGACGACAGATTTTACTGCTCCTTCACGGGACGTTATACCCCAAAGTCCTCAATGAATTCTACAGCCAGAATCGACGGCGTCTTTCACCGGAGACCGCCACGTTGTAAGGATATGATAAGGGAAGTGGAAGATAATAGGCAAGGGAGTTTTGACGCAATAAAGCTAACAGCTATCAGCGGTCAGCAGTCAGAGATCCGTTCGTCCCGATAAAATCGGGACTCAGGATCCCGATTTTCATCGGGACAAGTTATGTGATGCCAGATACAAAATATAAATCACAAACAATGTTCAACAATCAATATACAAATCAAAACATTTTGCGCTCTCTCCGGATCCCTCCCACAGGATAGCAGCCCGCTTGCTATAGTTCCTAACGCAAAGTCCTAAGTATTTTCATTTTTATCCCTTAATGAACTCTTACATCAAACCAACTGGTAGTCTTGCTGCCCCCGGTTTTTTCTAAGTGAAACCAATAATCTCCAGTAGAAACAGCACTTGTTGTCGTCACTGTAATTGTCGAGTGATATGTCGTATTTGGACAAGCAATAAAATTAGATGGGTCAATCTTTATTTCCATACCGTTAGTTATGGGGATCTCATCTTCCGAATATTCCTTTGTAACTGGATATATTGAATAGTTAATCTCTTCGTTTCTCCGGAATTCTTTTCTTGTCTCCAATGTCACATCAATAGTTGCTTTGTCGCCACGATCTATTACGACTATATGTTCCATTCTGAGAATTGAGACGTATTCGATACCTTGCCCGGGAGGGAATGTAATTATTCCATTCTCAACTAAAATTGTCCGCGCTATAGAGTCTGTTTTATTATTGAGCGTTGCAACGGCTTGTATTACATTGTTGCCTTCTATTAGTAGAACATTAGCGGAAAAGTATCCTTCACTATCAATTTGTACAGTTTTGCCTCTGACAGTTACTTGTGCTTCCGGTTTATTCACCCAACCTCTGATTGATACTAGAGTGTATGGAACTGGATCGTTTGCATGAATATTAGACAGGTCTAAATAAACAGCCAGTGGGCAATTTTCAGGGGTTGGGGATTGAGAAGATAAGTTTTCAAGATCTGCATTTTTATTGGCACAACTGCTGAAAGTAAACAATCCAGACAACGCAATGAATGTTAGTGGAAAATATAAAAATTTACGCTTCATAACAGAGACCCTCCATTTCAGCATAAGAGGACGTGTTAATAATATAACGATATGAACCTGTTTTCGTTAGTTTTGAATACGAAAATGATTAAGTTGTTCTGTGCAGGCATTATATCACAGTAGACAATATGGCAAGGTTGAGAAATTTTAGAACTAAAGTGCCATCGGTCTATTAGAAACTTTGTCGGGGTATAAAAGATTGTCAAAATGTTATTTTTCACCTTAATCTTATTTTTATCATTTAAATTTATTGTAGCATCCGAAGTTCAATACAACATGAAGCGAAGTTAAAAATAAGATGAATTTTTTGACAAATTGGCAGTACTTTGGTAATCATTGAGTAAATGAGAAGTCAAAAATAATAAAACGATTAGATTAGTTCTAACTTGAGAAGTACATTGCTTTTTTTCAGAAATCAAGTGCTTGCTGGAAAAGTAGATTATTAAGGAGTTGTATAACAATCCTCCCTTTTCATTTTAATGAATTAATTTTAAGGCGATTATTTAACCATTGGATAAGCTGAGCGATTCCAATCAGTGAGACCGCAATACCGGGAACAAGAAGTACGTATACACCATAATAAAGAACGGAATACCCGCCATGTCCTAGCGTAGCCGCTCTTATTCCAAATAATAGAGAAATTATGGTGATTATCAACCCCAAAATAACCTGAAAACCAGCGTACTTTACGCCAATTCTACGTTGCAAGTAGCCGCAGATGATAATTACGAGGCCAATAAAAACTAATATGAACTCTAAAATAAAATTAGGAGGCGGATACCACGTGCTTCCCGGCGCTGGCGTGAACGAACCTGCTTTCAATTGTGCCAATGTCCAAGAAAATAGCACGACCAGTGCACCAGAAATTACATTGAAAATATCACAAATCAGAGCTCTCATAAATGACCTTCTATAAAACGCTGATTATTACATATTCTTCACGATAGCGCAATTATCCCAACGATGAGAAAATATCGGTATGATTTGATATGCCTATTGCACAAACAAATACACGTTTTACATCATTAGGGATGTACATCATTTATTCCAGCAGAATCCCATGCCCCATATGCGATATAACGGTTAGAGTCGGTGTCCCATGCATTGAATATCCTGATCTGGTTTCCTCCATCGGTTTTATAGCCATATGCGCAGACTGAATGGTCCCCATATGTCGGATTATCCCACATGGAAAGAACGAAGGGTATGTCGTTATCAATTTCATAAGTAACCCACTCCCATGATATTCCCGTATATCGGGTATAGAAGAAGTAACCGTATTCATTGTAGATTACGCTCCACATACCAACATCTATGTAATCAAAAGAGGTTTCTCCTTCGATACTTGTCCCCATATAGTGATGGCAGTGGTCAATCAGGATTTCCTCTGTTTCTTGATATGCAGGATTAGGTAAGGAAGTATATCCTTTAGAATACCAATAACCAATCACCATAGCTCCGGAGACTGGGGCACATCCATCATAATCAACCCATTTGTCATCGGGATTGCCGACACATTCATCCCACGGATCGGCATCCGGATCATGATCATCACCGTGACCTCCAAACCAAGATGTTTGATAAAATGCCGGAACCCCAGAGAGGGTTTTTGTCGTTGAAGATGTCTTAGTCAACTCGCCAAAGTTTTGACTTGCCGTTGCTGCAACAACTTGCGATGGATTGAACAATGACCGCAAAGTTTTCACAATAGGATTTTCAGGCGCGATACCAAGAATCCCAGACCAAGCCTCTTTTGCTTCCTGTGTATTCATTTGTAGCACCGGAGATTGTTTGGGTAAAATATTTTCGATTCCGGTCCCAAGATGAATAACTGCTCCTTCATCTTCCATTCTCTCACCAAATTGGGCAGTGTATGTACAGGCTCCCCAATAAAAAATAAGTGTCGGGGAATTGTCATTTTCGCTAATGTACCCGTTTTCTATAGCTACTTGCTTGGCATTCGAAACATAGCTGCTTGGGGACAGCCCAGTACCATATTCAAGAATAGGCATCCAATCTTTTCTTGCTGAGACAATAATAAAACCAACGTGTTTATCGCCACTGATTACGGTGAATTCATAAGCAGAAGTCGTTTTTTCTGGTGCATAATAAAGAACGGGTTCACTAACTGTGGCATTGTTCCATTCGGCTATTTCTTGACTGTTCTTGTCTATTTGATGGAGAGCTGCTTGTTTAGCTTCAGCCGCATTAACAGTGTTCGATGAAGAAACGTCTGCTGATAATCCAACCGAAGAGATAAGGAGCGCACTTATAATCAATACAATTCCCAATCCCATAAAGATCCTTAATAGCAGTTTCGTTTTCACTTGTTTTCTCCTTAAAGTGACAATTTGTTTATATTTTTATACATACTTCTATATTTATCCTGTCTCCCGCGTAAAATATATAATTTAAAATCCACCTCCCACACTCCATAGACCTTGTGAAGTTTAATTGTAGCCTTCCAGTCTTCTCTATTTAATTCTTAAAAAGCATTTTCTTTTAATAATGTAGTATTGATGAAGCTCTGTCGTTCCAACCCTGGAAGAATAGAACGCTGTAAGTGGTGCCTGCTAGCCTCCTTTTTATTTGTTCGAAACCACTATAACAGGCGAAGTTCAATACAACATGAAGCGAAGTTAAAAATAAGATGAATTTTTTAACAACAGAGTGGTACTTTGGTAATCGGTAAGAAAATGCGAGTTCCTTATGTCAGCATTTTAAGGTCTGAAAATAAGGAAGTTATCCGAATGTCAACTTTACTTTTATGCCTTTTGCAGTGAGCGCCGGGATATATTCTTCCAAGGATATCTTATCCAGCGGACAATCTATTAAAGTAATGTTAGTATTTTTAGTGAAATTATAATTTTCAACCAGTGGCAGGATGTTTGTAATCGGATTTCCTGAAAGGTTTAAGTAATTTAAACTACCTATTGCGGTGAACGCTGATATATCTGTTAGATTGCATTCAGTCAAACTCAAATCGCTTAGATTCGATAAGGATACTATGGGGTATATATCATTAAGCGGATTCTTATTAAGGTCAAGCTGAACGATATTTGTAAGACCGACTAGTGCAGATATGTCACTGATTTTATTTTCTGAAAGCTGCATATATGCGATTTTTTTCAGTCCTTTAACTGGTGCTATATCAGAAATATTATTTATTCTGAGATTCAAAGTTACCAGATCGGATAAATTAGCTAATGGAGAAATATCAGATATGTTATTCTTCATAAGAATAAGTTCGTCGAGAGATGTAAGCTTTGAAAGTGGACTGATATCTTGAATCTGATTATCTAATATAAGCAACGTTGTTAGTTTATTGAGAGCCGATAAAGCATATATCTCTCTTATTGAATTACTTTTAGCATCCAGATACACAAGATTTTGGAGTGATGCCAAAGGTGAAATATCAATGATTCCATTGTCGCTGATATCGAGCCACGTCAAGTTAGTAAGAGGATTTAATGAACTGATATTTTCGGAACTAGTGAAACCGATATCAAGCTCTTTAAGATGAAGGAGAGTAGATAAGGAGGATATGTTTTGAATATTCTCATTGGAACTGAGGTTCAAATATTCCAGATTGGTCAATGTCGCCAGGTTTGAAATATTAGTTATTTGGTTGCCTGCAATGTCTAGGGAGGTCAGGTTTGTTAGTGAGGACAGCGATGATATGTCGCTTATCATATTATTGTTAAGGTCGAGTTCACGCAGGTTGGTGCAGTATTCCAGCCCAGCGATTCTTGTAATGTATCGTCTTGGGGCTTTAAAAGTAATTAAAAGTGAAAGGTCAGTTGCATAAATACTACCTCTGGATTTATTAATAGCCTCCCTGATTGCTATCTCTAACTTACTGTCCGAGAACTTGATAATATCAGATGTATTCTTAGTATTGTTACAACCTGGGATCGTTAGCGTGATCAAAATGAAAATCAGAATTAAGCTCAGGATAGTTTTCATTTCTTCTCCTTTATCTGGAGGGATTTAATATTGGTCTGAGCCCGGCATCATTATTAGATTTGCATCAGCCGGGCTAAACCTTTTTTATTCATAAGTAATTTTATACGAAGTAAGTGGTTACATGCTCCTTGATATTGTTGATTTAATCAATGTAATTAACACATCCTCATTTATTGAGTCAGTGATTGTACCACAAAGACAATATCCGATATCGCCTACATGCCAGTAAAATCCTACCCGTGGCGGCATATCTTTATCGCCTTCAAGATATAAACGGCTGGTGTTGACGCCATCAAAAACGGCAGTTTCGCCAGTGTTGGGAATCCCCAGCCCCGGAAGTTCCACCAAGCGTATCCATGACCCATCCGCGAATGTCCAATTTTGACCAACCGGTTTGGAATTAGGTCCATTGGATGCAATCTTTAACTGCATCACATCGATCCTATATTCCAGTAGTTCATCATCAAAATTCGTATCAGGCGCGATCACCTGAAATCCTGCAATTTTTGTGGCTTCTTCAACTGAAAATACTTGGACTGCAGTCTGTTGTCTGCTTTCATTCTCATCATTTGCCTCAGCAACGTGGGTCTTTCCGCTATCGGCTATCATAAAAGAGAAAAGGGCAACTAATATACAAAAAGTCAAAATCAATAAAGGATATTTTCTATATATTATTTTATTCATAGCAACCACTCCTGATTTTTTATTGACTCGTGGTAATAACGTAGTCGGAGAAAGTTGAACCCAGGTAATTAACAAGTTGTTGGACAAAGATTGTGTTATTGGATGAACTGAGATTGTCCATGCTGAAATCAGGCGAAGGATCGCAAGTTCTATTTATACCATCAATTCGATAGGCATTGAAAGTAAAGTAGTATTGGACATCATAACCATACTCATCATAGACATACGTATCTGCGTAAGTGGGATAAGTCGCATCACTGCTTCCGTTATCATAATGGATACTGTCAAAATCAACTCTTGTTTTATCGCTATTCATCCATTCCCAGCAATCCACATCGTATGAGTACCCGGTACTTCCTGTCCACTCATCTTGCGTTCCTCCGATGTAATTCCAACCCGTATTTAGTTGCTGATATATAGTATCAGCAAAAGCTATGCCTGTGCCGATAATGGCACTTAAAATAATGCATGTTAATACGATTGTTAATGATATGGATTTTGGAGTAATCTTCATTTTAATTTTTATCCTCCGTATATTTGCCTACATATTTATCGTCTTGCTATTCCATTTTTATCACCTCCTATTTGATTCTTCATAACCACTATAACAGCCGAAGTTCAATACAACATGAAGCGAAGTTAAAAATAAGATGAATTTTTTGACAACAGAGTGGTACTTTGGTAATCATTGAGTAAATGAGAATCCTGATAATTGAAGATGACAAATCTTTTAAACAAATTCTTAATCGGTGACTTTGAAACTTACATCTACTTTGGTTCCGTTGGCTAACATAATATTGAGCACGTAATAGCCGACCTCAAAGCGTCCTAATTGGATACGGTTTTCTCGTAAACTTGTATTTGGAGGTCTTATAAGATTTGACCATAATTTCCCGGTTTTATCAGAGAAATGCCATTCGGTGCTGAATACTGTTTTCCCATCTTTGTTGTTTTTCCATATTTGTATTGACCCAGAAATCTCGTTCTCAACAAAAAACACCATTTCTATATTGTTTTCGCTTTTAAATACAAGAGGTATAAACGGCATTGCGAATGGCATATCTGCAGAATCAGGTGATACTGTGGTCCCCTGAATGACCATACTAAAGTAGTGGATATAAGGCTGCAATCCAATGTTATTAGGTGCTTGCAGGGTGGGCTCTTTACTGGTACAAGAAGATGAAAATATCAACGCTACCATAAGTAGGAAAGTGAACACATATACTTTAATACACATTGCTTTTTTCAAGTGTAACATATTTCATCAACTCCAACTTCCTTAACAAATTGATAACTCATGCTATCTTTTACATATTTATTATCGAAGATATTAGAACTTTTAATTATCAAATCAATGAATGCAGAAAAATGGATGCCTTGAAGACAAAGGTTAAAACAGCATCCACTTTTCTAATTCAGATAAGGGTAGATTTTCCAACTAGTTCGAACCAATGTACCACGTATAATAATAATTATCCCAACCATAATAGTATGGGAAACCGTCATGAAGATGGTAAGCTTGTGTACCATAGGTAGGATAAGTGACGTAAACCCAATCACCATCCACTTTAACACTTACATACTTTCCAACAACTTGAGGTAATTCAGGCCAAGTGTTTCCGATGTACCATTCCTCCCAAATTACCCACCCTTCATCATGGGTCCCGTCACCATAAGCACCACAAACTTCATCCCAATGACTGTCTGTATAATCCCAGATAAGAGCATACCACGTTGAACCATCCTTAATTACCGATGCACTGATAAATGAGTTTCGAACATATCTGTCACAAAAAGTGCTATCTATATCTGTGCTAGTATTAAAGGTTTCCTGATAATGGTCCCATACTTTTAGTTTTCTATCCGTAGAGGAACCATTGTATTTGTAGAATACCACCAATTCAAGCCGGCTATCATTAGGAGCAAGCATTGTCGGAGCATAAAGAGTATCGTAATTTTCATCAAGCGTTAGAGTCGTAGATATTTGCAGGTATCCCCAGACACTTTGACTTGCGCTTGGATATATTCCGGTTCCATACCACTGATGGTCGGTAGCATCTAAAATTACAGATCCTTGGTTCTTGTATGAAAACGGAATTTCGGTGGCTCTATTCTCTGGAGGACCAAACCTTGTTCCTTCGGTTCCATAACGATCATTTGAATTATAATATGGAGAATCAATCTGCAAAGTATTAATTAAGTCGAATCTCCTGAAATCTGCGGGATCACCAGGCGGGGGAGTAATGATAGGATTATCAGGCTGATTATCTTTTGCTACGGCTGGTATGATAGAGATTGAAAACATTAAAATGAGAAATATAAGAAAAATAAAAACATTCCAAATTTTTTGCGTCTTCATTGTTAATTCTCCTATATATTTTTTTTGATAAATCATTTATTTTTCATATGCTGCCTGTCTGTCTGCCACACTCCATAGACCTTGTGAAGTCTCATTTTGTCCTCCAGGTTTTAATTTTTAACTTACAATTTTCAATAATGTAATATTGATGAAGCTCTGCCATTCCAGCCATTGAAGCAGAAAACGCTTAACTCCTTTTTATTTCTTTACAACCACTATAACAGCCGAAGTTCAATACAACATGAAGCGAAGTTAAAAATAAGATGAATTTTTTGACAACAGGGTGGTACTTTGGTAATCATTGAGTAAATGAGAATCCTGATAATTGAAGATGATAAGTCTTTAACTCAACTTTTGCGGCGCAGCTTGACCGAGGAAGGTTATGCGGTAGACATCGCTTACGATGGTGAAGAAGGAGAAACGCTGGCTTCCTCTATTCCGTATGATGTGATTATTCTGGACATTCTTTTACCCGGCAAGGATGGTTTCGAAGTCTGCCAAAACCTGCGTCAGAAAGAAATTAAGACACGAATATTAATGCTTACCGCGAAGGATAGTGTTAAAGATAGGGTTAAAGGTCTGGACTGTGGGGCTGATGACTATCTGGTGAAACCATTCGATTTCGCCGAGCTTTCAGCCAGAATTCGCACTTTGTTGAGAAGAGAAATTAGTCGCGGGACACCCGTCTTAGAGGTAGGCGAATTAAGTTTGAATACATTAACCCGCGAAGTGAAGAGGGGGGAGACTCCTATCAGGCTGACAAATAAAGAATTTTGTATCCTCGAATATTTTATGAGTAATCCGGGGATAGCTATCAGCCGGAAGATTCTCGAAGACCACGTCTGGAATCTGGCTCTTGATGCTGAGTCCAATCTTATAGATGCTTACGTTCAGAGACTGCGCCATAAGCTGAACGCTGTCGGTAAACCGGACCTTATTGAGACCATTCGCGGCGTCGGCTATCGGATTAAATAGTCATGAAAATGAATTTCAGCATTAAAACACGGCTTACGCTATGGTATTTGCTTATAATAGCGATTTTACTCGTGTTCTGGAGTATCGTCGCTTATTCACTCATGGAGCGTGGCTTAGCGGACAAACACGTCTCACCGGTTCAGATAAGGATTACGGATCTTCAGAGTGAAAGTGGAAACACGCACGTAATCAGTCAAACCGACCTGATAACACAACTCCCACGGGAGGATAATAGAAGGCTGATATTAAGTATGAGCTTCACATTAAAGGAGCTAATAACTATTAAAGATAATAGTGGAGTATTAAATGTTGAAACTCCCGAGGGTACGCTTTCCATCGACCTCAATTCTATAGTACGATATACTTTCCCGGATAAAACAATTGTTTGGGTGTACGTTTATTATCTGGGAAATCAACCAAATCAGTACCGTATACTGACCCTATATCAAACAGCCGGCGAACAAATACTCAGCGATTTTATCAAAGTTATCTTGATATCAATGCTCTTAACGCTTTTACTGGCGGGTATCTTTGGATTTTTCCTCGTAAGAAAATTTCTCAAACCTGTACGTTCTATTAGCGAGACGGCTCAGGACATCAGTGATAAGAACCTTGGTATGCGGTTAAAAACCGATTCTAGAGACGAACTTGGACAACTCGCAACTACCTTAAATGGTATGTTTGAACGACTGCAGCAAGCCTTCGAACGCGAACGCCAATTCACCACCGACGTTTCTCACGAACTTCGAGCACCATTAGCAGTTGCCCAGGGTGAAGCTTCACTGGCTCTTCGAAAAGAGAGAAGCCCGGAAGAATATCAAAAAGCACTGGAAAACATATCCCGCGAAATCGACCAGTTATCATTCCTCATTAGTCACCTTCTGTTTCTGGCTCGCTCTGACGGAGTGATGGTTACGGAGGATGTTGACCTGAAACCTTTACTTGAAGAACTTTTGGAAGACGCGGAAGTGCTCTGCGAACAAAAGAAAATCGCGCTCGAATCAGAACTAAATGAAACCGCGCTCATTCGCGGGGACTTTACACTGTTGAGAGAGATGTTCTTGAACCTGATTGACAATGCTGTCAGATACACTCCGGAGAACGGCAAAATCAAGATTTCACTTTCTGTGAAAGACGGTTTTTCATATGCGTCCGTGAGGGACAGCGGAATCGGCATCCCGCAAGAACATTTACCCTATATTTTTAATAGTTTTTATCGAGTTGATAAGTCCCGCTCGCGTGAGGACGGAGGAACGGGACTTGGACTGGCTATTTGTAAGCGTATTGCCGAACTTCACGGCGGGAAGATAGGCGTTTCAAGTGAGGAAAACATAGGCAGTACATTTACTGTGGAACTACCCATAACGAAAAAATCTTAATAAAAACTAAGACGAGGCATGGTCGCCTCGTCTTTAGAGTTTATAGTTTAGTGTTTAAAGCTTAGAGTTTAGTGTTTTCTCTAAGATGTATTATTTTACCTTTATATCAATCTTATATTTCTTAAGTGTTTCTTTTATGGTATTGGCGCTCTTTTCATCGGGTTCGCAGAGGGGTAAACGCGGCTTACCGACGTTAAAGCCGATTTGATTCAAAGCAAATTTAACCGGTGCTGGGTTCGAAACAATAAACAGTGCATTAACCAGTGGCAGCAGGTCGGCGTGGATTTCGGCTGCTTTTTTAGTATTGCCTTTCACGAAGCTGTAAATCATTTCGCTTATTTGTTTACCGACCAGGTGAGAAGCAACGCTGATCACACCATAGGCTCCAAGCGACAACATCGGTAGGGTGTCCGAATCATTCCCGCTCCAGACAATAAAACCCGGCTTCGCTTCTTTGATAATTTTGGTAATCTGCTCCATGTTACCGCTGGCCTCTTTTACACCGATAATGTTTATTACATGGCTCAGCTTTATTGTTGTCTCCGGCGCCAGGTTGGTTACCGTGCGTGAAGGCACATTGTACAAAATGCATGGCAAACTGGTATTATCCGCGACTTTCTTAAAGTGCTGGTATAAACCATCCTGTGAAGGTTTATTATAGTAAGGAACAACCAGCAAGCAAGCATCGACCCCGATCTTTTCAGCGTCTTTCGTGAACTCGAGAGCTTCGGCGGTATTATTGCTGCCAGTCCCGGCAATGACTGATCCTTTATCACCAACGGCTTTCTTAATTTCAGCGAAGAGCTTTTTTTCCTCTTCATGACGGAGGGTTGGCGACTCACCTGTAGTCCCAACCACAACCAGTCCCTCGCTTCCCGAGGCGATTAAAGCTTTTGCCAGTTTCCTGGCTTGCGCGTAGTCAACTTCACCCCTCTCATCGAACGGAGTCACCATTGCTGTGATCAGTCTGCCAAGCTCTTTCATTTCAATCCTCCAGGACTGAGCCAGTCTCGTTTAATAACTTCTTCAAGGATTTGGACTGCGTTTAACGCAGAGCCTTTTCTAATATTATCAGCAACTATCCACATTGCCAAGCCGTTTTTAAAACCCGTATCTTTACGAATGCGCCCTACGAAGCATTCATCGGTCCCGGCAGCTGTCCACGGCTGCGGATAAAGGCTGACGGTCGGATCATCCAGTACCTTAACCCCCGGGGATTGAGATAAAACCCGTCGGGCTTCATCCGGAGGAAATGGAAGCGTAAATTCGACATGCACCGCTTCGCCGATCCCCAGGTAAATAGGCACACGGACACACGTAGCTGATATCTCCAAATCAGGGTTATGCAATATCTTACAGGTCTCTTCGAGGAATTTGCGTTCTTCCTTGGTGTAGCCTGTATCCATGAATACATCGACTTCAGGAAGAAGGTTGAAAGCGACCTGGTGTGGAAAGACTCTTGGAATGGCTGGTTGTCCGTCCAATACCTTGCGCACCTGGTCGTTTAATTCGTCGATCCCAGCTGGTCCAGCGCTGGCAACCGATTGGTATGAAGTGACGATTATTCGCTTAATCGGGTTGATCTTGTGGAGTGGGAACAGTGCGACGACCATCTGGATAATCGGGCTAGTAGGATTAACAATCACACCGTTGTGTAAGCGAGCGTCTTGAATATTTACTTCAGGGACGACGAGCGGGAAATCCCCTTCCAACCTCCAGGCATCGCTGTTATCGATGACTAAAGCTCCGGCTCTAACCGCACTTGCCGCAAAATGCCGGCTTACTTGGGTACCGGCAGAGAAAAAGACAATGTCCATGCCGGTGAAAGACGTGTGATTGGTCTCTTCAACCACCAATTCACTGTGCTTGAAAAATAGTTTCTTACCTGGAGAACCATCAGATGCATAAAGATGTATATCACTCAAAGGGAAATTGCGCTGTTCCAGGATTTTGATGAATTCCTGGCCGACCATACCAGTAGCGCCGACGACGCTAATGCGGTACTGCTTCATTTCGCTCCACGCAGCTTTCAGTTTTCAGCTGTCAGCTTCAGAGTTTACCTTTACATTGATAATTAAGTCTTGATTTCGATTAGCTCGTTGGGCGGTAATTTAGAAATTGTGTCAGTCCAACCCGAGTAAAGTTCCCAGACCCGACACGAGCCCTTTAAAGTTACCGACCCGCTTGACAGCCAGCAGTACACCCGGCATATAACACTCACGGCTTATAGTATCGTGGCGGATGCTGAGAGTTTGTCCGGCAATGCCGAAAAGGACTTCCTGGTGTGCCATTAGACCGGGTAAGCGGACGCTGTGCAGCGCAACTCCGCCTACCTGTTCTCCGCGGCTCCTCATAGAGCTATCCTTCTCCGAAGGGATGAGAAATGGTTTGCCACGAGTTTCTGTCATTGCGCGGGCAGTATTCAGCGCTGTACCTGATGGAGCGTCGGCTTTGAGGTGGTGGTGTAATTCTATGATCTCTGCGTAGTCGAAATACCTGGCGGCAATTTTCGAGAGGTGCATCATGACAACAGCGCCGAGGGCAAAGTTGGATGCCAGTATTGCGCCAATCCCGTTTTCTTTTGCCAGGCGGTCAATTTCGTCAAAGTCTTTCTGTGTTAAGCCAGTAGTGCCGCTGACGACGTGTACCTTTTTCTTGGCGGCGGTGCGCACGGCGGGTAGGACGGCTTTAGCTAACGAGAAATCTACCAGCACGTCCGGTTTTTGTGCACTTATAATAGATTCCAGGTCGGAGGAAAGAGGGACTCTGCCGGCATCGTCTGGTAAAAGAAGGAAATCATTTTTTATATTGATATCGACCGCACCGACAAGCTTTGTTTCTGGATCGCGGCAGACGGCGTTGACCACCTCTCTGCCTACTTTACCGAGGGCTCCGTGGACAACAACCTTGATCATTGTCTGCCTCCTATCACTCACGGTATGGTGGTTTTCTATCGGAGTGAGGGCGTTGAGGTGGACGCCCTGTATAAGGGCGTTGTGCTGGTCCCTGCGGAGGTCGGGATGGGTTTGTTTCGCCGGTTTCCGTGGAGGGTTTGTCGAAAACGGCTTTCCGCGAAAGCGCGATTTTCCCGTCTTCTACCCGTATCACTTTAACCGTGACTTCATCGCCGACTTTAATCACGTCTTCAACATTGGCAACTCGGTAGGGAGCCAGTTCGCTGATGTGTACCATGCCGTCTTTACCGGGCAGAAATTCAACGATTGCACCGAAGGCAAGTATGCGGGTAACTTTACCGGTGTATATCGAACCGACCTCAATGTCTTTAGTCAGTCCTTCGATGATTTCGATAGCGTGCTGCGCTGAGGCTTCGTCAGTGGATCCGATGATGACAGTGCCATCCTGATCGATATCAATTGTGGTCTTGGTCTCTTCGGTTATCGAACGGATAGTCTTACCGCCCGTGCCAATGACAGCGCCGATCTTATCCGGATCAATCTTCATTTTATACATACGGGGAGCATACCGACTGACTTCCGGGCGGAATGTAGATATGGTCTGCTGCATCATATCCAGGATCTGTAAACGGGCAGTTTTTGCCTTGGCGAACGCTTCCCGGATGATTTCGTGAGTGATACCTTTGATCTTGATATCGAGCTGGATTGCGGTGATGCCTTCGCGCGTGCCGGCAACCTTGAAATCCATGTCGCCGTAGTTATCTTCAATCCCTTCGATGTCAGTGAGAGTCGCGAAACGACCGTCTTCGCCGGTAACCAGACCAATGGAGATACCGGAAACTGCGCTTTTAACAGGAATGCCGGCATCCATTAGAGAAAGACTGCCGGCGCAGACGCTTGCCATTGACGTACTGCCGTTAGAACTGAGAACTTCAGATACGAGTCGAATGGTATAAGGGAAATCTGCTTCCGGCGGGATTACAGGCTGCAGCGCTCGTTCCGCTAACGCTCCGTGCCCGATTTCGCGTCTGCCAGGCGAGCCGATGCGGCGCACTTCTCCGGTTGAGAATGGCGGAAAGTTATAATGATGCATGAACCGCTTGGTTTCTTCCAGTCCAAGACCATCCAGCTGCTGTTCCTGTCGGGTAGAACCAAGGGTGGTGATCGTCAACACCTGTGTAAGTCCGCGGTTAAATAGTCCCGAACCGTGCGTTCGAGGCAGGATACCAGCTTCGCAGGTGATTTGTCTTAGCTCATCGAGAACCCGTCCACTCGCCCGTTTACCTTTATCGAGGATACTGGTACGCAGAGTATTTCTGATCTGCTTATCAAGGTAGGTGTCTATATCATTTTTTGAAACCTGTCCGTCGAGTTTGTTTGTAATCTCAGTCTTAAGTTCATCCAGCAATCTTTCGCGTTCGGATCTTGCTGATTGAAAAAGGCAGCTTTCAAGTTTGTCTCCAATCAGGGGAGTAATAAGGCCAATGACTTCTGTCGATAATTCGTTGCTCGGTGCGGGTTCTTTGGGTATGCTGAGGGCTTTTTGGATTTGGTCCTGCAGGTTGATAATCGCCTGGTTGGCTTCATGCCCGAAACGGATGGCATCCTGGACGACATCCTCCGTTATCTCTTTTGCACCAGCCTCGAGCATCACAACCTTATCGCGTGTACTGGCGACAACCAGGTCGAGGGTGCTTCCTTCGAGTTGAGCCAGGGTGGGATTAAGGACAAGTTCGTCATTAATATAACCGACATGAACGGCTGAGACAGGTCCGGCAAAAGGTATTGAAGACATTCCCAGGACAGTAGACGCCCCGATAATCGCCATCACATCAGGGTCGTTCTGCTGGTCAGCAGAAAGTACGGTGATGATAATCTGGATTTCGCGACGCCATGTTTTTGGTAATAGAGGCCGCAGCGGTCGATCAGTCAAGCGGCTGGCTAAAGTCGCTTCCTGGCTGGGTCTGCCTTCTCGGCGAATAAATCCGCCCGGAATTTTACCGGCAGCATAGAGACGTTCTTCATAATCGATCGTAAGGGGTAGAAAATCTGTTCCTTCCCGTGCTTGAGGTGCAACACCAAGCGTAACCAGTACAACTGATTCGCCATATGTAACAGTTACAGCACTGGTCGCCTGAGTTGCGAGTTTTCCGGTTTGAATCGTCAGGGTTCGACCCCCGACTTCACATTGAAAAGAATGAGGTATTGACAAAAAAATTCCTCCTGGAGAGTAAGTGTAAGTTATTTACGTAGGCCGAGAGTCTTGATTAGTTGATTATAGCGGTCCGCATCCTTTTTGCTCAGGTATGAGAGTAAGCGACGGCGTTGTACCACAAGGCG
>Ga0315281_10001261_pt1 | contig 37201 bp, 36 predicted proteins | sample YL17G07_0_MG_FD_204540 | JGI IMG/M metagenome (GOLD analysis project Ga0315281, IMG submission 204540) | Sediment microbial communities from Yellowstone Lake, YNP, Wyoming, USA - YL17G07_0 | ecosystem: Environmental > Aquatic > Freshwater > Lake > Sediment | place: USA: Wyoming | collected...
GCCGGGCCGACAACCGTAGGCGCCGCCGAGGCGCTCTCGGACACGCTGGTTCTCCCGCACGGCCGCTTCCCCCTCCGCTAACCTTTCGGGGGTCTCATCGCCGCACCTCCCGCCACTGCGCCCACCCCCGCTGCCAGAGGAGTGTCCGGATGCGGCCGAGGCCCCCGTGCACCCGCAGTGCGAGCACGCGCTCGCGGCCGTCGTTGAAGTACACGCTGGACGGCGTCGCGTGGCCGAAGCGGGAGAAGCTGATGATGGCCGCGCGCCCAGCCCGCAGCCCCTGCTCGGCCAGCGTGCCATCCCCGGACGGGTCGGGCACCCGCCACTCCCGTGGTACCCCCAGCCGCGTGCCCGCGCTCAGGAATTCCAGCCAGACCCGGGGCCCCAACGCCCTGTCCACGTTTTGCAGGAAGTCCCGTCTCGAGACTCCATTGCTGTTGCCATCGGCCACCATGACGTAGTACGGCCGGCCCTCGAGCTCGGCGAACACCAGCCCAACGTTGCGACAGCTCGTGAGTGCCTCCATGCGCGCGCGCAGGGCGTCCCCCGCCACCTGCCGTGCCAGGCGCTCGAGATCCATCCTCCGCCGAGTCTCGGATAGGTTCGGGAGCGCGACTGCAGTCGCCAGTGCGAGAAGCGCCAGCACCACCAGCGCCTCCGAAATCGAGAACCCGCTGTGTGCGTTCATCGTTGCCTCCGTGAACCCGGGGGCGGCCCACGACCGCCCCCGGTCCGTCCACGCCACCTCTGTTGTTGTTTACCTCTGACGCCTCTTCACCTGTCGCGCCTCAGCTCTGCGACTTGGCGGCTTTCGGCGCGCGCGGGAGCTTCACCTTCTCTTTGAGGGTGGTCGTCCCGCCCACGCTCACGTAGGGCGCGAGCTGTGCGAAGCTCTTCTCGCCGATGCCCTTCACCCGTGCGAGCTCCTCGGGGGCCTTGAACGCGCCGTTGGCGGTGCGGAAGTCCACGATTCGCTGGGCGAGGGCCGGCCCCACGCGCGGGAGCAGCTGCAGCTCCTGCACGGTGGCCGTGTTGATGTTGACCTGGGGGCTGCCGGCCCCCGGGGCCGCAACGGCGGTCCCCGCCAGGGCTGCGGCGAGCATCACGCACATCAGGGTACGGGTGGTCATCTCGGATCTCCTTTCGCTCGGTGGTCACTGCTGTCCGCTGTCGGTGCTCCTCTCGTGTGACGCGCCTCCTGCCTGCCGTTAAGGTCCGTGTGCCATCGCTCACCTCCGCACCTCGCTGAGCGAGTCCCGTGCCAGGGTGGCGAGTGACCGTCAAGGTACTGAGGACAGATGAGATCCGCGACGAAAGCGACCTCTGGTCGCGGCCGGGCGGTGGTAAGCTTTCCTGTCAGCCGGGAGCGGAAACCTGTTGGGAGCGTCGTCGTGACCTGTACAAAACTCCTGTCACCTGCCGAGGAACCTGTCATCTTCCCGCCGGTGGTCAGCCGCCAGGCGAAGGCCAGTGACATCGAGACGGTCGTCGAGTTGGACCGGCTCTGTTTCGGCCGCCGGGCATGGTCGGTGCGGGCGTGGTGGGAGGTCGTGATCCTCCCCGAGTGGACCACGGTCGTGCTGGAGGAGCGTGGCGAGGTGATAGCGGCGAGCGTGCTCCTCCCCGCCGCGCCGGCTTTCTGGCTCGCCTCCCTCGCCGTCCACCCGGGCCGCCGCCGCAGAGGGTTGGGCCGAGCGCTACTGCGCGACGCGCTCGCCCGCGCACGCGACTCCTCGGCCCGGTGGCTCTCCCTCGAGGTGGATCGCGCGAACCGGGTCGCCGTCGAGCTCTACCGGAAGGAGGGTTTCGGCCTGCTGCGGCGCTTCCGTGAGGATGGGCGCTGGCGGCAGGAGATGGTCCGCCGCCTGGGACGCAGGCGCTCGGTGCGTGCTGGCAGCGGCGAGCGCCGAACGTCCGCGCGCCCGGCCTCCTTGATATGATGGGGCGCGCATGAGCGACGTCACGCTTGCCGCCAGGCACATCGCGGTCGAAGGGCCGATCGGGGTCGGCAAGACCGCGCTCGTGGACCTGCTGGCCTCGCGCTTCGAGGGCGTCAAGATCCTCGAGGACGTCCAGAACCCGTTCCTGGAACCGTTCTACCGGGGCAAGGAGGGCGCCGCCTTTCAGGTCCAGCTCTTCTTCCTGCTCTCCCGTCACCAGCAGCACCTCGATCTCGCGCAGATGGATCTCTTCACCCACCTCGTGCTCGCCGACTACACGATGCCCAAGGACCGAATCTTCGCCCGCATGAACCTCGACGACGAGGAGTTTCGCCTCTACGACCGCCTCTACCACCTGCTCACGGCGCACCTGCCCAAGCCCGACCTCGTGATCTACCTGGAGGCGAGCGTCGAGACGTGTCTCCGCCGCATTCGCTTGCGCGGCCGCGAGTTCGAGCGCAACATTGATCCCGATTACCTGCGGCGGCTCAAGGAGGCTTACAACGCCTTCTTCTACCGGTATGCCGAGACGCCGCTCCTGGTCGTGAACACCGATGAGATCGACTTCGTCAACAAGGCCGAGGACTTCGACAACCTGGTTCAGCAGATCCACCGCGCCCGCCAAGGGACGCAGGTCTACGTACCGCTCGGATCCGGCTGAGCAAGGACCGAGACCGGCCACGACGAATCCCGGCGCCCGTCGCGCACACGGAGAAGGCGCCGCTCCTGCCGGAGACGGGACGACGATGACGGTCGAGGGCCGCACGCTGCGCTCGCTGGCCATGTACGGGGCCGCGGCACGTCTCACCGACAACCTTGAGGTGGAGGGAGCTTGATGCTGCGACCGTTCCTGCGAGGGAAGATACAACGGGCCCGGGTCACACGCTGCGATGTGAGCAACATCGGCTCGGTCTCCGTCGATCGTGACCTGCTCGAGGCCTGCGACCTCCTCTCGCTCGAGCGCGTCGATGTCTACAACATCACCCGTGGGACCCGGTTCACCACCTGCTGCATCCCTGCTCCACCCGGGAGCGGCGAGGTCGCCATCAACGGAGCCGCGGCCCATCTGGCAAAGGTCGGGGACTTCGTGATGATCGCCGCGTACTGCCAACTCGACCGCGAGGACGTCCCGCGACACCGCGCCCGGGTGGTGCTCGTGGACGAGGGGAACCGCCTCACCGAGGTCCGGGAGCAGACCCCGTTCGACCTTCCCGAGAACGAGGCTTGAGCCATGGGCTGTGAGGCTCGAGAAGAAAAGGGACGAGTCCTGGCTCGTCCCTTGTTCCTCGTGCCTCGTTCCCGCGTCACATGTACTTGAGCATCTCCTGGGCGGTCGGCGCCTCCTTGTGGCTGGGCGCCAGCGCAATGAACTTCTGCAGCATCTCCTTGGCCTTGGCTGTGTCGCCCATCCGGAAGTAGACCATCCCGAGCTGGAAGATAGCGTCCACGTAGTTGGGGTCGGTCTCGAGGGCCTTCTCGAGCAGTGGCCTGGCCTTGGCGTCATCGCCCTTGTTCAGGAAGCCCACCGCGTCGTTGTAGTAGAGCGTCGGATCCGTGGGGTTCGCGACCTTGTAGCGCTCCGCGTACTTCTGGTAGGCAGCCTTGTCGCCCTTGGCCTGGGTCGCGTTCATCGCGAGCGCCAGGCACTGCGGAAACTCGGGCTTGATGGACAGACACTTCTCCGCCGACGCGAGGGCATCGTCGTTCTTGCCGGCTTTCTGGTCGATGTCACCCATCGCCAGCCAGGCCACGAAGAGGTCCGGTTTCGCGGCTATTGCTTCGGCGAACTTCGCGCGCGCCTCGGCGGTCTTCCCTGCCTCCAGGAGCTCCTGGGCCTCGCGGGCCTCCTTGATGCCGGGTTGCTCGGAGGCCTGCTGCTGCGCTTCCACCTGCAGCTCCTGCACGCTCTTGAGGGTGAACGAGAGCTCCAGCGTCTGGCCTCCGATCAGGGGCTTGTGCATCTGCTCGATCGGCTGGTAGCCCTGGGCCTCGACGTGGAACAGGTACTGCTTGGTGGCGTCCACGATGAGCGTGGCGAAACCGCCTTTGGCGTCGCTGATCAGCTCCCTGCGGAAGTTCGCGATCTCAGGGCAGGTCAGGACGACCTTGACGCTAGGGATCGGCTTCCCCTGGGTGTCGGTCACCACGCCCTTGATCCGCCCTTGGGCCTGGGCGAGCAGCAGTGTCGGCACGAGCAGCGCAGCGCCAGCGAAGAAACGCGCGAGCTTCATGGCGTGACCCTCCGGGTCGAGGGGAATGACCCCGACCAGCGGAAGTGTACGCCGCGTCCGACGAGGATTCAACCGAAATGTGAGATTGGGCTTGCTGGAAAAGGGTTGCTTTCGCGCCTGCGGCTCAGTCGAACGAAGGCTCCGACTCGAGTTCGGCCTCGGGATCGGGAACCCCAGTCGCCATCTCAACCACCCACGAGTGGAAGTTGGGTTCGGCCGTGGCCACCGGGAACTCCAGCACCTCGGGCAGTTCGTAGGAGTGGAGCTCACGGATCGCCTCGCTCACCGCGTCGAACAGCGCCCGCCGGGTCTTGATGACCAGCAGGTACTCGCTGTCCTCGCAAACCTTCCCCTTCCAGCGGTAGATGGACCGCAGGCAGGGAACGATGTTGATGCAGGTTGCAAGGCGACGCGCCACCAGCTCTTCGGAGATCTCGACCGCCTGCTGCTCGGTGCCCACCGAGGTCATCACGACGCTGATAGGCTCAAGCTCCCCCATGGCGCTCACGGTACCCCGGGGTCGCCCCCTCGTCAAGACGGTGAAAAAGATGTACATTGTCGGTGATCCGCGACCTGGGGGCGTACCGGGTTCGACGGGGGACATGTTGGGCCGCCGGCAGCGTGCCGTGGTCCGCCGCCACGTAAATCAGGCGGAAACACATAGCTGCCAACACTGAGCTAGCACTGGCTGCCTAACCGCAGCCACGTCGTGATCGCCGGCTCCCGCCTGCGAACCTGATCACGGCGACGCCAAAGCAGGCTGGACCGCCGCCTCGCCCGGCAGCGGTGGTCGAGATAGCACGGGCTGGTCGCGAGGGACGGGAGCCTACACCCAGCCTCCGCGACGAGAACCAAACGTAGGCTGCGCACGGAGACACCAGCGGCCCAAGTCTTCCGGACGGGGGTTCGATTCCCCCCGCCTCCACCATCTTCCTTTCCTTTTCACTGCGTGAGGCTTCTTTCTTGCCCGCCGGGTGGGCGGTCCCTCTCTCGTCTTCCACTCCGTGGAGGTTTTGTTTTGCCCCGCGGGCTGGGAGCGGTCGCTCGGGCTGCACATCGAGCGCAGCCCTCCGACCCGCCTTCGCGTGCGATCCCGCCTTGGGCGGGAGACGTCCCGCGGCAGGGCCCCTCGCTGTTCGCCTGACACCGCGCCAGCGATACCCCACCGCGGGACGCCCGCTCGGTGCCCGCACGCTCCGGCGCCATGGCTCCTATCGCCCGCGGGGCGGATCTCACCCCCACCCTCCCCGCTTTCCAGCGATACCCTTGAGAGGTTATGGCACAGGGTTACCTTCGCCGTAGCTTCAGTGCTTCTAGCCATAGGATGGGGGTTTGAATCGCCGGTGCCGCGGGTGGCCTATTTCTCCGGAGCCCGCGGGCACCGGACGCGCGAGCCGCGTTGGGGACACGGCGGCGCGGCCTCATGCGAACGCCGAGGGGCCCCATCCCGGGACGCACTGCTGGGTTGAAGCCGGAGGAGTCTCGGAGCGCCGCGAGCGGGGGCGAGCAAGCGCCGAGAGGCGCCCTACCCGCCAGGCAAACAAAAGCCCCACGCAGTGAAAGACAAGAAACGGGGGTCCGGGGCAAGGCCCCCAGAAAACGTCAATCCTCGGGAAAGTGTTCCACCTTGACTCTCATCACGGGGGGCCCGTCCCGCCTCCGGCAGGACTCTCGCCCCCCGAGCCCCCACGCTCCGCGGGAGTGAATCCCGCTCCGCTTGCTTTTGCGGGGGGTCCCGCGGCCCCCCGATCAGCTCACAGCCAACAGCTGATCGTTCACAGTTGACAATTCCCCCGCTCACAATGTGTCCGCATGTAGCGGCCGGCCACGACCCGGCAACGGGCCTTCGACGAGAGGAACTGCCCTACGAACCCCAGACCCTCACACCAACAGACAGCCCGATTGTCCTTGGCCGGATCAGGCCCAAACCGAGCGCACCATTGGGGAGGGCCCCGGCCACAGCAACGGCGGTGATGGCCCTCTCGTTCGTCAGGTTCTTTCCGTAGAGTTCAAAGGACCATGCACCAAAATAGACGCCGGCACGAAGATCCACCGTCGTATAGCTGTCGAGCTTGTGAAGGCTGCCGTCCTCCTGTCGAGTCACAAAGTCGAAGGTCCGCTCACCGACGTACCCGATACCTCCCCCGACAAGGAGTGTCCAGTCCCTCCCCACCTTCCATTCATAGTCTCCCGAGAGCCCAAAGCCCCACTTCGGCACGTATGGCAGGGGATCGCCATTCAAGCCGCCGACAATGGGATCGGTATCTTGGGTGAGGCTGGCGTCCGTATAGGCTCCGTTCAAAGAGAACGACAGGCCGCCCGTCGGAACGAAGCCTACGGTGAACTCCGCACCCTTGCTCACCGCAGTGCCTCCGTTCCCGTTGATTCCAAAACCGTTCACCACGGCAAACAATTGAATGTCCTGCCAGTCGAGGTAATAGGCGCTGAGATCAAGCGAGAACCTGCCATCCGACCCGCTCGTCTTCCAGCCGGCCTCGTAGCTTGTCAGTGTGTCCGAATTGTATGTCAGAGGCGTGCCCTCCGGAACCCCCGGCGGCAGGACGTTCGGTCCGCCCGGGCGGAACCCTGTGGCCACGCGCGCGTAAAGGAATGAGTTCTTTGCCAGTTCGAAACGTGGCGAGACGGAATAGGTGAACGGGGTTTCCGAGGATGTTGCCTTGTCGTACGCGACGTGTCCACCAACGAGCGGCCCGTCAGCGGTCTGTGATGCGACTTGCTCGTTCTTACTGGTGCGCGCACCAAAGGACAGATCGAAGCCTGACGTGATGTGCCAGGTAGCGTTGGCGAACAGAGCGAACTCCTCGTAATTCGACGGAAGTGCAAGATCCGCCAGGATCGGAATATCGGTGGCGACCGTATCCGTGCCGGCTTCAACGGCGAGGATCTGCTGGACTATCTTGGAATCCTCCTTGGTGTAGTACGCGCCAATCAACCATTCGAAGGTCTGGCTGGCGGGTGATAGGAGACGCAGTTCCTCCGTGAACTTGTCGGTGCTGGTGGTCTGTGGAAGAACCGCACTCAGTGGCCGTGTCACGTCATTACCGAAGTAGTAGGTCACCACCGACGCCAGAGGTGGGCCGCCGGTCAAACCGCTGGCGATCGCCGCGTCGGCATGTATATCCTGCTCGAACGTGCCGTAGCTCGTCACGGACACGAGAGAAGCGGGACCGAAGTCCCAATCAAGCGTGGCACTGAACGCTCGATACTTCGTGTCGACTGTATTCGACTGGTATTTTGACTGCACAAAGCCCGGGCTCAGTGGTTGAAGGGTAGTCGGGTCAGCATCGACGTTATAGGGCCCGTCGCTATTGATATCCTGCATGTGGGCCGTCAGGGTGAGCGAGAAAGCCTTTGAGGGTGCGTACAGGGCGGAGATGCGCCCTCCAAACGAGTCAAGGGAGTTGATCCTGTCTTCTACGACTGTGCCGTCGACGATGTTGACGCCCGGGGTCGTCAGGCTTGGGATCGGGTTGTTGCCGATCGAATTGATGAAGCCGTCGTCGGACCGATAGAACCCGCTGGCCCGAAGCGCAAATTGATCGCTGAGAGGCACGTTCACCAGCCCCTTCAGAGAGTATCCGAGGCCGCCGTCCTGCACTGTCTCCGTTGAGCCCAGGAACCTCGCCTCGACCCCCGTGGTGGTGGGCGCGTTGGTGATGTATTTGAAGACCCCGCCAAGTGAACTCGCCCCGTACAACGTTCCTTGCGGGCCGCGCAACACTTCGACCCTCGCAACGTCGAAGGTATCGAAGTCACCGGCCACGACTGCGCCGTTGGCGAGGCCGCTGCTCGAGCCGAACGGCACGTCATCGACGTAAACGCCGACGGTCGAGGCTACACCACCGGTATTGATTCCTCGCAACGTGATGCGGGTCTGACCGGGAGTGTCGGAGGTAACGGTCAAGCCCGGCACCAGGGGCGCAATGTCCAGGAAATTCTCGACCCGCATCCCTTCCAGTGCGTCGCTGGAAAGGGCCGTGATCGATATCGGGACTGTCTGAAGAGGCTCCGTGCGCTTTTCTGACGTGACGAGAACCTCCGCACTGAAGCCCAAGGATTCCAGTGTGAGGTTCAGCGTCACCGTCTGGCCGGGTTGGAGCTCAATCTTTCGGAGCTCGCCGGGAGCGTAACCTTGAAGCGTTGCGATCAATTCGTAGATCCCCGGCGCCAGATTCGGGACCACGTAGAAGCCCTTGGCATCAGTCAGGACCGTCCTGACGCCTTGGGCGCCAGTCGCCAATACCTGAACGCCGACAAGAGGTGCGCCGGAGGGTGCCGTGATCGTGCCTTGAATGGTGGCGGTCGTCTGGGCCCACAGGCCGGGCGCGACGACCACCATTGAGAGCACGAAAACAACCAGAATCCGCGTTCGTGTTCCGAAGTCTCGCGTGGAGAGGATGTTGTCGCCAACAGTTTCGCACTCGACGTGTTCCATCAGTGCATCCTCCTTCCAAGGGTTGCGCGACGCGGACGGGGGCTGCGTTCCTCCGCATCGCGCGAATCGGTAGGTTCCCCGACCCACAGACTAATGCGCCCCACAGGCCGGGCAAGCGTGGCTTGGAATACCGGTTGCATGATCCTGACGAGCATGCTAGCATCCCTTGACGTATCCGTCAAGGGATACAAAAATCCCACGGAGGCGTCTGCGCACCCCAGGCCCCGGTGGTCCTGGGATTGGGACAGCTCGGCGAAGCGGATTGGGCAATGCCACGATCAGCCATGATGCCTGAGAAAGAACGGGTGCAGTCTCAGGATCAGCCTGAGAGGGTGTACCAGGAACTGCGCGAGCTCATCGTGTCGGGACGCCTGGCGCCGGGAACAAGGCTCGTCGAGACGATCGCGGCCCGGCGTCTCGGCGTCAGCAGGACCCCGGTCCGCGCCGCCTTGCAACGCCTCCAGCAGGAGGGTTACGCCGTTTCGCTGAGCGAGGACGACGAGCGCACGCGTCTCGTGGTCGCACCGATCACCACCGATGACGTGGCCGATCTCTTCTACATCGTGGGCGAGCTCGAGGGGCTGGCTGGTTACTACGCAGCGAACATGGAGCCGGATCACCGGGGCCATCTTGCCGACGAGCTCGAAGAGCTCAACGGTGCACTGCTGGCCGAGTCCCACGCCAGGCCCCCGGATGCTTACAGGGTGTTCCAGCTCGACGCCTCGTTTCACCGCCGATACGTGGCCGAGGCCGCCCCGCCCCGCCTCCTGGCTCTCCACGACGCCATCAAGCCTCAGGCGGAACGCTACGCGAGACTGTACGTCACGGCACTCACCAACGAGCTCGACGTATCGGTGGCCGAGCACGGCGTCATCGTGCGCGCCATCCGCGACGGGGACGCGGCTGCAGCCCAGAGGACTATTCAAACCAACTGGCGAAATGCCGCCAGACGGATCGGGACAGTGATCACCGAATGGGGCGGAAGCGGTGGTTGGTAGGCGAGAGTGTCGAGTCCGCTCCGAGTCTAGGTCGGGAGCTTTCTTTCATCGTCGACTGGTGCAAGGAGGGAGCCATGAAGACATCCGCCGCACGTGTTCTCCTCATCACCACAGCTGTCCTGCTTCTGCTCATCACCGCCCATTCCGCGGTTTGGAGCGAGGAGTCGGCGAGCGGCGCAACCGCGGCGGTACCGCAGCCCGCAGGTCTCACTGACCGGGCGGAGCTCGAGGCGTTCATCGACGGGATGATGGCGGCGCACTTCCCGTCGCGGCACATCCCGGCCGCGACGATCGCGGTGGTCAAGGACGGCGCGCTGTTCTTCGCCAAGGGGTACGGCTTCGCCGACCGCGAGAAGCGGATCCCGGTCGATCCGGCGACGACGCTGATCCGTCCCGGCTCGATCTCCAAGCTGTTCACCTGGACCGCGGTCATGCAGCTTGTCGAACAGGGCAAGCTCGATCTCGACGCCGATGTCAACAGCTATCTGAAGACGTTCAAGATTCCGGCCACCTTTCCCGAGCCGATCACGATGAGACACCTGCTCACGCACACGCCCGGCTTCGAGGACCAGGGGCTCGGTCTGTTTGCGAGAGACCCGGCCGAGTTGAAGCCGCTGCGCGAGTCGTTGGCCGCGAAGATACCGGCGCGGGTCCGCCCGGCGGGTTCACTGTCGTCGTACTCGAACTACGGTACGGCCCTGGCAGGCCTGATCGTGGAGGAGGTGTCGGGAATCCCGTTCGCCGAATTCGTCGAGCAGAACATCCTCAGGCCGCTCGGGATGGAACACTCGACGTTCCGCGAGCCGCTGCCCGCGGAACTCGCTCCCAACATGGCGGTGGGCTACCAGTGGAAGAAGGGTCGGTTCGAGCCCGGGAAGTTCGAGCTGATCGGGAACTACGGTCCGGCGGGATCGCTGTCGGCGACCGCCACCGACATGGCGAAGTTCATGATCGCCCACCTCCAACTCGGCCGCCTCGGCGAGACGCGCATTCTCAAGGAGGAAACGGCGCGCCGGATGCACTCGCGGCTCTACGGCCTCGACCCGCGGCTTCCGGGCATGGCGCACGGCTTCTACGAGATGGAAGCACACGGGGTGCGTGGAATCGGCCACGGCGGCGACACCATGTTGTTTCACTCGGAACTGTTGCTGCTGCCCAAGCACAACGTCGGCCTGTTCGTATCCTACGGGAGCAGCGGCCTGCCGGGCTACGATCTCCTGCCCGCGTTCATCGGCCGGTACTTCGCCGCCCCCGACCCGGCGCCGCCGGAACCACCGGCCGGTTTCGAGGAGCGGACCAAGCGCGTCGCAGGGGTCTACCGCTTCACCCGCCACAACTACACGTCGATCGAGAAGGCGTTCGCGCTGCCGTCGGTGGTGAGCGTTGCCGCGGGGCCGAAGGGCACCATCACCACGTCGATTCAGGGGTTCGGGGAGCCGTGGGTCTGGCGCGAGGTCGCGCCGAACTACTACGGGCAGATCGATGGCACGATGAGGCTCGTGTTTCGCGAGGCGGCAGACGGCTCGATCACCAACATGTACTTCTCGCTCCTTCCCTTCATGCCGTGCTATCGCGTGGCCTGGTACGCGACGCCGACCGTAAACTACGTCCTCCTGGGGGCGACTCTCTTTCTCTGTATCTCGACCCTGGTTAGCTTCTGCTACCACCGCAAGGGCAGGAAGCAGGATCCGACGCTCGCGCGCTGGTGCGCTCGTACTGCGGCCGCGGTGAGTGTCATGACGATCTGCGCCGTGGGTGGAGTGGTGGCCGTGATTGCGGCCGCAAGCGAGGAGCTCGCGTACGGCCTGCCGAAGCCGCTGATCGCCATCCTGGGGTTGGTGTTGCTGACCACGATCCTCACGCCGATTCTCGTCGCTCTCACGGGACTCGCCTGGCGGGATCGCTGGTGGACAACGTTCCGCCGCATCCACGTCTCGGCGTTTGCGCTCGCTGCGGCGGGGATGGTGTGGTTCTACGCGTACTGGAATCTCCTGGGCTGGCAGTACTGAGTTCGCGGCGGCATGGTTCCAGTGCCGGCGCGGTGGGAGCGGGGTGGGAGTGACGTTCGAGGATACGCAACCAAGGGCAGATAGATCGCCAACTGGCCAGGCCAGCCAGGGACATGAGAGGAGGTTGTCATGAAGATCACGAGGAAGAGCTTTCTACGTGCTGTGGGGGGCGGCGGTGTGGCCAGCGGACTCGGCGCGCTCATGCCGGTCTCGCTTTTCGCGGCGGCGCAGGCCGAGAAGAAACGGCGTCCTACGATCACCAGCGTCGAGGCGGCGCCGTTCAGCGTGCCCCTGCGCTCGCTGGCGAAAGTCGCCTTCGCGGTCCCGGTCAACGCAGACAACGTCCTGGTCCGCCTGCGCACCTCCGATGGCACGGTCGGCTACGGCGAGGTCTCGGCCTACTCGCCGGTGATGAGCGAGACACAAGCCTCCGACCTCGCCCTCGCGCGGCCGCTCGGCTCCCTGCTGCTCGGCCGCGACCCGTTCGAGCTACCGCGGCTCCTCGACGCGATGATTGCCACCTCGCCGGCCTCTGGCGGGATCATCGCGGCGTTCGAGATGGCACTATGGGACCTGTGCGGCAAAATCGCCGGGCAGCCCGTTTACCGGCTGCTCGGCGCGGCGAGAGACTCGTTCGAAACGGACTGCACGGTCTTCCTCAACCCGCCGGAGGAGATGGCCCGCCTCGCCGTCGAGTTCGTGCGGGAGGGCTTCCCGGCGATCAAGATCAAGCTCGGCGAGGCGCCGGGGCTCGACATCGAGCGCGTCCGCGCCATTCGCGAGGCGGTCGGTCCGAACGTGCAACTCCGGTGCGATGCCAACGAGGGTTGGAGCGTGTCCGACGCCCTGGTGGCGCTGCGCGGCATCGCGCCCTACGGCCTCCAGTTCTGCGAGCAGCCGGTGAAGGCGTGGGACTGGAACGGCCTCCATCACGTCCGCGCCGGCTCGCCGGTCCCGATCATGGCCGACGAGGCAGTGCACTCGCCGCACGATGCCATCGAGGGTCTGCGCCATGACGCGTTCGACATGATCAACATCAAGCTGCTGAAGGCCGGCGGCGTGCTGCCCGCGGTGCGCCTGGCGCACATCGCCGCTGCCGCCAACGTGCCCTGCATGGTCGGGTGCATGGCGGAGACCCGCCTCGCGCTCACCGCCGCGGCGCACGTCGTCATGTCGCAGGCGATCATTCGCTGGGCCGACCTCGATGCCTACCACGAGATGACGGTCGATCCCTGCTCCGGCGGCATGAAGGTCGAGCGCGGGGTCGTCACGCTTCCCGACACACCAGGGCTCGGGGTCGAGATGGACCCCGCGATTGTGAGGAAGCTGCAGGCGGTAGCGTAGCCGCCGATGAGTGCGGCGGTCGGCCGGTCACCGGCGCGGCCACGATTGGGGGTCTCGTCATCCGGATGCCCAGATTGCAGATGACCCCCCGGGTCGCGGCTCAGCCTGGCAGTCGTCCGCGTGGCCGCACTGCTGGTCACGCCGCCGGCCGGCGCCCCGCGAACCGGCATGACCCGTCGCCCTTGAACTCTTAACTGTCGACTTCCCCAACTCTTCGCGGCGCGCTCGTGGCCGGGCGGGAAGTGCTCCACCTTGGTTTTCGTCGCGAGGGGCCCCGTCCCGCCTCCGGCAGGACTCTCGCCCCCCGCATCCCCACCGCTCGCTGGAAGTGAATTCCAGCTCGCGGCCTCAGGGGCTGTACCGGCCTGCCTCACTCCTTGGGAAAGTGTTCCACCTTTACGGAGAGATGGCCGGCGATCTGGTCGGCCTCACGGGTCAGGGCGCGGCCGATCACCACCCGCTGGATCTGGTTGGTCCCCTCGTAGATCTGGGTGATCTTCGCATCCCGCATGTACTTCTCGATCGGGTAGTCCTGACAGTAGCCGTAGCCGCCGAACAGCTGCACCGCGTCGGTGGTCACGCGCATCGCCGTGTCGGTCGCGAACACCTTGCACATGGCGGCCAGCTTGGAAACCCCCGAGAACCCGGCGTCGATCGCCCGCGCCGCGGTGTACACAAGCTGGCGCGCCGCCTCGACCTGGATCGCCATGTCCGAGAGCATGAACTGGCTCGCCTGGAACGACATCACGCTCTGCCCGAACTGCTGGCGCTCCGAGGTGTACCGGATCGCCCACTCGAGAGCTCCCTGCGCGAGGCCGACGGCCTGTGCGGCCACCCCGGGCCGGGCCCGGTCCAGGGTCATCATCGCGTTGGCAAAGCCCGCGCCCTCCTTCTCCCCCAGCAGGGCCGAGGCAGGCACGTGACAGTCGCGGAAGTGAAGTTCGTGCACCGGCACGCAACGGATGCCCATGAGTTGCTCGCGCTTGCCGATCTCGAACCCCGGCGTACCCTTCTCCACGATGAACGCCGAGGCGCCGCGGGTGCCGCGCTCGGGGTTGGTGGAGGCGTACACCATGTAGATCGTCGCGGCGTTGGCGTTGGTGGTCCACTTCTTGTCGCCGCTGATGATCCATCCGTCGCCGTTGCGCACAGCTCGGGCACGCAGCGACCCGGCATCGGACCCCGAGGCCTTCTCGGACAGCCCGAAGGCGATGAGCTTGTCACCCTTGGCGACCGCAGGCAGGAAGCGGCGCTTCTGCTCCTCGGTTCCGCCCAGGACGATCGGGAAGCTCCCCAGGGCGTTGACCGCGTAGGCCACGCCAATTCCGCCGCAGGCGCGCGACAGCTGCTCGACCACGATGCACATGTCGAGGACGCCGGCGCCGTGCCCGCCGTACTCCTCGGGGATCCAGATCCCCATCAGGTCGTACTTCCGGAGCGCGTCGATCACGCTCCAGGGGTACTCCCCGGTGCGGTCCAGCTCAGCCGCCACCGGCCGAACGTGCTTCTCCGCCACCTCGCGGGCGCGCGCCTGGTACTCCTGAGTCCTGGTAGGAAGTAGCTCTTTCATGGTTCCCCCGTTGGCTCCGCGATTCTAGCACCGGGGCCCCGCCAGGCGTTTTATGTGGAGGCACCGCCGTGCGAGAATCCGCCTGGAGCGCGAGTGTTCTCCCGCCGGGTCCCTTCGGAGCTTTCTCCCAACCGCATCGCCAGCGCGCGGGCGGCGGCCGCCCCGCGCTTCGATCTCACCGTCTCCAACCCGACTGCGTGCGGCATCACCTACCCGCCGGGCCTGCTGGCCCCGCTCGCCGAGCCCGCCGGGCTCGAGTATCGCCCTCACCCATGCGGACTGCCCGTGGCCAGGGAGGCCGTGGCGCGCGACTACCTGCGGCACGGCGCCACCGTGGACCCGGGGCACATCGTGCTCACCGCCTCCACCAGCGAGGCGTACACCTTCCTTTTCAAGCTCCTGGCGGACCCGGGCGAGGCGGTGCTCGTTCCCACGCCCTCCTACCCGCTGTTCGACCACCTGGCGCGCATCGAGGGGGTGCGGGCCATCCCCTATCACCTCGGCCGCGACGCGGACTGGCGCCTCGACCCGGAAGCCCTCGCCCGAGCGTCAGAAGACGTCCGGGCCGTCGTGGTCGTGCACCCCAACAACCCCACCGGCTCGTTCGTGCACCCCGAGGATCGTGAGGCCCTTTGCGTCTTGGCTGCGGATCGAGGCTGGGCGCTCATCGCAGACGAGGTGTTCCTCGATTACCCCCTGGACGGCGGCCCTGGTGCCGACCGTAGCTTCGCAACCAACCAGAGAGTGCTCACCTTCACCATGGGCGGGCTGTCCAAGAGCGTGGGTCTGCCGCAGCTCAAGCTGGCGTGGATCGTGGCGACCGGCCCGGGGGAGCGGGTCCTCGCTGCGCTCGACCGGCTCGAGTTCGTCGCCGACACCTTCCTCTCGGTGGCGACCCCGGTGCAGCTCGCGCTGCCCACGCTGTTGCGCGAGGGCGCAGCCGTACGGGAGGCCATCCTGGCGCGTTGCCGGGCAAACCTCGCAACGCTTCGCCGAGCGGCCGCCAACCTGCCCGCCGTGAGCGTGCTCTCGCCAGGCGGTGGGTGGAGCGTGGTCCTTCGAGTTCCGGCGATCGTGGGCGAGGAGGAGATGGTCCTCGAACTGCTGCACGAGGACACCGTCGCGGTCCATCCCGGCTACTTCTTCGACTTCCCCGGGGAGGGGACCCTCGTGCTCAGCCTGCTACCCGATCCCGACACGTTCGCCGAGGGGGTCCGCCGCGTGCTGCGCAGGGTCGCGACCCATCTTGCCAGGGGGTGACGCGGTGTTCGTCACCCCGGCGACCGCGGCTCTTTGGCACCGCCGAACCCTTCGCTACGCTCAAGGAAAAACCGGCTCGCGGCTGAGTAAGCTGCTTTCAGTCCTTGTAGAGCCAGCCGGCCACGAGCGTCGCCAGGATCGCCCCCACCCACAGCTCAAGCATCCACCAGAGAGAGATCGCGCGTGAGAACGGCGCCCAGCTCGCCAGACAGAACGCCAGCGGAAAGCCGCTGGCAAAGCCCACGAGCCCGCCGACGCAGAACGCGGTCTTGGGACCCGCACCGCGCGTGGCCCGCACCCCGGCGTAGAGCCAGGCGCAGATCGCCGCCAGAACGAAAAGCATCACGAACCACGCCGCCATGAAGAACGGGTACCGCGGTTGCGTGAGCAGTTGCCCGGCCTGCTGAGCCGCTGCGTAGCGCGGCATCAGCACGGCAAAGTTGGTGATCCCGCTCCAGATCATCCAGGCGACCCAGCCGCCCAGAGCGCCGAGCCAGACCCTCCGCGTGTTCACGGATGCCATCGGACACCTCCCCCTTCCTGAATCTGCGCGCAGCGTAGCACAGGGTGCAAGCGGTCGGGCGGTGCTACGGCTGGACCTCCTCCAGGAGCTTGAGGAAGCGGTCGTATGGCAGGGCCTGCCAGCTCTCCGCGGTCACCGCGCCCTCGGTACGAGAGATCAGCGAGACCCGATGGGCGGTCTCCACGTCCGGGGCGTCGTAGATGTCCATGAAGTCGTAAGGGCCCAGGATCGCGTAGTGGGCGATCCATTTCACGTCAGGGCACAGGCTCTGGACCTTCTTGAGCCACTCCTTGCCCATCGCGCGGCGACCTCGGGCGTCGTGCACGCTCTCGGGGCGCAGGCGGGTCATCAGCACGAACGTAGGCATGCGACACCTCCCTGGGTTTCCACACCCAATCTCGGCCATCCCCGCCACGAGTGCAACCCCCTGGCGGCGTCGACGGGCTGGTAAGCTGGCCGCGATGGCGAGCGACAGCCCATCCGGCACAGGGCTGCACGTCGTGCTGGTGCACCCCGAGATCGCCTGGAACACCGGCAACGCCGGGCGTACCTGTCTCGCCGCGGCGGCGCAACTGCACCTCGTGCGGCCGTTGGGCTTCTCCCTCGACGAGCGCGAGGTCCGCCGCTCGGGGCTCGACTACTGGCCGAGGGTACGACCGGTCGTCTGGCAGGACTGGGCGACGTTCGAGGCCGCCCTGCCCGGGCTTGGGGAGCCTTTTCTGTTCTCGGCGGAGGCATCCCGCGAACTCTGGGACGTGACGTTTCCGCCCAGGTCGGTGCTGGTGTTCGGGCGCGAGAGCGGTGGGCTGCCCGACCAGGCGCGAGCCCGCTTCCCCGATCGCCTGATCTGCATTCCGATGGCGGACACGAAAATGCGCTCGCTGAACCTCTCCACCGCGGTCGCCATCGCCCTCTACGAGGTGCTCCGCCAGCATCGCAGCCCCGCGGTGTGAATCACATCGGGCCGACCTCCGCGCAACTTCGCGGGGCACCCCGCGTATCATGGCGCACCCGCAGAGGGAGGTCGGCATGGGCCGCAGCCACGTTTCCATGGACGTGATCTTCGACATGAACCGCCGCGAGCTCGTGCAGACCCTCGCCGGCTGCACGGCCGCGGCTTCCCTGATGCTCGCCGCGCCAGGTTGCAGAAAGGCGAAGGAGGCCGTCCCCGAGGTCGAGACCAACATCGCCGATTTCCTCGAAGTCCCGAAGACCCCGCATTCGCTGCCCGGGCCGTTCCCCGGCAAGGTGGTGAAGGTCACCGATCCCCGCTCCCTGGTGGACGAGAAGATCGACGGCAAGGTTGTCGCCGAGATGGTCGAGAGGGGCATTCGGACCCTCACCGGCACCACCATGGAGAAGAGCTTCCGGATGTTCTTCACACCCGATGACGTGGTCGGCCTGAAGGTCAACCCGGTGGGGCCGCCGCTCATCAGCACCAAGCCCGAGGTCGCGGAGGCAGTGATCCGCTGGCTTACCGACAACAAGCTCCCGGCGAAGAACATCGTGATCTGGGACCGGTTCGACCTGGACCTCAAGGACGCCGGCTTCACCCCGGACCGGTTCCCCGGCGTGCGCATCGAGGCGCTGCAGACCATGGTCGAGGAGGGGCAGAGCTTCCGCGACGCCGCCGGCAACCACATCTCCGCCGGGAACTTCGACCCCGACGTCTACTACTTTGCCAAGGGCGTCGTGGGCAAGGGTGTGCGCGGCTACCGGGACGATGAGTTCTACCTGAACCAGCACGTCTTCGCCGGCGAGTACTCCTACTACGGCAGGCTGCTCACCCGGGGTGTCACCAAGCTCGTCAACCTCGCGGCGTACAAGAACATCGGCAACGGGATCTCCATGGCCACCAAGAACCTTGGCTACGCCGCCATCTGCAACACTGGGCGCCTGCACGGGCCCCTGTTCTTCAGGGTCTGCACCGAGGTGCTCGCGGCCCCTCCGGTGCGCGACAAGCTGGTGCTCAACATCACGGACGGGCTGCGCGGACAGTACGAGGGCGGTCCGGACAAGAACGAGAAGTTCGTCTACGCCAATCACTCGCTCTACTTCGCCACCGACCCGTTCGCCCTCGACATGCTGTGCCACCGCGAGCTCGTCGCCAAGCGCAAGGAGATGGGGATCGCGGTCAACGAGCACCCTCGCTTCACCGAGTACCTCGTCTACGCCGAGAGCCTCGGCCTGGGCGTCACCGACCCCGCCAGGATCACGCTGGTGAAGGCGTGAGGCTGCTCGCCGTCGCCGCCCCGCTCCTGCTGATCGCCGCAGCCGCTTCAGGCCCCGGCGACACCTCCCTGCTGCCGCCGTCCGGCTACCTCGGGACCTGGAGCCTGGACGGGAAGCCCAGGGTGTTCCCCGGAAGCGAGCTGTACGGCCACATCGACGGCGGCGCCGAGATCTTCTTCGAGTTCGGGTTTCAGGAAGCGACGGTGCAGCGCTACAGGAGCCCCGCGGGCAAGGTGGTGGTCGAGTGCTACCGGATGAGCGATCCGGTGGCGGCCCTCGGGATCTACCTCGGAAAGTGCGGCAACGAGAGCTCTGACGCTGGTCTCGCCGAAAGACACACCGCCGGCCGCTACCAGTTGATGTTCGTGCGCGATCGCTACTTCGTGGTCGTCAACAACCCCACCGGCACGCCCGCGCTGGTGCCGACCCTCACGGAGTTCGCCCGTTTCATCGCTGGCCGGCTCCCGCCCTCCCGGCCCGTGACGGTCTTCGATGCGCTCCCGAAGGCGGGCCTGGTCGAGGGCTCCCAGCGGCTCATCCGCGGCCCGGTGGCCCTCGAGGCCATCGCCACGCTGGGCCGAGGGGACATTCTCCGCCTCGGCGGCCGGATCACGGCAGTTGCGGGCGATTACAGTGATGGCGACGGGAAACACACGGTGATCGTCGCGACCTACCCAGATGCGCAGGCGGCCGCCGCGGCCTTCCGAAACCTCACGGCCAGGCTCGACCCCGAAATCAAGACGCTCGCCGGCGGCGGCGGGCGCCTCGTCTTCCGCGACTATGACGGGACGTTCGGCACCGCCTCGCTCGCTGGCGACCGTCTGGAGATCCGGCTCCGCCTGCAAACGCAACCAGCTTTGAAGTAGCCGACGTCGCCGCGTCCGATGTTCAGTTCGGCTTCGTCGCGGCGCCCGGCTCAGGCTCGCCGCATGGTCGGACCGAACAGGAACAGATTGGCGCCAAGGCGGCCCGCCAGAACGGCCACCGCCGCCGCGAGCGCGCCAACCAGGTCGAGGGCGCCGATCCCCACCGCGAGCGCGGCGAGGATGCCGCCTACCTCCACCGCTGTGGCCCACGTGATCAGCGGCGTGCGACGCGCGTGCACCAGCACCGAGCGCTGGAAGGACAGCACCACCTCCAGCGCCGGCATCAGCCAGAGCACCCGCAGCGGCATCAGGGCAAAGCGGGTCATCTCCATCGAGAGCCCCGACACCGTGTGGAGCCACCCGACAGCCAGCGGGGAAAACGCCACCAGCGCCAACACCCCACTGGTCACCGCCGCAAGAATCCAGGCGAAGCGCCTCAGCGGTGCGAACCCCTCCCGGCTGTCACCGAGCAGGGCGATCCCCACCTCCTGGTAGGCCACCCCGCCGCTTCGGAACGCGAACACCAGCGAGGCCACCACCGGCATCACCGCCAGCGACTCAAGGCCGGAGCGGCTCCGTCCCAGGAAAAAGGTCACCAGCGGGTTGACACCCATGGTCAGCAGCGACGTCATGGCAAGAGGCGTGTAGAAGCGGACGATCGCGCGGGTAGTGAGGGGCGGACCGGGCATCTTCCCCGAGCCGCGCATCAGATCTTTCACCACGATGCGCGCCATGAAGCGGCTCGCGATCGCTTCCATCGTGACCCCGGCCGAGAGCGCGGCTGCCCCCACCCAGGCGCCCGGCAGCTTGGTGAAGGCGTAGAGGCTCAGCGCCGTGACCGTCATGCCGAGCACCCGCACCACGGTTCCATAGGCCACCCTCCGGGTGAGGTTGTGCCGGATCAGGATCCCCTGGTAGAAGCGGCGGTACCCGATCGCGGCCGGCCAGGGCAGGAGGATGGTGACGGCGACGTGGGTGAGCGCCGCGACCTCGTGAGGAAGACCGATCAGCGTCTCGGCCACAAAGCGGAACACCGGCGGCAGCAGCAGCACGGCCATCACCGCCGTGATCAGAGCGTTGAGCGCGTAGGCGAAGCGGCGGAGCGCGAGGAACGAGCCGCGGTCGCCGACGAGGGCGGTCGCCGCGCTCATCATCATGATGATCGGCGACTCGATCAGCAGCGCGAAGGAGAACGCCACGCCGTACGCCGCCAGGTTGAACTTCGCCTCCCCGAGACGGGCTATCACCGCGGCAAGGAAGGGCCCCTCCACCGACATCATCAGCCAGGTGGCCGCCAGGGGCGCCCAGAAAAGGAAGATCCGGCGCAGCGTCAGCTCGTGGGTCTGCTCCACCTTTGCACCTGCGCCAGCATACCGCGCGCCCCGAGCGCTCTCATCGGCCCCGGAGGGCTTTGTTACCATGCCCCCGGGGAGGTGCTCGCATGCTGAGACGCCGCGCACGGCTCGCGCTGCTGGTCCTCGCGCTGCTGGTGGCCGGGCCCGTCACATCCGCGCCGCCCGAGCAGACAGCCGCGTTCTCGTTCGCGGTGGCAGGCGACATGCGGAGCTTCGCCGGGCTCGACTACCACAGCTCGAGCTACTTCCTCGGGGCCCTCGAGGCGATCCGCGCGGCGGCACCGGTGGCCTTTCTGCTCATCCCTGGCGATCTCGACCCGCCGCACCATGTGATCGAGGACGTGACCAGCACGCTCGGCGCCGGCTTCCCGGTCTACGTGGCCGTCGGCAACCACGACACCGCCAAGAAGGCCTACATGGCGTACATTCGCGGGCTCAACGCCGGAGGCTCGAGGCTCCCGCACATCGTTCGCAAAGGGCCACCCGGCTCCGAGGAGACGATGTACGCCTTCGAGTGGAGCGACGCTCACGTCGTCGTGCTCAACCAGTACTACGACGGGACCTCCGACACCGGAGCAGACGGGGACGTAACGGACGCGAGCTTCGCGTGGCTGTCCGACGACCTCGCCAGCAATACCAAGCCGTTCACCTTCGTGGTCGGACACGACCCGGCGTATGTCCTCCCCGACATGGCCACCGGCAGGGTGCGGCACGAAGGCGGGGGGCTGGAGGCCAACCCGGCCCACCGCGACCGCTTCTGGAAGCTGCTCAGGGAAAGACACGTCACCGCCTACATCTGCGGGCACAGCCACAACGCGTCGGCCAAGAAGCTCGACGGGGTCTGGCAGCTCGACACGGGGCACGCGCGCGGCAAGGGTGACAAGGGCGCCCCCAGTACGTTCATCAAGATCACCGTGGGCACCGGCAACTGCCGGTACGATTACTACCGGGCCAACGCGAGCGGCCTCAACTACAAGGTTGTGCTTTCCGGCTCCCTGGTGAAGGACTAGCGCCGCCGCGAGGCCACGGCAGCACACCTGGCGGGCGGGCACCGGCACGCAGCGGCCGCGCCGGTGGGCGCGGCCGGGTATCCACTTCGTCTTCTGGCTCACCCCCCGCTGAGTGCTTCGCTCACTCGAGGACGTGGATGTTCTTCTTGGCGCAGATCTCCTTGAGCTGCTTGGGCCACACGGTGACGGTCACCTCGCCGAGGTGTGCCGTGCGCAGGAGGTACATGAACGTCCGGGCCTGCCCGATGCCGCCGCCGATGGAGAGCGGGATCTGGTCATTGAGGATCGCCTGATGGTAGGGGAGCTTGAGGAAGTCGAGCTGGCCGCAAATCTCGAGCTGCTGTTTGAGCGTCTCCTTGGTGACGCGAATGCCCATCGAGGTCAGCTCGTGCCGGCGCTTGGTGATGGGGTTCCACACCAGGATGTCGCCGTTGAGTCCGTGCGTCGGCTTGCCGGTCTCCTTGTCCGTGGGCGTGACCCAGTCGTCGTAGTCGGCCGCACGCATCTCGTGCGGGTAGCCGTCCTTGAGCACCCAGCCGATCCCGATGATGAACACCGCGGGGTACTTCTGCAGGATCGCGGTCTCGCGCTGCTTACGCGGCAGGTCGGGGTACATGTCGAGGAGGTCTTCCGCGTGGATGAACGTGAGCTCTTCGGGGACGCCCGGGTACTTGCTCGACTTGAGTGCCGGGAACATCTCCTGGACGTGCACGCCGGCTCCCCGGATGACCTTCCAGATCCTCCGCACCGTGTCCTTCAGGTACTCGAGGTTGCGCTCCTTGGGAGTAATCACCCTCTCCCAGTCCCACTGGTCCACGTAGGAGCTGTGGTCGTGGTCGAGGAAGTAGTCCTTGCGCACCGCGCGCATGTCGGTGCAGATCCCTTCTCCGACCTTGCAGTCGAACTGACGCAGGGCCATGCGCTTCCACTTAGTCGCGGCCTGCACGACCTGGGCGTTGATGCGCTTCTCCAGGCCAAGCCCGCAGGGGAACTCGATGGGTGTGCGGGAGCCGTCACGGTCCAGGTAGTCGTTCACCCCGCTCTCGCGGTCCACGATGAGCGGAACCTGGACCATCTGCAGGTTGAGCTGCTTGCACAGGTTGTCCTCGATCGAGCGCTTGATCTCGAAGAGGGCCCTCTGCGTGTCCATGCGGTTCAGCAGGGGCGCGTAGTCCGTGGGGAGGATCTTCTCCACCTCTGGGTATGTGCTGATGCCGGGTCCGGCCAAGTCCGCCTTCTTGTCCGCCATCGCTTTCGGTCCCCTTTCTTGTGTCTCTTAGGTTTTGCAGCGGCACACACGGCAAACCCCTTCCGGGGTTCGCTGCAGTCTATGACGCGGCGCGACCGGGCGCAAGGCTGCGTTCTCAAGTGGTGTCTGCCCTATCATGGGCGCGACACACGAGGAGGCGGCCTGATGGCGAGCTTTCCCGACCGCGTCACGCTGGGAAGATCCGGTCTCTCGGTAGGACCCCTCGGGGTCGCCGGCGGCTACGGCGTCGGCGCCAGGGCGCTCCTGTACGCGTTTGACCGCGGCGTCAACTACTTCTACCACGGCTCCCGCCGCAGCGCGGGAATGGTGGCGGCGATCCGAAACCTGGTCGCCGCCGGCCACCGTGACGAGGTCGTCATCGTCCTGCAGAGCTACTCGCGGCTGCCCGGCCTGATGGAGCGTTCCCTCACCCGCGGCCTCACACAGCTCGGGATCGACACCGCCGACGTGCTCCTCCTGGGCTGGTACAACGGGCCGCCAGGGGAGCGACTGGTGGAGCGCGCCGAGCGCATGCGCGAGAACGGGATGTTCCGTCACCTGGCGGTCTCCGGCCACCGACGTAGGGCGTTCGTTGGCCACGAGGCAGATCAGCGCTTTTCTGTCTTGCACATACGCTACAACGCCGCGCACATCGGCGTGGAGACCGAGGTCTTCCCACACCTCCCGGCCGAGGGCCGGCCCGGAATCGTGGCGTACACCGCCACATGCTGGGGCGCGCTTCTCAAGGCCCGCAGGATGCCGCCCGGCGAGGCGCCGCTGCGCGCTCGCGACTGTTACCGGTTCGTGCTTTCCAACCCAGACGTGAACGTCGGCATGAGCGGCCCGAAGGACGATGCCCAGATGGACGAGGCGCTCGCGGCACTCGACGAGGGCCCGCTCTCGGTCGAGGAGGACGCCCGCATCCGCCGGATCGGCCGGTGGGTGCACGAGCACGCCACCTTCGGTCGGTGAGGGTGAAACCGACCCAGCTGCCATAGCCTCTAAACTGCGACGAACGACAAACTTGACAGCGCCAAGGCCCCGACCTAGCCTCGAATCGAGGGGGGTCGGGGGTGGAAGGCACCGGAAAGGCCTACGTCAAGACCGGCGAGTTCGTCACCCGGGCCGTCGCGGGTGAGACGATCGTGGTTCCCATCACGGCCGGCGTCGGCGACCTCGATTCGATCTACACGCTCAACGAGGTCGGCGCCACGGTCTGGGAGCTGATCGACGGCACCACCACGGTGAACGCGATCGTCTTGGCCGTCGCCCGCGAGTTCGAGGTGGCACCCGACCAGGCGAAAACCGATGTCCTCGAGTTCGTCACCTCGCTTGCGGAGGCCGGCCTCATCCGGCCGGTCGGGGAAGGTCGGGTTTAGACCGTGGAGCTGGAGCGCTACCAGGAGTTCAGCGCAAGACTTCACCGCAAGGTGGTGGCGAAGCGGGTTCCCGCCGACGGCGTCATCGAGGTCACCTGGCGCTGCCCGCTCGCGTGCGTCCACTGCTACAACAGCATTCCGATCAGCGACGAGTCCGCCCACCGGGGTGAGCTGAGCCGCGAGGAGCATTTCCGGATCGTCGACGAGATCGTCGAGGCCGGCTGCCTGTGGCTGCTCTACACGGGCGGCGAGCCGCTTGCGAGGCCGGACTTCCTCGACATCTACACCCACGCCAAGCGGCGAGGGCTGCTCATCACGCTCTTCACCAACGGCACGTTGATCACCGAGAAGGTGGCGGACCACCTCGTCGAGTGGCGCCCGTTCGCCATCGAGATCACCCTCTACGGCCGCACGCGGGAGACCTACGAGCGCATCACCCGTGCCCCGGGATCGTACGACCGCTGCATGCGCGGCATCCAACTGCTACGCGAGCGCCGCCTGCCGCTCAAGCTCAAGACCATGGCGCTCAGTGCCAACAGGCACGAGATCTGGGAGATGAAGCGCTTCGCCGAGGACGATCTCGGCGTGGAGTTCAAGTTCGACGCAATGATCAACCCCCGCATCGACTGCTCGGCCAGGCCGCTGGCGGTGCGCCTGACGCCCGACGAGGTCGTGGCGTTCGACCTGCTCGACCCTCGTCGCATGACCGAGTGGCAGAGCTTCTGCGAGCGCTTCAACGGCCCCGTGCTGACCGGCGAGCGCGCGCATGACCTCTACCACTGTGGCGGCGGCATCACGTCGTTCGCCATCGACCCCGAGGGCAGGATGAGCCTGTGCGTGCTCTCGCGCCGCGACACCTACGACCTGCGGAGAGGCAGCTTCCGAGAGGGGTGGGAGGAGTGCGTCCGCAACGTGCGTTCGAGGAAGATGACCCGGCTCACCAAGTGCGTGGCTTGCGAGATCAAGGCCATGTGCGGAATGTGTCCGGCCAACGCGGAGCTGGAGGCCGGCGACGCGGAGACGCCGGTGGACTTCCTCTGCCACGTCGCCCATTTCCGAGCTCATGCCCTCGGCATCGCGGTGCCACCGCACGGTTCGTGCGAGTACTGCGAGGGAGGGGAGCGGCACCGGGACCTGATGACCTCGCTTGCGCGGCTGAAAGCGGAGGTGCCCGCCGGTGGTCCGGCGCCGCAATCTCAGGTCCGGGCGTCCCGTACGCGGAGCCTCCGGCGCCCCCCGCGCCGCCTACCGGCGCACCCCCGTTCTGGCGCGCGCCGTGCTGAGGACGAGTAGGCTTGAACTGTCGATAGCTGCAGTGGAAACGCCGTTAGTGATGGAACGGACCCCGGAGCGCGAGAAGGCCCGCAAGCCGTACGCGAAGCCCGTCGCAAAGCGGGTCCACATCAAGCCCGAGGAGGCGGCGCTGGGGGGTTGAAAGGTCAGCGGAAGCTCCGGCCCTGGCGGCAGGGATTGCACCTTGCCCACGTCCTGCGCCGTTCCTCCGTCCTGAGTCGAAGCCGGGATTCTGCCGCTGAAGCTCATCAAAACCCTACCCAGTTGGGTGCTCACTTATCGGGCCTTCCCGCAAGCAGCGCTGCCGCCTTGTTCAACGTTCGGAGACCCGACGACCAGGCTCCGGCGCTGATGCTGCACCAATAGAGGGTGGATCGGAACGAATCAGGCGGAGGCGCCCAGGATCGTTCGCTGGAGCTTGATGTTGTCCCTGTGGCCCGTGAGGTTGGCGGTCACCTTCCCGCGAACCGGGTAGCCCAGCAGGTAGAAGTCTCCGATGACGTCGAGGATCTTGTGACGGACGAACTCGTCCGGGAACCGCAGCTCGGTGTTGATGACGCCGTCCTCCCCGACCAAAATGCAGTTGTCCAGGCGACCACCGGAGCCGAGTCCCAACTCGTTCATCATCGGGAGATCGCGCATGAACCCGAACGTGCGCGCCGGCGCGATCTCCCTCTCGAAAACCCCCGGTGAAAGCGTGAACTCGTAGAACTGCTCGCCGAGCGGCGGCGGGTAGGACAGCCGGTAGGAGACCGAGAACGCTTCGGCGGGCTCGATGGCCAGGCTCTTCTCCCCGCCCCCGCTGACCTCGTAGCGCCTGTCGATCACGACCTCCCGGCGCGGGGCGCTCTGATCCTCGATGCCCACCTCCGTCAGGCGCTCGCAGAAAGAGAGGGCGGAGCCGTCCAGCACCGGGATCTCCCCGTGAACCTTGATGAGCAGGTTGGTGATCCCGAGGGCGTGGAGGGCGGACAGCAGGTGCTCCACGGTGCGGATGCTCTCCCCCTCGCGCGAGAGCGTGGTGGCGTATTCGGTCTCGGCCACCGAGTCGAGGTGGGCGGGGATCTGCGTGCCTTTCGGCAGCGTGAGGAAGTGGATGCCCGAGTTGGCCGGCAGCGGCTGCATCGCCATCCCGGTGCGGTTCCCCGAGTGGAGGCCCAGTCCGTAGATCACCGTGCCTTCACGGATCGTGCGCTGCGGGGTGTCAGTCACCTGCAGCAGCGTCAGCCCCGGCGGGGGCAGGTACTGGCGCGGCACCTCGGTGCCCTTTCCGAACTCGAGGTGAGGGGCCGCTTCGCTGCCCACGCGGGCCTTCCTCGCGGCCAGCGCCCCGTTAAGCGCCTCGAGAACCTTGTTGTAGGCGAGGGGCTTCTCCAGGTAGTCGTAGGCGCCCATCTTGATGGAGGTGACCGCGGTGGGGGCGGTCCCGTGGCCGGAGATCATGATCACCGCTGCGTCGGGGTCCATCTCCCGCAGCGTCTTGAGCGTCTCGAGGCCATCGCGGTCGGGGAGCCAGATGTCGAGGAAGACCACCGCCGGACGCCGCTTGCGGTAGAGCCCCAGTGCCTCCTCGCCGCTGCGGGTCGTGATCGTGCGAAACCCCTCGTCCTCGAGCACGTGGGAGAGGGTCGTCAGGATCCCCTGCTCGTCGTCCACGATGAGAACCAGCGGCTTCATGGATCAAGAGTGTGCGGTCTCGAGGGCCTGTGGTCAAGCCGAGCCGCCCCGCCCCCACAACCCGGTGCCGGTCCGGACGTACCATGTGGTGATGGCCGCAGTGTCGAAGCCGGACGGGCGGGCGCGATGGGCCTCCTATCGGACCACGGTGGGAGCCAGCCTCGTGATGGCCGGCACTGTGCTGGCCCGAGCGGGCGTGGCGGCCACGGTGACCGGGGAGGGAGCCATGCATCACCAACACCCCGCGCCTGCGGTTCCGGCGGCACCGTCGCAAGCCGCGGCGACGGTGAACCTGCCGGCAACCGCGGACGCCTGGAGGCGGCCCGAGGCGCTGCGGAGGATCGAGGCGGCCGGGATCTTCGAGTACATGGACGGGGCAGGGGAGCTCTACCTCGCCTACCGCTTCGACCACCTAGACGTGGTCGAGTACGCCTCTCCGGCCGACGGCGAGATCCTGGTCGAGCTGTACTGGATGCGGACCTCCGACGACGCGTACGGCCTGCTCTCCGGGGACTGGGGCGGCGAGCCGGTGGTGCTCAAGGAGGCGGTTCCGCCCGGAGGACCGCGCGCCCTCTACGGGGCCGGCCTGCTGCGCATCTGGTCGGGCGACCTCTACGCACGGGTCATGGCGACGCGAGAGAGCGAGACATCCAGAGCCGCGGTGCTGGCGATCGGGCGTGCGATCGCGGCCGGCCGAACCGACCCGCCCCCGCCGCGTCTTGTCACGCACCTGCCGCAGACTGCGGCGGCGCTGACGCTGCGCCCCGACAGCGTCTGCTTCCTGCGCTCCCACCTCGTGCTCAACTCGGTCTACTTCGTGAGTCAGAAGGACATCCTGAATCTCGGCCCGAACGCGGAGGCGGTGACCGCTCGCTATGGCAAGGCGCGTCTCCTGCTGGTGCGCTACCCGGATGCGGGCGCCGCGCGCGCCGCCCTCGAGCGTTTCCGCACGGCGTACCTCCCGGAGGCCGGCACGGGCGAGGGCGGCGCTGCCCGCATCGAGGACGGCTGGACGGGGTTCTGCCTCTCGGGGCGCAGTCTCGTGGTCGTTTTCGAGGCCGCCGACCGTGAGGCGGCAACCTCGCTCATCGCAACCGGAGTGCAGACCCTCGAGACCCTGGAGGCTAACCATGAGTGAGAGGCGAGTGGTGACGCGGCGTGACTTCGTGCGCGGGACGGCAGGGGCTGCCATGGGCGTGTCGCTTTTCGGCGTCGGGTGGGCCGAGCAGGCAACCCGGGAGCCGCGCTCCGCCACCGTGATCCTGGTGCGCGACCAGCGCGCGCTCTCGGCCGGGCATAAGGTGGACGTCGGCGTGCTCAGGGAGATGCTCGCCGAGACGGTCACTCGCGTGACCGGGAAGGCGAACGCGCGCGACGCCTGGCGGGCGCTGGTGACGCCTGAAGACCTCATCGGCCTGGTGCCGACCCCGCACCTCAACCCCACCCACCAGGAGGTCGTCGCGGCCGTGCGGACGGCGCTCGTGGATGCGGGCATCCCGGCCGACCGCATCCGCCTGGCCCAGGGCGGCCCCGAAAAGGCCGAGGCCTGCACCGCGCTGATCTCGCTGCCCGCCCTCAAGGCGCACTGGCTCACCGGCATCGGCACGGTGCTCAAGAACTACATCATGTACTCAGGACACCCCTCGCACTACCACGACGAGAACAACGACCGCCTGGGAGAGATCTGGCTGAAGCCCCACGTCAAGGGCAAGACCCGCCTGGTGCTCGTGGATGCCCTGCGCCCGCTGTGCGACAAGGGGCCGCAGCCCGATCCGCGCTACCTGTGGGACTACAAGGGGCTGATCGCAGGCACGGACCCGGTGGCCGTGGAGGCGGTCTGCTTGAAGATCATCACCGCCAAGCGCGAAGCGCTGCGAGGGGAACCGTGGCCCCTCTCGCCGCCCCCGCTGTGCGTGCAGATGGCCGACAAGAGGTACGGCCTGGGCACCTGCAAGATGGACGAGATCAGGCTCGAGCGCGCAGGCTGGGCGGAGGGCGCGCTGGTGTAGCCCGGATTGTTCATGGGGGGCCGTAGCGAGAGCGTGGAGGTGGCTGTCATGGTGGGCGAACGTAGGGGTGAGGACCGGAGCCGTACTGGCCAGTACGGCGGCACGGTCCGAACCCCGAGTACGCCCGCCAGGGCGGCCAGATCTACGCTCGCAGTAGGCACCCTCGTGGACAGTCCCGGCTAAGGCAGCAACACCGTTGAACCGGTGGTTTTGCGGGCCTCCAGATCGCGGTGCGCCTGCGCGGTCTCCGCCAGCGGGTACGTCTGCCGGATCTCTATCCTCACCGCGCCCGAGCGTACCACCTCGAAGAGCTCGGCGGCCGTCGCGAGGAGGTCCTCGCGGCGGGCCGTGTAGGTCATCAGCGTCGGCCGCGTGAGGAAGAGCGAGCCTTTCGCCGAGAGCACCAGCGGCGAGAACGGCGGCACCGGACCGGAGCTGTTCCCGTACGAGACCATCATGCCGAGCGGCTGCAGGCAGTCGAGGGAGCCCTCGAACGTGTCCTTCCCCACCGAGTCGTAGACCACGCGCACGCCCCGGCCGCCGGTGATCTCCCGCACGCGCGCGACGAACTCCTCGCGCGAGGCAACGATCGTGTGGTCGCAGCCGTGCTCGCGCGCGAGGGCCGCCTTTGCTTCCGTCGAGACCGTGCCGATCACCGTCGCGCCCAGGTGCTTCGCCCACTGGCAGGCGATCAACCCCACCCCACCGGCCGCGGCGTGGATCAGGATCGCGTCCCCGGGCTCGACCCGGCACGTCCGCCGCAGCAGGTACTGGGCGGTCATCCCCTTGAGCATCATCGCTGCTGCCGCGCGGTCACTGATGTCCGCAGGCAACGGCACGAGGCGGTCAGCCCGTATCAGGCGCGCCTGAGCGTAGGCTCCGATTGGGCCCGCGTAGGCCACCCGGTCTCCCGGCTTCACCTCGGTCACGTCCCCCCCGACCTCTTCCACCACACCGGCGGCTTCCGAGCCCAGCACCGCGGGGAGCGGCAACGCGTAGAGTCCCTTTCGATGGTAGACATCGATGAAGTTCAGGCCCACGGCGGTGTGGCGCAGGCGCGCCTCGCCCGGACCGGGGTGACCGACCTCGACCCCTTCCCAGCGCAGAACCTCAGGCCCGCCGGTTTCGTGGATGCGGATCGCCATGATCATCGCAGTCACCTCACGGCAACGCGGAAGCGAGATTCGCGGTCACGTCGTGCGGCCGGAGTGACCGGCCCGGCGACCGACAGGGCGCCGGGCAGTATCGTGAAGGTGGCGCTGCCGGAGGGGTAGGTCTCCCCGTCCACGTCGAAGACCGGCAGCGGCGCCAGCGGCTCGAGGCGCACCTCCCGCGCCTGTCGGTAGCGCACCGGCCGCGCGCCCAGGTGGCGCCCGAGGTAGAGCTGGGGCAGCCGGCGAATCAACTCCCACCCCGCCACCTCACCGACCAGAACAAGATCGAAGAGGCCATCGTCGGGGTGCGCCTGTGGCGCGACGCGCATACCCTTCCCGAACGTGGTGCCGTTGGCGACGGCGAGCACGAAGAGCGGGCCCTCGTACCACGCCTCGCCATCGACGGCGACCCGCACCGGCGCGCACCGGTAGCGGCGCAACGCCGCGAGGGTGGCGCGCAGGAACGCGGTGCGCCCTCGCCTCGGGATCGCGTTGACGGTCTCGTCCACCAGCCCGCCGATCCCCGCCGAGGCGATGTTGATGAAGAAGAAGCCGCCTGCCTCGCCCTCGCAGCGCCCCGCGTCCAAGCGCATCGGAGGGCCGAGCAGCGCACGCCGCAAAGCCTCGGAGGGATCCCGAGGGATGCGCAGCGCCCGTGCCAGGTCAGAGCCTGTCCCGGCCGGAACGATGCCCAGTGTGACCTTTGCTTCGCCTTCGAGCAGCACGTTGGCCGCCAGGTGCGCGGTGCCGTCGCCGCCCACCGCGACGACGCGCTCGCACCCCGCGGCCACGGCGTTTCGCACCGCACGCCGGGACTCCTCGGCGCCCTCCGGGGTCACCACCAGGAGCGGCGCCAGACGCTCGGCCTGCAGGCGCAGGCGCTCCCAGAAGCGGCCGGCGCGGCCGCCCCCGGCGGCCGGGTTAACCAGCACGAGGGTCGGGCTCACACCGCCTCCGGGGGCAACCAGTTGGCCACCGCGCGCTCCAGCCGCTTGATCTCGCCGTTCCAGTGCGAGACCGACCACCCTGCCGCGCGGCGCAGCAGCGGCCGGAGCGTCGGGGCGACCTCCATGCAGAGGCGCGGCTGCCACATCCCGAGCCGCACCCTCCGCAGCAGCAGGTCCTCCAGGTGCACCACGCCCCCGAAGCGCAGGTGCCAGACCAACTCCGCGCCGCAGAGGTCGAGCCCATCGGCCACCGGCCGCAGCCTCTCGGGATCCGCAGCCGCCGCGGGCAGCGCCAGCGCGCCCAGCCGGCGCACGAGTCCCTGCGCCACTTCATCGCTGACGCCGAGTCGTTTGAGTCCGTGCGCGAGCTCCGCCCGCTCCGCGCGCCACGGCAGCGCGACCACAGCGGTCTGGGGCGGCCCCACACGATCCTGCCGCTCCTCAGGGAGGCGCTTGACCACGGTGTCCACGACCTTCTCGGCGGTGGCGCGGAACGTCGTGAGCTTGCCGCCGGCCGTCGAGACGAGCCCCCGTTCCTCCCACACCGCCTCTTCCCGCGAGGCGGCGGAGGGGGTTTCGGCGTGGCTCGAGAGCACCGGACGCAAGCCCGCGAAGGCACCGCTTACGTCCTGCGCCCGCAAGCGCGCAGCGGGGAAGACGTGCTGGGCGAAGCGCAGCAGGTACGCGGCCTCCGCCGCGCTGGGGCGGGGGTCGTCCAGCGGGCCGGTGTGGAAGAGGTCGGTGGTGCCCACGAGCGTCCCCTCGGGGTGCGGCACCGAGAACACCGGTCGGCCGTCGTCCGGGGACAGCGCGGTCACCGCCACCTCCAGGGGGAGGCGGTGCCGCGCGAACAGCAGGTGGGAGCCGCGGGAGGGGCGCAGCTTCGACCGGGTCGCGCCGGCCATCGCGCAAACTTCGTCCCCCCAGACGCCGGTGGCGTTCACGACCACGTGCGCCCGCACCTCCTGGGTTGCGCCGCTCTCCAGATCACGTACCAGAGCGCCCACGACCTCCCCGTCGCGGTCCCGCAGCAGCCCCTCGACCTGGGCATAGCTCACCCCGACGCCCCCCGCCAGCACCCCCGCCGTCACCACCGCCAGCACCAGGCGGGCATCGTCGGCGAGCGCGTCGTCGTAAAGCAGGCCGAACTCCAGCCCCGGCCTCGCCAGAGCCGGCACCAGGGCTGCCGCTGCCTGTGCGTCCACCTTCTCGTGGCGGTGGCGGACCGGCGTGAGGTGGTCGTACATGGCGAGGCCGAGATCCACCTGCCACCCCGGGGTGGGGTCGTTCTCGTAGGAGGGGTAGAGGAAGCGCACGGGCCACACGAGGTGCGGGTTTGAGAGCGCCAGCAGATCGCGCTCGCGGCATGCGGTGCGGGTGATCCCGAGCTGCATCCTGCGCAGGTAGCGGAGCCCGCCGTGGATCAGCTTGGAGGAGCGCGACGAGGTGCCGCAGCCGAAGTCACCGCGCTCCACGAGGCCGACCGCCAGGCCACGCAGCGCCGCGTCGTGGAGGATCCCCGCACCGGTGATGCCGCCGCCGATGACCAGCAGGTCGAGCCCCTCGCCGAGCCGCCGCCAGCCGCGCTCCCGCCAGCCGGGCGGGAACATCAGCTCGCCTCCTCGGGCAGCAGCACACCGGGGTTGAGCACTCCCTCCGGGTCGAGCTCCCGCGCGAGCGCGGAGAGCGCCGCGATCCCCGTTCGTCCCACCTCTCGCTCCAGGTACGGCGCGTGGATCGTCCCCACCCCGTGGTGGTGGGAGACCGTCCCGCCGGCCTCGAGCAGCGCCTCGGTCGCCGCGCCTTTCAGCGCACCCCACTGGGCAAGCTCAGCGCCACGTGAGAGCGGCCAGACAAAGGTGAAGTAGAGCGATGCCCCGTCGCGGTAGGCGTGGGAGAGGTGGCAGAGGATCGCGATCCGCAAGCCTTGACCCTCGCCCGCGGAGATCATCGCCTCCCGAACCGCCGTGTACACCGCGCCCAGGCTCGCCCAGGGCGCAGCGGTCTCCAGGGTGTCCACGCCCCACCCCTCGGAGAGCAGCTCGTCCCGCAGGTAGGGGTGGCGGAAGCGCTCGGCCCGCCACCGCCGCCAGCCGGCGTGCCCGAGGGCGAGCCCGCCCGCGGCGCGCCACACCCGCGCGGCTGCCTGCTGGGCGAGTGTCACCTCCTGCGCGCCACCCGCCCAGCCCAGAAGCAGCAGGCACCCCTGCCGGTAGCGGCGCAGGCCGAAGAGCGTGCGGCTGACCCGCGCCGCAATCGGCGAGAGGTGGACCAGCGTCGTGCCGAAGTTGCTCTCGGCGGGGTCGGAGAGGCGCAGCACCTCCACCGGCACGTCGGCCTGCAGCAGCTCGCGGCACAGCTCCACCCCGGCCGCCCACCCCGGCAGCAGTACTGCGAGCCCATCCTCGTACTCGGGTAGTGGCCGCACCCGCACCGTCGCCTCGGTGATCACCCCGAGGCGGCCCTCGCTCCCGATCACCAGGCGGCGCAGCTCGGGCCCGGCGGCCGATCCGGGCAGGGGAGGCAGCCGCCAGAGCCCTGAAGGGGTCGCGAGCTCGAGGCCTGCCACCAGCTCGTCGATCTTGCCCACACCGGTGGAGCGATGCCCCGCAGAGCGGGTGGCCACCCAGCCGCCCACGGTCGAAAGCTCGAACGACTGCGGCTCGTGCCCGAGGCGCAGACCGTGCGGGGCGAGCGCGGTCTCCACTTCGGGCCCCAGAGTCCCGGCACGAAACGTCGCCAGCTCGGACGTCGTGTCAACCCCAACCATGCCTCGCAGGCGCTCCAACGAGAGCACCACCACCGGGCGAGCCCCCGGGCGCACGGTTACGCCCCCTACCACGCTGGTCCCACCGCCGCGTGGGATCACCGCAATACCCGCCGCCGACGCCGCCTTGAGGATGCCGACCACCTGCTCGGTGCTCTCGGGGAGGCAGACCGCGTCGGGGAACGCGCCAATCGTTCCGGTGCGCAGCGCCAGCAGATCAGGCAGCGAGTGCCCGCAGGCGTGGCGCAGCCGCGCCTCCGGCGCGGTCAGCGTGGGAGCCGGGAGGGCCGGCAGCGGGCGCGGCTTCGGAACAGGGATCTCACCCTCAGGCACCGCGGGCAGGGGATCACCTTCCCCGAGCCGCTCGACGAGCCAGGCGCGCGCCATCGCAGGGACCGGGAAGCTCTCGGCCGCAAACCCCCACCCGTTCCATCGCCGCTCGCCCATCGCCATCTGCCTCGATGCTAACGCACCTTCCCGTCCCCGCACCCCTCCCGAAACGAAGCCGGTCCGCGACCGCGAGCGCTGCCGCTCTTCACGGGAGTGGCAGCACCGCCCGCACGATCGCCACGAAGTGGGACAACGAGCCGAGCATCACGAAGATGTGGAAGATCTCGTGAAAGCCGAACACGCCGGGAACGGGGTCTGGTTTCTTCACCGCATAGATCACCGCGCCAACGCTGTAGAACGCTCCGCCGAGCGCGAGCCAGGCCAGCCCTTCGGGCGAGAGCCGGTGCACGAGCGGCCACACTACGATGACCACGAGCCAGCCGAGGGCGAGGTACAGCGCCACGCCCAGCCAGCGCGGGCCGTCGATGGCGAAGATCGTGACGAACATCCCGACCAGCGTCAGCCCCCACACCGCCCCGAACAGCGACCACCCCCACGGGCCGCGCAGCGGCACCAGGCAGAACGGGGTGTAGGTCCCGGCGATCAGCAGGAGGATCGCGACGTGGTCGAGCTGCCGCAGCACCCTGCGCGTCGGCTCCGAAACCGGCAGCAGGTGGTACAGCGAGCTCGCCAGGTAGAGCAGGAAGAGCGACACGCCGTAGACGATGAACGCCGCGAGGTGCCACCACTTGTGGTTGACAGCGGCCAGGATGATCAGCACCGTGGCACCGATCACCGCGACCACCGCAAACGCGAGGTGGGTGAGGCCGGCGACCGGGTCCCGCAGGCGGAGGCCCGAAGCAGCTGCCGGTGGTGCGCCAGGGCGCTCGCTGGTCTGCACGGCCACGCATTGTACGACCATGCGGGGCTGCGTGCGAGAATTCGTCGTGACCTTGCGGGGGCACCTCTGGACCGTCGCGCCCCACCTCCTGCAGCGCTTCCGGCGCGATGGAGACCCCCATGCCCGGCCGTGGACCACGGTGCTCGAGGATCCCACTGTCGGTCCTCTCCGCCTCTCGGGTTTCTTGCACGAGCCTGTGCGAGCGCGCGCTCTGCTCGTCGTGGTGCACGGCCTCGGGGGCTCGGCCTCCAGCCACTACGCGGTGCGAGCCGCCAGAGCCGCAAAGGCCGCGGGCCTCGCCTGCCTGCGCCTCTCGCTGCGCGGAGCGGACGGCAGCGGCGAGGACTTCTACAACGCCGGCCTCACCGAGGACCTGCGTGCGGCGGTCGAGAGCCCCGAAGCGCAGCGCTACGAAGCTCTCCTGGTCCTCGGCTACTCGCTGGGCGGTCACCTGGCGCTGCGCTACGCCGTTGGGCAACCCGACCCGAAAGTCCGGGCAGTGGCGGCCGTCTGTGCCCCTCTCGACCTCAAGCTCTCCCAGGAGGCGATCGACCGCCCCGGCCTGGCCCTCTACCGGCACTACCTGCTCGGCAACCTGCGGCGTCTGATGGCCGCCGTCGAGGCTCGGCGTGAACTGCCGGTGCCGCTCTCTATGCTTCGCACCGTGCGCACCCTGCGGGAGTGGGACCGCCAGACGGTGGTGCCCCGCTTCGGCTTCGCCAGCCCCGAGGACTACTACGCCCGGGCCAGCGTCAGCCCCCACCTTGCACGCCTCCGGATGCCGGCGCTGCTGGTGGCCGCCGAGGCGGACCCGATGGTGCCCCCCGCCGCGCTTCGCCCGTCGCTTGCCGCCGAGCATGGCGCCCTGAAGGTGCGATGGGTTTCGCGCGGAGGCCACGTAGGTTTCCCAGCAGACCTCGATCTCGGCTTCGCCGCTTCCCCGGGCCTCGAGTCTCAGGTCCTCGCCTGGTTGCAGGCACGGCTCTAGCGGGCGCTAACCACCGTCAACAACTGACACCGTTAGGCACCACGCCCCCGCCGCTCCGTGCTAGCATAAAATCATGAGACTCCGTCGAAGCGTCGCGGGGGCTCCTCAGAAAGGCGGCCAGCGTCCGCACGACGGCCGGGGCATCAAACCGGGAGCGGCATGAGCGGCCCCGCCCCGGTCTCGCCGCGCAGCCCTCGGCCCCTGGGGAGCGGGCGCTTCCCGCGATTCGACACCAACGACCGGGCTGGCGCTGGCCGCCGGCCGGAGGCCGCGCCGCGGACCCTACGCATCGTCGCTATCGGCGGCGGCAAGGGCGGGATCGGGAAGAGCCTGGTTTCGGTCACCCTCGGCATCGAACTGGTCCGCCGCGGCATGCGCGTCGTGCTCGTGGACTGCGACCTCGGCGGCGCAAACCTCCACAGCTTCCTCGGCATGCAGTTCCCGAAGGAGACTCTCTCCGACTTCGTCCTGCGCCGGGTCGAGAGCCTCTCTCAGCTCGTCATCACGACGCCGGTGCCCGGGCTCGGCTTGATCTCCGGCGCCCGCAACGCGATCCAGGTCGCCAACCCGATGCACCAGCAGAAGCTCCGCCTGCTGCGCGCGGTTGCGAAGCTGGACGCCGACGTGGCGGTGCTCGACCTGGGGGCCGGCACCCACTACAACGTCGTGGACTTCTTCCTGCAGGCGCACCACGGCATCCTCGTGATCGTGCC